>JACCDV010356322.1_pt1 | contig 23900 bp, 18 predicted proteins | sample 7446131 | NCBI WGS metagenome assembly JACCDV01 (sample SAMN15323448, study PRJNA562643) | freshwater metagenome | isolation source: river surface water | place: USA:Blue River Watershed | collected 2017-08-17
AAGCTCTGCTGCTGGTGCATAGCCACCTAGATCAGTATCAAATTCCTTATAGGTTTGCACCGGTGGCAGACTAAGCGCTATCTCACCATCACAAATAGTAGCGATAGTATAAGTGAGCCCTTCTAGGTACTCTTCCATTATAATGCGTCTGTTTTTGGTCTCAGGGCTACTAAAATATTCAGTAACGAACTCATCTGCCTCACTGAGCTGAGTGGCAATCACCGAGGACTTCTCAGCAGCCAGCGGATTATCAACTCTCAGCACGCAAGGGAACTTAAGTGATGGCAAGAAAGCCTTAGCCATATAAATATTATCGAAGGCAGCATATTTAGGTGCTGGAATATCTGCTTCATACATCAGTTCGCGCGCGAAGAAGGCGGATGATTGTACATGTGCCGCTGCTTTCTTCGGTCCGAATATGGTTAAACCGAGCTCACGAAATTTATCGACTATACCTAGTTCATAGAGTTCTGCTTCGCAAGGAATAGTTAGATCGATGCCACGCACCATTGCTATCTCGGCGAGTCTCTCGACATCATAGATATTAGCGTCGAGACATTCTATGGTTTTCTCCGTGCCGCGTGCTCTTAGATCCTGAATGATATCGAGATTGGCCGGTGCTAGAACTATATGTATAGGATGCTTCTCTGATTGGCAGAGTTTCCAAATAATGCTATGAACGCTCGGACTTGAGCCTAGGATGAGGATCTTCACATAGATATTATCTCACGCAAGGCTTGATGTGTCATTAACTGCAAAGTTGAGACGATGCACTCGTGTTGAAAGCGCAAAAACGTGCCTAATGGCACCTTTTTGCTATGCGGTTTTATTGCCAGCTGGTTCCTTAGAACCCGCCCCAGCGCCACCATTAGAAGTCAAACTAAGTATCTTTTTCTTCTTCTTAATAGTCGATTTTTTAAGTTCTTCCTGTTCTTCTTCGGTATGTTTACCGATTACACGGAATTTAACATCAGCCTTAATTAGAGCCTGGCGAGTATCTGCGTCTTTAAGATCAGCAGTTACCTCTTCTGGCTTCATAGAGCTATAGTCTTTTTCTTTAGGGAATTCAGGGTTGAACTCGAGGTAAGCTTCGATCTTATCGCCATCAGCTACTTGAGTACCGATCAACTGATCAGAAATAGGATCTTCCAGAAGTTTCTGTATGCTGCGTTTCATTGGACGAGCACCATAAGCTTTTTTGTAGCCTTCTGTAGAGATCTTGTCTTTAACTTCATCAGTGAGTTGAATAGACATACCACGTTCTTTCAAGCGTAGTTCTAATTCTTTAATCATGATATTTACGATTCTACGCATATCATCACGAGTTAAGTGTCTGAAGATCACGATATCATCAAGCCTGTTAAGGAATTCCGGTCTAAATGAGCGTTTCAGCTCTTCAACCACCATATCTCTCATGCGCTTGTAAAGATCTTCGTCTTCCTTCTTCTGAGAATCAGAGTGTGAGAAGCCGATACCAGCATCACCACTCATCTTCTGAGCACCGACGTTAGAAGTCATAATAATGATAGTGTTCTTAAAGCTAACTTTGCGTCCTCTGCTATCTGTTAAGTGACCATCATCTAACATCTGTAACATCACGTTGAATACGTCTGGGTGAGCTTTCTCAATCTCGTCAAACAAGACCACGCTATATGGTTTACGACGCACTGCTTCAGTAAGCTGACCGCCATCTCCGTAACCAACATAACCTGGAGGCGAGCCTATAAGTTTAGATACTGTGTGTTTCTCCATGTACTCTGACATGTCCACTCGAATCATATTCTCGGCGTTGCCGAAGAAGAAGTCAGCGAGTGCTTTAGCGAGTTCTGTTTTACCAACACCAGTAGGTCCGCAGAATATAAACGATCCAATCGGACGCTCAGGATTCTTAAGTCCAGCACGAGCACGACGTATAGCCTTAGATACAGCAGTTACCGCAGCATCTTGACCGATGATACGTTCATGCAGAGAACCTTCCATGTTTTTGAGCTTCTCATTCTCTTCTTGTTTAAGATCGCCCACTGGAATACCTGTCCAACTAGAAACTATAGTTGCTATCTCTTCAGGAGAAACTTTCGGTTTATTTTTCTCTTGTTGTTTTTTCCACTCTTCTTGCATGTCGCGGATTTTTTCGCGCACTTCATTCTCTTCATCACGAAGTTGAGATGCTTTTTCGAACTCTTGATTACGAATAGCTTCTTCTTTCTGGCGTGAGATCTTGAGTAGATCATTCTCTAGGTCTTTACCTTCTGGTGGTAGAGAATTAGCTCTCAAACGCACTCTTGATGAGGCCTCATCGATAAGGTCTATAGCTTTATCTGGAAGGAATCTATCAAATATATATCTATCTGAGAGTCTAGCGGCAGCTTCAATCGCTTCATCTGTAATGATGAGCTTGTGATGCTCTTCATATTTCTGTCTAAGACCTCTAATAATATCGATAGTCTCTTCAACAGATGGAGAGTCTATAACTACTGGTTGGAAGCGACGCTCAAGAGCAGCATCACGTTCTATATGTTTACGATACTCTTCAAGTGTCGTAGTACCTATACATTGCAACTCACCACGAGCAAGAGCTGGTTTAAGAATATTGGCAGCATCGATAGCACCTTCAGCAGCACCAGCACCGATCAGAGTATGAAGCTCGTCGATCACTAGCATGATGTTGCCAGCAGTGCGAATCTCGTCCATGATTTTTTTGAGGCGTTCTTCGAACTCGCCTCTATACTTGGTTCCAGCAACTAATAGACCAAGGTCTAACATCACTAATTTTTTGCCTTCAAGAATTTCTGGCACATCGCTAGAAACTATGCGCTGGGCAAGACCTTCAGCAACAGCAGTTTTACCTACGCCTGGTTCACCAATTAATACTGGATTATTCTTAGTACGACGACCAAGAATCTGAATAACTCTTTCGATTTCTTCCGCTCTACCAATCACTGGATCTAATCTGCCTTCAGCGGCAGCTAATGTAAGATCTGTTCCGAACTCATCGAGAGTTGGAGTGCGAGTGCGTCCACCACTAGCGTTAGATTTAGAACTAGAACCACCACTGCTAGAACTAGCAGTACCACTAGGTCCTACAGCTGTGCCAGCGGCACCGCCTGAAGATTCGCCTAACAGTCTAATGATGTGTTGTCTAACTTTAGCTAGATCCACACCGAGGTTCTCAAGCACACGAGCAGCAACGCCCTCACCTTCACGAATTAAACCTAAGAGCAAATGCTCAGTACCTATATAGTTATGTCCGAACTGACGAGCTTCATCCCAGCTCAGCTCAAGCACACGCTTAGCGCGCGGAGTAAAAGGAATCTCAACAGCTACGAAACCAGAACCGCGTCCGATAATTTTCTCTACTTCTACGCGAGCATCTTTAAGATTCACGCCCATGGATTTAAGAGTTTTAGCAGCGACACCTGTACCTTCGCCAATTAGACCAAGCAAAATCTGCTCAGTGCCGACGAAATTATGTCCTAAACGTCTAGCCTCTTCTTGGGCTAGCATTATGACTTTTATGGCTTTTTCGGTGAATCTTTCGAACATTGAGGCTTTTGATCCTTATTAATCTATTATGCACCGATTTCTGGCTTTCTTAACCGAGCGCATAATTATGAATAGATAAGGTTGTAATACGGGTTTTTATTGACTTAGATTTATTGAACTTATTTAGGGATTAGCTTCTTATATTAACTAGTTTAATCTAAATAGAATATAGTGACTACTTTGTTGAGCGAATGGGCAAAATCCAATGCTTTTAATAGTGTATTACTATCACGATAAAGAAAGCATATTAGTTGCTGACATTCAGAAATAATTTCTTGGTTACAAAGACGACTAGCATCAGCTAGCAGCATATTCTCACGATCCTTATGCTCGATAATGTGTTTAACACCAATGAGCTGATCTTGGATCTCTTTAGCTTGCTGAGCAATGGTCTGCGGCAAAACTACCTTAAGCTTATCCGGGTTACCTCTCAGCGCGCCCTTGATGGTGGCGTAGTTAGTTCCACAACTACCACCACTAGTGACGATAGTATTGCCACCAATACTAAGACCACATGCAATAAGTTCTATAACCTTCATATGGCTCATCGAGATGTCACGACTACCGATGATCGCTACCTGCTTGTAACCTTCAGACTGAATATTTTTAAATTCTTCGTTTAAATCAAGCGTAGAAGTAGGGATATCAGTATCATTAAACACTGGTGTCGCTACACCGCCACCAAATCCACCTTCGTAATAAGCTCCAAATCGCATCGTCTAAAATAATATAAGAATGGACACTAACGCCCAGCTGCCAAAAAGCAACCCTAGTATTCTAGCAGGTCTCAACTCTGCTCAGCTAGCTGCTGTCACATATATGGGTGCACCACTTTTGGTGCTAGCAGGAGCCGGTAGCGGCAAAACCAAAGTTCTAACCCACAGAATCGCTCAGATACTGGATTTGGGTGCAGATCCGCAGTCATTATTAGCCGTAACTTTTACTAATAAAGCCGCCCAAGAAATGAAAGAGCGCATAGGACATCTTACGGGCGCAGATAAAATAAAAAACGCTTGGATAGGAACCTTCCATGCCATTTGTGCTCGATTATTAAGAGCTGAAATTGAGAGACTACAAGTCACCGCTCCCGATGGCCGTATTAGAACTTGGACTCGCAACTTCGTGATTTTCGATGAGACCGATACCGTAAACGTGGTTAAAGAAGCGATCAAGATTCTCGATCTTGATCCCAAACTCTACGCACCCAAGAGTGTGCGCTATAGAATCAGCTCGGCTAAGAATGAAGGACGATCGTCACTGAAATTCAATGATGGCGCGCTGAATTATCGCGAAGAAAAAGTCGCAGATATCTACGCTAAGTATGAAGAATTAATGGCGCGTAATAATGCACTAGACTTCGATGATTTATTATTATACAGTGTTCAATTACTCAAGGATAATAGTGATATTAGAGAATATTATTCTCGTCGCTTTCAGCATATATTAGTCGATGAGTATCAGGATACCAACAGGACTCAATACGACCTTATTAGATTGATCAGCATGGACAAGAGCTTCGCTGATGGCGGCAGCTCACTAACAGTGGTTGGTGATGTGGATCAGAGTATCTATTCTTGGCGCGGTGCTGATTTCAAGATCATTCTCGACTTCAAAAACGATTACCCAAAGGCAGAAGTTATTAAGCTCGAACAGAACTATAGATCCACCGGTAATATACTCGCTGTCGCTGATGGCATTATCGCTAACAATAAAGAGCGCATCGAAAAAACCCTGATCGCTACTAAATCTGCCGGTGACAAAATTACTGTTTTCGAGGCGCAGGATGAACTGGAAGAAGCGCAGTATATAGTCTCTGAGATCCAACGTAGAGTGGCGATGGGCGCGAGGCTCTCAGAGTTCGCAGTACTTTATCGCACCAATGTACAGTCGCGAGTGCTGGAAGAAGGTCTCTTGCGCAAGAATATTCCTTACGTAATAGTTGGTGGATTCAAGTTCTACGAGCGTAAAGAAATTAAAGATATAGTTTCTTACTTAAAAGTACTTTACAATCCAAGCGATGGGCAAAGTCTCAAACGCGTTATTAATGAGCCGCGCCGTGGTATCGGCGCTACTACCGTTACTAAGATAGAAGAGTTCGCTGGGCAGCACGGCTACTCGCTATACCGCACTATGCTGGAGATAGATGATGTGCCTGATCTTGGTGATTCAGCCACTAAGAAGATCAGGGATTTCACTCAACTAATCGAGGCTCTGCGCCTAGCTGAGAAATCCACCGGTATCGGTGATCTTATCGATCAGATAGTGCACCAAACTGGCTATATGGAAATGTTACGCGGATCTTCTGATGCTGAATCCGAATCACGAGTAGAAAATATCTACGAGCTAATCGGCGTTGGCACTGACTTCCAGCTTAATGCTGAAGATGGTTCACTGGGAGCTTTCTTAGCTGAGATTAGTCTCTTAGGCGAGAATGATAGAACCCAGAAAAAAGACACACGTATGAGCGTCACGCTTATGACTTTGCATGCCGCTAAAGGTTTAGAATTCCCTGTAGTCTTCTTAGCTGGTATGGAAGATGGGATATTTCCGCATCAACGTAGTCTAGATGACAAAGCTGGATCACAATTAGAAGAAGAACGTAGATTAATGTACGTCGGTGTCACTCGCGCCAAAGATAAATTATTCCTCACTCATGCGCGCAGGCGTAGAATATTCGGGCAGTCTGATTACACTATGCCAAGTCGCTTCCTAGCTGAAGCTCCGCGTGAATTACTAGTAGGTTACTACGGTCAATCACAAAGCAATGAGAGAGGCGCTGAGCATGAGACTTACTATGATGATACTGAGCCTGTTGTAGGTTTCAAGAAATCTGTTAACAAGATGCCAACACCGGTTAATCTCAGTTCACCGCGCTCGCAGTTCGTGGACACTAGTCCTAAAGCACCACTATATAAAGCAGGTGACAAAATTAGACATCCTAAATTCGGTGACGGTCTAATCAACCAAGTTCTAGGTAGCGGTGATAAAGCTCTTTATAATATTGAGTTTCCGGCGCCTACTGGTAAGAAGCTGATAGACGCGAAGTTTGGGAAGTTAATCAAGATTCAATAACACGGCTATCGATTATTAATTCACCTTGATGAGGTGGATGAAAATAGAGTTTTTCAAAACCAATAATTTCATTACTAGTTTTATTCTTAATTAAAATCACACCACCACCAATTTCTTGGCAAACCTGGTCTTTAGACGGCTCTCCAAAATAAATAGTCAGGGTCTCACCTTTAATATCATGTAGCACTTTTACTTTTGCCATATTAGTTTACCTTCTTTGATTCTATCAGTTATATATGCCGTTATCAGAAACCCTTCACCATTGAGCCGTTTACAGACTGCGCAAAGCCAATATCGTGCATTCCGTATGTAGCATAGATACACTTTCTCATCAGCCTTACTCACCGCAATCAACTCAGGTTCTGAAATTGCCAGTTTCACCTGATCAAGCAGATCAGCAATCTCAGGATGTTTAGTGCAGATATAGCACCAGTGATAAAAATGACCCCTAACATTACAAGCTATCGGTGAAAGTATCTCAAAGATACAGTAGTCTTCCATTATTTAGTCCCCCTCATGACTTTAGTCATGTTTTTACGCTGCCTACGCGAGGGCAAAATCTAAACCTTGCCCCCACAAGACTTCTTTTGCTAGGATTATATCAAGCGTGAACATGAATAATCAAGAGCTTTTGGCAGATTTAACCTTATTGGGTAATAGCCATAATAACTACCCTCAAGACCCCGACGAGGCCAAACTTGAGACTATTGCTAATCAGTGGACTGACAATGACTATCTGGTGAATCTAGATTGTCCAGAGTTCACTTGTGTCTGCCCTAAGACTGGTCAACCAGACTTCGCGCGCATTCATATTAGCTATATTCCAGATGCTCGCCTTATAGAATCCAAAGCTCTAAAACTATATTTATTCGCTTACCGCAACCATGGAATTTTCCATGAATATGTGGTGAATAAAATCGCCCGTGATTTGCAGAATGTTCTAAACGCTAAATATTTGCGCGTTTATGGTGACTTCTCAGCGCGTGGCGGCATCAGTATCAAACCCTGCGTAGAATTGGGTGATAGAGAGCTAGGACGGGTATTAGGAGTGACTAATGAATCAATTTAAATATCAAATAGATCGTAAAGCCTTAGTAATTTTCTCAGGTGGTATGGATAGTACTGTCTGTCTCTACTGGGCGATTAAAGAATTCGGCAGAGAGAATGTTAGCGCTATAACTTTTAATTATGGTCAGCGCCATAAAGCTGAAATCGAGTCAGCACGCAAGATAGCCGAGCTAGCTGAAGTGTCTTGGAGATTAATAGAAATGCCAGGCATTCTAGAAAGTTCAAGTCCATTATTAAGCGATAATAAACTCGAACAACGTAGTAAGCTTGAAGATTTCACTCAAGGTCTGCAGCCTACTTTCGTGCCAGCACGCAATATGCTATTTTTCTCGATTGCTGCCAATATCGCTTACGAACTGGGTGCTATGAATTTAGTTGCGGGCGTCTGCCAAGCTGACTACGGTGGTTACTATGATTGCCGCCAAGAGTTTGTGCGCTCTATGCAAGTGACTATCAATGAGGCTTTGTTCGGACACCAAGGTTCGCTTATTCAAAGTGAACGTATGCTAATCCACACTCCATTGATGCACCTAAATAAACGTGAGGAAATATTATTCGCACATTCTGGTTTTAGAACTGTCGCCCATATTCAAGAACGTAAACCCTTCGTGGCTAGTCATGACTTCCGTAGAGTAGTAGAACAATTACGTAGTAGTGAAAACAACCTAGCGATCTTACGCTCTGAAGAGAGTAACCCTGATTATGCAGAGTTGAACCCTAGAGCAAACCTTGCACACAATTTAGTGCGTGAATGCTTCGAGGCTTTAAGCTACTCACATAGCTGCTATGCAGGCAGCACCCCAGGTTGCGGCAAATGCCATGCTTGTCATTTGCGTGCTAGGGCATTCGAGCTAGCTGGGATTGCTGATCCTTTGATGGAGAGGTTTGTAGCTGCTTAATGTCTCTGCGCATCAACGAAATTTTTGAAAGTATTCAAGGTGAAGGAACTCATGCTGGCAGAGCTTGTTTTTTCGTGCGCCTGCAAGGCTGCTCAGTAGGTTGTCATTTCTGTGATGAGAAAAAAACTTGGCGCTCTGATCAAGGAGTTGCGCTGAGTGCTGATGAAATTCTTGAGCGCATGCGTTTATTGAATGAAGATCTGCGCTATGTGACTATCACGGGAGGCGAGCCTTGCGAGCAAGATTTAACTGGACTACTAGATTTACTTGCACGCGAAGGATATAGTGTGGCGATAGAGACTTCAGGGACGGGGGAATATACTGAGGTCATTACAGCTCGCGATGACATTTGGATCACACTTAGCCCTAAAGAAATTTACTCTTCGAAGAAAATCCCAGATTCTACCTGGCAGGCGGCTTCTGAAATTAAGTTCGTGATTTCTGGTACTGCTTCAGCAGAGTATTTGCGTGAAGTAATACTGCCACATGCTGGCTCTAGACCGGTCTTCGTGGTGCCTGATTGGTTTGATTTCGCTAAGAACCGTGAGCTAGCTATAGAGTTATGCCGGAACTCAGGTGGCAGAGTGAAACTAGGCGTGCAGATGCATAAGTATCTAGAAATAGCTTAAGGCTTCTTGTAGTTAAAGATACGCAATAGATCGCCATGTCGCTTCGCTCCTCGCGATGACAACAATGCCGTTAAATCAAGGCTCATATTATAATTTTATTATAATAATAAGGCTATTTTCGTTGTCAAAAAGGGGTCTTGAGGGGATTTGTATATATGTATAGGTGTAGAGGTATTCTAAGTGTCATCAGTACTAGCAACAAAATTTGAAATTGACATACCAAAGCTAACTCGCAGAGTACTGTCTCGCTGTGAGCTCGAACCACATGCAGTAGATCAAGTTACGGATCTGCTTAACGTACTTGGGTCTCAATTTAGTAGTAACTATGCAACAAATGAAGCTCTAGAATTACATGCTTTAAGACAAAAAGTAAGTGATATGACAACTGTGAGTACATTGAAGACTCAACATCAAGAAGTCGCAACAATACTTGCTAATGAACTTGAAAAGCTATACGGTAATCAAAATATACAGATTCAAGCACTAATGGTTGAACTAAAAGATACTTCACGAGATGATACTCCCCTTGACAATGCTGCAGCTGGTGCTGAAAAACTAGGAGCACAAGCCCACACTGCACAAAACACTACTAACACGAATACCAAAAAGAAGCCCCAAGCAAATGATATTGACTACTCAGCCATATTAACGATATTTGGCAACAATAATCAAGCTATTCAAGACGCGACAGAAAAGGCTGCTACAGCACTATTCACTGTAAATGGTGGCACGCTCCTAGAGGGCGATAAAGACATTAAAGCAATCATTAATAGCGCAAAAGCAATATCAACAGATCAATCTCCTAAACAAACAGTAGAACAAATCACGACTCAATTAAACGAGTTTGCTTCAAAAATTACAGCTAAGTCAACGGGTGACTTTAAAACTGCATTTAAAGAATTAAGCCCAGAAGCTCAGCAAGCTCTTAAATATATGGCTGAAACTAAACTAAGTGTAATTTACAATAAAAGTTTAGCAGCATTATACGCAGCTCCGATTAAATCAGATTCGGTCTTGCTTACCAGTGTTACAAACCAATTGAATGAAGCTGACTTTAAGGCTGCTAATCCACCAGAAACAGAAGACGCTAAAATCCTAAGACAAGTTGAATTCTATAAACAATTAGCTAATGTTATCAATAATTATCAACGTCAAAAACAATCACTTCCTCAAGACATGCCAGAAACAGCTAAACAAGAGCGCTTAAGAGCTATTGGCACCGAACTAAATGCAAGACTAAACAAGTTGCTAATTGATCATCCAATAACAGAAGATGAATCCAAAGAACTTAAACACCAAATCTCAATAGCTCAAGTTGAGAAAAATCCAGGAGAAGCAGCTAAAGAAACTCATGGCTTTCTCAGTAAAATTATGAAGAATTTAGGTTCGGCTCAGGGGCTTACATTATTAACGGTACTACTACCAATTATCACTCCGTTGATCAGTTGGATACCAGGTATAGGTGAGACTCTGGCTGGCTGGACTAATACCATAGCCGAGAAATCTACAACGATAGCTCAGACCTTTATAAGTTTACGAGGATTAACAACTGAAGCGAGTAAAGCATGAACATAACTAACCAATTAGAATCTATAGTCAAACCAATGCTAGAAGGCATTGGTGAGAAAAGTGATGTTAAGCAATTAAGTGCCAATTTCGCGATTTGGTTAGATAAAGTTATACATCTTAAGCAATGTAACTTAGCTGATATTAAATCCTTAACAGCATATACAACTGGTATTTTCAGAGCAAAATATACAAAGGAAACGCCTCAGCCTGAAGTAGCACTAGCATTAGAGAAGTCATTAAACGACGAACTGCAAACCCGCGAGAAAAACTTAGAAGCTGTCGCTAAACTAAACTTCGGTGAGAGGGTGAAGAATGGTTCATTAGCGATCGGCACCCTAGAGAATATGGCTCATGCTATCAGCACAATAGATGTGAGTAAAGCTAAAACTCCAGCCAAACAACCAGAACCAAGTTTAGAAGAACAACGCGATACTTTACAAGGTATCGCCTTAAGAGTGCTTAGCCAACATCCTGATGATCCGACTAAATACGCAGATGCTTTAAAAGTTGAAGTCGAGAAGCAAGCTAGTGAGGGTTTATTTAGCAAAACACATTTAGAAACTTTACAAAAGGAAGCTGCTAATGAAATTATTCTAAGTAAAGCTACAGAAGCTGTTACCAATCAAGTAGGTGCCTATGCTCTTGTTCTGGCTGGGCCAGAAGCTATTACCGATCAAAAGCATCCACTATATAGCACTGCCCAACAATTCACTATCAACTCTGGTCTAGATCTTTCTACAATGGATACTAAAACACTAGAAGGACACTGCCAAGAAGCTACCAAGAAACTAGCACAGTTCTGGAAAGAGCCAAGTACTCTCAAATTATTAGCAGAACATGGTGTTAAGCCAGATGAACAAGGTGGATTAAATATAGGCTCACTCAATGAAGCCGGGAAACATAGCTTAGCTTTCGCAATGACACAATATATCAATGTAGATGGAAAATTCACAAATGAAGAAAAAGCAGCAACTAAAGAGCTTTGTAAGAGGTCAGCAGCTATTCAACAAAGTAGTCTCGATATCTCTAAGATACTTAAAGATTTGCTTAGCGGTAAAAGCTTAAGTACTTTATTAGGCTCCGGTGCGATGGGATTACTCGCTGGCAACATGCTCAGCCCAATGTTCGGACTTGTAGTAGCAGTAATATCATTCTTATTGAATAATTCCAATGAAGCTAGCCCAGCAGCAGCTGCTAAGCCAACGCCACCAGCTCCTGCAGCAAAGTAAAAAATCTATAGCATAAGATTCGAAAAATAAAGCAAAAATTATGCGCTTGCAATAAATTACGCTATTAGAAATATTTAACAATAAACGGGGAACCTCCAGAGCTGAAATTGGGCTCTAGGGGCTACTTTACAAATACACAAAGCACCGCTAGATTAAGTATATAGTGGTTATCCAGATACAATTTCAAAATTTACCAAGTGCTAACAATGAAATCCTCAAGGCTTTCAATTCGCAGAATGCTGCTAAAGCTTTGGAAGCTTATCAACCGTTAAGCATCAAAGATCGTAAGCGTGAGAAGCTACGTGCGCTGCAACTTCTTAAACAAACCTCTTACTCTCCAACCTTAGCTGATATCAGCTTGGGCTCTGACACGCTGGCATTAGCCTTAGCTAGAGCAGAAGGTGCGACACTGCAAGCGATGCTCAACCTTCTATCCGCCAAAATGATAGAGCAGAACAAATACATGGCCTACGCTCAAGCTAAAGCTGAGCAAGAACGCCGTGAAGCAGAGGAGAAAGCACGACAGGCTATAGTAGCTGCCACCCAGCAAGAAGAGCAAGATTCTCAAGAAGAAGAGCAAGCAGAAGCTTTAATTACTGCGCTAGAAGAGCAACGTCGTGACTATATCCAAGAGATAGTAGTTACAGCAACTGATTACCTTAATCAACTGCGCGCTGAGATCACCAAGGCTTATGATCGTGTAATAGATGCTATTTCTCTTGAGCATATACAGGATTACATAGAACAAAGCATCAAAACTATTCGTAAGTTCGCTTATGAGATACCTCTTGATAATTTTAACGAGCATATTCTTGAGCCACTGCGTGAGATGCCGATTAAGGTGAAGAAGTTCATCGATATTAAAATCAAAAGCGCACTTGAGCAGGATATCAAAACCACATTCTCTGCTGATGAGATCAAATCTATACTCACCCGCTCGATGCAGACTAAAGCTAATGCTGCTAAATTAAACCGCACTATAACTACAATGGATGAAAGCCTAAGAGCTTACAGCGCTAAGCAAGCACAACAACAAGTAGCTCAGCGTGCACGCAAAGATATGAAACTAGCGTTGCATAACGTTTAAATATACTTTCTATAAGTATATTTGCTATGTATCCATGCTAACTGCAAGCCTGTTAGCCCATGAAAGAACCCTAAGCGGAAAATATAGCGCCAAATAAAGGTGTAAATAAATTTCAAGAGTGCATAGATGACTGGTCCTGGACTACGAGCTAAATCTGCATAACGCATAAAAGCTTGCTCAAGCTCATAAACATTAGCGTAAGCATAATGTTCTAATGGTTCTTTTATATCTGAAATTCTTGCTTCAATATTCAAGGTCAAACTCTCATGAACAGCACGTGGGGCAAAGCTGGCAATCTGACGGCGAAACAATCTAAGCTGATAGTCAGGATAGTAGCCCCCGTAGCGAATCCACTTAGTACCTATATATAGTTTGCGCGCAATCCTATAGGCTTCAGCCTCTGGCTTAGCGATCCTTGCTTTAATCTCAGCGATCAAAGCATCAGTTAAAACTTCATCAGCATCTATACTCAAACACCAATCTTGACTACAGAGTGATAGTGCAACATTTTTCTGGGCTGAATAGCCCAACCAATCCTGGTGTACTAATTTATCAGCATATTTCGTAGCGATTTCTAAAGTGCGGTCTGTGCTACCAGAATCAACCACTATCAATTCATCAGCTACTTTACGCGCCTGACTTAGGGTGCGCTCAATAATGCGCTCCTCATTCTGGCAGATAATAAAAACTGACAAGCCCACGATAAGTTACAATATCATAGACCGCATGATCAATTATATGGAGAGGTGTCCGAGCGGTCGATGGTGCAACCTTGGAAAGGTTGTGTAGCGCAAGTTACCGAGGGTTCGAATCCCTCCCTCTCTGCCATTCCGTACTACCGCGATTTTTCGCCACGACGCGCCACCCGGTATTAGAGTACTGGTAAAGCCCCCCGAACTTAAGCCTTTGTGGCTTTAGTTAATTTCCATCAAGCTGTTTAGTAGCTTTTTCGATCTGTTTAACACTTCGCTCTGGGGCTGGTAACTGTTCAGGCATTGTTCCACCAAGTTCTTTAATCGTTTCTCGAACTTTTTGTCCAACTTGATAATGAGTTTGATTAGCCTTAGCTTTTCCTTTGATATTTTCTCTTCTGAGTTTTTCTTCTGTTTGTGTTGCTCTAAATAAATTAGCTGCAAGTTCAGTACTACCCATATGATCTAATATTTGTTGACTCTTTTTTAGTTTTTTATGAGCATGAATATCCTTAGCTGCTAAACCTCCATAGAGACCTTTATAACCATGATCTTGAAATATTGCAAAATCTAACCCCATCTGGACACCAGCATCTTTAGCTGCTGAGGCTAAGTTTTTATTATGCTCTTTAAGTTCATTACGCAGCAGTATCCTTTTTTGATCTTCGCTAAGAGCTTTAAAACTGCCGTCACTCTCTAATTCTTGTTTGCGAGTTTGAATTGCAAAATATGTTTGTCCTCTTGCAATAATTTCCTTGCGTGAATCACCATTTTGAACAATAAGATAGCAAGCATAACGAGAGAGTTTAATATCATCAAGCTCTCTCTCGGCTCCTGAGCCAATTTCAACCATATCGAGGACATCCTCGAAATGGTCAAGAAGCACTTGCTTACTGTTTTTACAAGCATTTTTAGATTTCTCGATAACGGGCTTAAAATGCCTATATTCTGTGTAATCTAATACTTTTGCCAGCTCTCTCGCCAACCAATACTCATCACCATCATCATTAACGTGCTTGATTTCCTCAAAACTATTCTTACTAGGTCTCTCACTTAACACTTACATATATAATAGCACATCCCGCCGAAGAAAACCTTTCAATCGCCAAGCCCAAAAAGCTCGGCGCGCGGAAGGGGGGGGGGACCGGGGGGAATTCCGCGCGCCGCCGCCGCATCAGAACGCCCCAAGATCGGTTCGGATTTTGTCCCACAAGGACTGCCATTTCTATCCCCCATTTAACCTAGGCTTAATCTATCTAGGGTATGAGCTAAGCAAGGGGCAAAATGCGCAAACTTATAGCTATCGCATTATTAATATCCAGCACTTGGTTAACAGCCAAAGCTGAGGATAATGCCGCACTGGCGCTTAATTATCAGAACCCTATCAAAGAAGTAACTAAGTACGAAGCCTCAGCAGAAACCCTTGAGCAAAAACTCGTGAGTAGAACTACCTATCAAAAATCACTAGATTTAAGTAAGACTCAATCACTCAAGCATTGTCAAGAAATGTACACCGGTGAAGCGTTCATCACTTGTCAGAATAAAGTTGAGTACGCATATATAGTATTAGAAAATCTACCTAACGTAATGGATAGAATGGATTATCAAGGTGCGACATCACCTGAACTCAAAGCTAAAACCGATAAAGAAACTAGAAGAATCGCATTTACTTTAGTTAAGTCAGCGTTTAATTCGACGCCGAATAATGATTAATAAGCTCTTTGTGTCTGATTATCAATAGAGGTTGATGCAGTACAAAATCCGTTCTGCGCTGTTATCATCCTTGTTGCTTTATCAAAAGTTGCACTAGCATTAGCTCCAAGAACAGTATAAATCACATTGGTCGTCCCGATTTCATACAAATAATGAACTTTGCCACCACATATTATTGCTGCAGGCCATCCAACCAATGGCGCAAACGTGGTCGAATAATTTTCTATAGACACAGCACCAGCTGCTCCTAAACCAACTACTGAATAGTAACCTGCTGCTCCACCACCGCCAGCTCCATATAATGAAGCGCTAGTAGGAACACTCGTAGACGAAGTGCAAGGTGGAATAACACCACCCAACCCTTTACCTGAGAGTACAGTCGGGTTATCAGCTCCATTTCCACCACTACCTGCTTGCCCATAACCACCACTGCATTGGACATAAGCTCCACCACTAGCAGCATTACCAGCTCTACCTGGAATAGCATTAACAGTCCCCTGCCCAGATCCAACACCACCAGCTCCACCAGCTCCACCACTGGTACCAGAACCTGGCGAACCATTAGCACCACCAGTAGCAAGCAATAAAGTGCCACCAAAACTAGAACTACCTCCACCACCAGCACCTACGACAACCTGATAACTAGTAGTACCAGCTGGAATGCTAACAACCTTCTCTACGTAACCACCGCTACCACCGCCACCGCCACCGCCAGCACCAGCAACTCCACTTTGAAAGAAATTAGAACCAATAGCACCGTTTCCACCAGCACCCCAAACTCTAACTCTGATAGCTGTTACACCAGCAGGAACAGTCCAAGTATAGGTACCAGGTGTAGCATACTCTTGAGTAACAAATGTGCCACCGCCACTTCCGCCAGTCCCAGCACTTAGACACTGAGCAGTCTTATTACCACTAGCATCACGAATACAAAAATCGGTTGCAATGGCAGTACCATTAACATCTAATTTTTGAGTTGGAGTAGTATCACTAACACCAATATTATTAGCTCTATTAATTACCAAAGTATTAGCATCACCAGTACCAAAACTCATAACACCAATATTTCCGGGATTAGTTCCCATAATATCGTCAGAATGAGGAGCATCGAAATGCCATCCCCACCCAGCACCGACGTGATCAGAAATATAAGCTTTAAAATATGAAGGTCCGTAATTATTATGCAAAACAAACCCAGGTAACGATGGCGATGGTGCGACTCTCCAATCTTGCTCTATATGTAGAGGAGCCTTAGGAGAAGTCGTGCCGACACCAACTCTTCCTGTAGCATTCTTAATTACCAAAGGTGTTGACCCAGACGCTGTTTCATACTGCAAGTCACCAACAGCAATTCCAGGCTTATCAGTACCACCAGTAAAGAAGCGTCCGCGATAATTACCACCCTCATTAAAACGAAGATCTGAACTATAAGTCACTCCTGAGGCAGTCTCTAAAACAAGGTTTCCAGAATTAATTGATAAGCTACCATCAATTTTAGTACCACCAACTACATGCAATTTAGTATCAGGAATAGTCGTACCAATACCAACATTACCAGTAGCTCCTTGTATAGCCATCCATGGTGTCGTTCCGTAAATCGAGGTGAAGAGTAAATCAGCTTTTGAATTACCCATCAAGGCTGTACCTGATTGGATATAGTTCACGCCATTAGCTGTAGCGAATCGAACAATTCCTTTAGGGTCTTGAACTGAAGCGCCAGTGCCGCCATCAGGTCCGTAGATATGAAAAACATCAGACGGCGAAGAAGTACCAATACCAACCTTCCCTTCAAAATACTCAGTCTGAGTACTATTCTGCTTACCAATCGGCGAAGCAAAAACCAATGCAGGCGCCACCACGTTCAAAAACATGGCGGCGAGCATTATTAGTAGTAGTGGTTTTTTGGTCATTAGACTTTAGTATTTAATGATCTACTGATTTCTATCCACGAAGATAGTGATACGTCCCACATGAGAACCAAAGTATCATCAGAGTCAAGTGTCACCGTAGGTGATGCCAAGATTAAACGTCGAGATGATTTATTCTCAAATTTAACCGATCCACCACCATTTGCAACTTTCAAAATCAACATTTGACCAGAATACTGACCAGCACTGATTTGAGGATAGGTTGGTGCAGCACCACCAACAGGAGCTGTATAGTCTGCAATAGTAGCTGAGCCAATATATGCAAGACCTGGTTGAGGAGCTATTGATCCTAAATCAATTTGAGGAGTCGTAATCTGAGTCGTCGGCGTAGTTAAAGCAACAGCAAGAAGCTGACCAGGCTTGGTTCCAAACGCTCCACTAACCTTATCTACCGAAATATTTGCAAACTGAGATATATCAGCATTAGTGATTGTATTGTCAGCAATCTCATCAGAGGCAACTCCACCTGTCATAATGTCACTAGCAGTAATGGAATTATCGATAATCTGAAACGTTCCGACAGAACCAACAGCAAGCTTAGCTGAAGTAACTGCAAGGTTCTTAATCTGAAGAGTATCAACTGCATCATTTGCAATCTGACCAGAACCTATAGTGCCACTAATCGAATTCGCTGTTATAATTCCATCTACCCTAAGATCACCAACTACATGGAGTTTAGCGCCCGGCACCGCAACACCAATACCAATATCACCATTAGAAGCAATCACCATGCGATCAACAGGAGCACTGCCACCTGTTGTGCCAGATGGAGACGTCGCAAAACGCAATGAACCACCCCAAGTTGGAGTAGCTGCATTTTCATCAATTGCCATAATAGTAGCTAAATTGTACTGATTCGCATCAGGAATTAAACCTCCACCCCTAGTACTAGTAAATCTAATAAGAGTTCCAGTGTTTTTTCCTTCCAGTCTTAGTAATTCTTGCGGACCAGTCACAACTTCCCAATTCTTAGAAATATGCAAAGCTGCTTTAGGAGCACCAGCACCTATACCAAAATTACCTGAAGTATTACCAGTCGGCGAAAGATCTCCGAAGAAATAATTTCCAATATTCAACGTATTAGTCCCACCAAATACAAGGGCATTATTTCCAATAACGATATTATTTGATGCAGCAGGATTAATAAAAGCAATGTTATTACCAAGAATAATATTATTATTTCCCGTCTGAAGATTACCACCTGTACGACCATCACCAATAGCTATATTGCCTTTACCAGTAGTTAGAGCTATTAATGAACCCCAACCAATGGCAGTATTACCGTTACCAGTACTATTCATCATTAATGAGCTAGAGCCTAATGCAACGTTATTGTATCCAGTTGTATTATTAGCTAAGACATTGTAACCAAGAGCAAGGTTCTGATCACCAGTAGTACTAGCCATCATACCGTTAGTACCCATCACAACGTTACGAGTACCTCCAGCACCTAGACTCATAGCTTTAGTACCAACTACAGTATTGCTATAACCAGTAGTATTTGTTTTCAAAGCATCTGCACCAACTGCTATATTATTTACACCTGATGTATTAGCAGAAAGTGCCATGTTACCAACCGCTGTATTGCTTGAACCCGTGGTTGTTGCAAACATAGCATTAGTACCAACAGCAACGTTGCTTGAACTATTCGTTATAGAGTACATAGTATTAGCACCAACTGCAACGTTATTAGTACTAATAACATCAGCTAATCCACGTGTTCCAAACAAAGACTGCGAACCAACAGCAGTATTGTTATGGCTACCAGAAATACTAGCTGAAAGTGCAGCAGAACCTATGACAGTATTATGATTTCCAACCTGAAGATTCATTGCCGAACGGTCACCAACAGTCGTATTCTGAGATGCATTTGTAATAGCACCACTATAACCACCCAAAGATAAATATCCAACAGCCGTATTTCTTGTACTCGTAGTAGCCGATCCTGCTAAAGTCAAGGTACTATAACCAATACTAGTATTCCAACGGTTGGTATCTGATTGCGGTCTAGAAGAAGCACCAAACAATCCATAAGGCAGACCTATATACATACTTTCAGCAGCGCTATTAACAATCACATCGCTTAAAGCATCTACGGGAACCGCACCCAGCGCAACAGCTGAAATATTTGTCAGCCCCGAACCATCACCAATAAACTTATTTCCAGCTCCTGAAACTGTAACACTACCGACAACACTCAAACCCGTAGAGCCAAAAACCAAATTAGGGTCTTTAGTAAACTTACCTCCCTTGCCAAGCAGTACAGAGCCATCAGCATAAGAACCAGTCAAAGTAGTATCAATCGCCAAACTCGAAGCACTTCCCGCAAGAGTTAAATCTATCGCCGTTCCACCTGAAGTTGGCAAGAACCAAAGCTTACTATTACTAGCATACAGAGACCCGCCCGTAGCTTCAGCTGGTAATACCGTTGGCGCCGTAGTATATGTTTTGAAAGTTAATATTCCCGGCACGTATTCAGACGACGGACTACCACCCACTGCCACCGCATTTGCTGCCAAAGGTACTAGATTCGCCATCAGCAAAACCCCTCCCATCGCCATTCTTACTACGTTTTTCATGATTTTTTCTCCCTGTCCTTTAATTGTGTTTTTCATAAAATTTCCTCGTTAATTATTTATTGACCTCGCTACTTCTATCCATTTACTATCTAACGCGTCGTACATAAGAGTTAGAGTAGAATCATTCATAAGCGTTACCATAGGGCTGGCTAGTTTAAGCAAAGCAGCATTTGCTATGCCAGAGGTACTACCATCTTTCAATACGATGCCACCAGCTGACATTTTGGCTTTAAGAATTAAGAGTTGACCATCAGCATAAGCAGATGCTTTCAAAGCAACTAACACAGGAATCGCTGATGTTGTCTGAATACGAATTATAGATTTATCGACATCAATAAGCATCCCTTCAGATACTAGCAACACGCTTGGAACAGCACCAACGGTCTGATTTGGAGTCAAGCTTAGAGTTTGAGATATAACAGTTTTAGCAGCATTAACATTGCCCGATAGATACAAGTCCTTAAACCTTAATGATGTTGATCCTAAATCAGATTGATTATGAGCGTTAGGTCCAATACTACCAGCAACTTGCAACTTAAACATCGAAGGGCTAATAGTGCCGATACCTACGTTATTTCCACCCGCATTAAGAACCAATGGTGTAGACACTGCCTCAACAGACTGATACGAACCCATATTATTGATATTTAAAGTTTTGCTATCACTAGAATCAGCGGTCAAATAAAGTGCACTTCTAACAAAAGTTGGTTTGTCTAAATATATATCTCCACCAGCACCACTGTTCTGCAAGCGTAATTTAGCAGCTGCCGTAGTGTCTAGCAATCCTCTACCATCAAATGACATCGAGACCTTATTAAAACCCCCTGCATCTACTACATTAAAAGATCCCACTGAACTAAAAGATCCCGCTGAAGCCTTGCCCGTTTCATCTACTGTAAATAACTTCCCTAGAACTGCATTCACCCCATTCCTGCGACCTTTATAAATAGCGAACATAGTAGTATTGTCTTGATCATTATTTGCATCAATATTAAAGAATAAGCTTCCATTAGAACTAACTACTCCTTCGCTACCAGGCCCAGATAAAAATATATGAGAATTAGAACTATCACCAGTTACGTGCAACTGTGAAACAGGTGTCTGAGTACCAATACCAACCTTACCTTCGAAATAATCAATACTGGTAGTAACCTGTCCAGCACTAACCGGCAAAGCAATCAAGCTCGCCATTAATAAAATATTGAAGGTATTTTTGATTATTCTCATTATCCTTTCAATTATTGATTCAATGATCTATTGGTCTCCACCCATCTATTCCCGTCATAAATTAAAGTTAGCGTAGAGCCATCTCCAATAGTTACCTGTTGAGTTGCAAGTAGTAACGGAACATTCGCACCACCAGCAGCAACTCTTGTAAAAGTAACCGAACCACCTTTACCCACTATAATCAAGACTTGCCCATCAACACCTGCTGCAATAGGAGTAGCCGCAGAAGCTACTACTGCAATAGGAGTCGCACAAGTTGGATCAGTAGCCACAGGACCACAACCTTTAATACGGACAATGGAATTTGCTAAAGTTGCAATTCCAGTATTGGCTGTTATATTCACAGTAGAAGCTGCAGGATTCTGTGATAGTACCAAGGGATCAGCTAAAGTAATTTTTCCGCTATTGGTAGCCGCGTCGCCCAAAGTCAGTCCTGTAGTTGTAGTTAGGTTACCTTGTAAATCATCTCCCCACTCAAGCCCTGTTCCTGTTGATTTCAAGACTTTACCAACACCAGTAGTCGGAATTGTAATTTTACTTACAGATAAATTACTAATAGTTGGATCAGATATAGCTGGCGCAGTACCATAGACCAGACTACCACTACCATTAGGAGTTTCTGCTAATTTATTCAACTGAGCAGCTGTTGCTGATACAGTTACATTACCCAACTTAAACGATAAAGGGATAGAAACTATACCACTAAAGCTAGGATCTGCTAACGGCGCATAAGGAGTGCTATTAAAAGCATTAGATCCTAAATCTCCACCCGCTCCTATATTCAAAGTCGCAGAAGCATTTGTTGACGTTAGAGTTATCGCTTTACTTGCAAGAACCGACAACGAAGAACCAGTTCCTAAAGTTAAAGTTGCTGTACCAGTACTAGGTTTGGTAATAATAATATTATTAACATTACCGGTGTTTAGAGTACCAGCACCAGAGCTTCCAACATCTAACTGACCTATTATAGTTGTTTTCGTATTATCAACTGATAAACGTGAGACACCTGCATTCTTGATTTCAAAAATTACCGCAGATGAGCCTGGTGACGCTGTGTCGAATAAATAATTATCCGAACTAGCATATGGATTTAATCGTGTTAACTGAGTATTTGCGTTGTCTCTCACAGTAAAAGGACTTGCACTGCCGCTAGTATTAGAAGCTTTGATATTGATAACCGATTCAGCTCTAGAACTTAAAATATCCAGCCTCGCTCCCAAAGCCGCAGCACCAGTACCTATTCCAACATTACGTCCAGCATAAACATCGGCAGACATAGCGGCAATAGCATATCCAGTACCAACATAAGTACTTGTAATTCGACCACTAGTCGAAATATTGCCACTTAAGTTTGTTAAGTCTGGAATAGTAGTTGTTATAGTACTAGGATTAACCCAAGTCGCAGTGCCATCTGCTGCTGCTTGTAATATATATCCTGCTGTTGTCGTTGTACCTAATCTAAATCCTGAAGCGAACAATTTACCATCTTTATCTACTGATGCTTTTAACGCTCCACTAGCGTCATACCACTGAGTTAAGTCTTGATTATCAAGACCTCTGAAACTAGAGATCGCCGTTGAATTAGCGCTACCAATCACATCTAAAGCCGCAGCAGGACTCATTTTATTAATCCCAACCTTACCCTTAAAATACTCAGTATCAATATCAATCTGCGCTGCATGAACTGGCAAACCAAGCAAGAACACTACCATCAGCGAACTGATTATTTTTCTTACTTTTACTATTCTTTCTCTTTGCATAATTTTATATCCTATTGATTTAATGACCTACTTACCTCTATCCATTTTTGATCTTCAGCGTCATACATTAACGTTAAAGTTGTTCCGTCAGAAATTGTTACTACAGATGTTGCTAAGCGCAAATTATTTTGGCTATAAAGTTTGATTCTTGTTTTAGGACTAGTTATTTTCCCTTTAACAATTAAGAGTTGCCCATCTGCAAATGATCCGGTTGCTGGTCTAATTTGATTAGTTCCTTCAGCAACTGATAAATTATCCAAATCTGCAGTAGCATTAGTATCTCCACAGACACGCACTATAGAATTAGCTACCACTAGACCAGTAGTACGGGAGACAGAGAGACAACCACTTGGAATATTGGCAGTCATTGAGAAGACTGATCCCGACTTCAAAGGGCCTTGGACAGTGGTCGTAACAGTTGATTGACCAATAGAGTTAACATTAATTAAATTGGTTACATCAGACACAGCACTTGGCGTTTGCCATTCAGCACGATCTAATATTTGATTGTAAGTAAGAACCTGACCAGGTGCAGTAGCGCCACTCACCTTAAGTACTCCACTAACAGTCAAAGCTCCATCAACAGTAGTTGTAGTGTTAGAAGCTCCGATATTAGTCAAAGCATCTAAAGTCGAGATTGTTGTTTGCACTGATGTTAAACCAGCCGAACTTAAACCATTTGCCGCTCCGATTGGCTGCCAAGTAGCAACACCAGCAGCATTAGAAGTTAGAACTTTTCCATCTGAGGCTCCTGTCTTAATCTGCAGGGTATTTGCAATTAATGATGATCCATTGATACTTCCTGTCGATATCACCTTCGTTGCATTAAACGTTGTTCCGTTCACAACTCCACTTGATAATACCTTCGCTGCCGATAACTTACCTACTGCTATTACATCCCTTCC
>JACCDV010851227.1_pt1 | contig 23897 bp, 22 predicted proteins | sample 7446131 | NCBI WGS metagenome assembly JACCDV01 (sample SAMN15323448, study PRJNA562643) | freshwater metagenome | isolation source: river surface water | place: USA:Blue River Watershed | collected 2017-08-17
GTTCAATCACTTCGCAACCCAGTGCCCGGAAAATACCCGGCGCCGACGCTCCGGCAATGCCGTTGCCCGAGTCCACCACAATCTTCATCGGTCGGCTGAGTTTGACGTCGCCCACAATGCGCTGGGTGTAGTCGGCCAGCACATCAGTTGCCTCGATACTCCCACCTTCTTTCAAGACCCAGGTTTCCGTCTCCATGATCTCGCGCAGCTTCTGAATGTCGCTGCCGTAAATGGCGCGACCGTCCATCACCATTTTGAAACCGTTGTAATCCTTGGGGTTATGGCTGCCAGTCACCTGAATGCCGCTGGCGCACAGCGTGCTGGCCGCAAAGTAAAGCATGGGCGTGGTGCACACGCCCACGTCAATCACACGCACCCCGGCTGACACCAGGCCACGCATCAGGGCACCCGAAAGAGCTGGCCCACTCAAGCGACCATCGCGGCCCACGGCCACGGTGCTTTGCCCCTGCGCCATGGCCACTGTGCCGAAGGCACGGCCCAGAGCCTCGGCCACTTGCTCGTTCAGGGTAGAGGGCACCACGCCGCGAATGTCGTAGGCCTTGAAAATAGATGCGTTGAGTTCCATAAAAATATCTTTTGCTAATCATCACGATTGTAAAAGGCAGGCTACCATGGCTTCATGAAATTGCCCCTGCCCGTACAAGCCCTTCGCATGGACAGCCCCTTAGGGCCGATGCTGCTGGCCTGTGGACCTCAAGGCCTGTGTGGCGTGTGGTTTGAAGGTCAACAATATGAGCCCAGGGCTGCTGATCAGGCTCAATGGCATTTTCAAAACAAGCACCCCATCCTGAACGCGGCAAAAGAACAATTGCAAGCCTATTTCAAAGGCCAATTGCGCAGCTTTGATTTGCCCTTGCAATGGCCACAGGCCACAGCGTTTCAACTGGGTGTGTGGCAAAGCCTGTTACACATCCCCTTCGGGCATACCACCAGTTACGGCCAACTGGCCGCGCAACTTCAAAACCCACAGGCTGTGCGCGCCTTGGGCGCAGCCGTGGGGCGCAACCCCTTGAGCATCATCGTGCCTTGTCACCGCGTGCTGGGCAAAAATGGCTCACTCACTGGCTACGCCGGTGGCCTGCCCCGAAAGCAAGCGCTGCTGACGCTCGAAGGTCACGATTTTTCATCCGCTTCATGAACACCTCCTCCCGCTCCTGGCACCTCGAGTTTGTGCTGCTGGCCGCCATTTGGGGCTCTTCGTTTTTATTCACGCATGAAGCCGCCGTTGAGCTCGGCGCTCTGCCCACCGCGGCTGCGCGTGTGGCCATCGGCTTTCTGTTCCTGCTGCCCATCATGCTGGCCAAAGGACAGGGCCACCACCTGCGCCAACACTGGAAGCCAGTGCTGTTTGTGGGCATCTTTAACTCGGGCATTCCATTTGCGCTGTATGCCTTTGCGGTCATGCACATCAGCACGGGGCTCTCGGCCATCCTGAACGCCACAGTCCCTTTGTTTGGAGCCATCGTGGCCTGGCTCTGGCTGGGCGACAAACCCGGCTGGCTACGCACCCTGGGCCTGGCCATTGGCTTTGGCGGCATCGTCTTGCTGGCCGGTGGGCAGGTTGGCTTCAAGAGCAACGATTCCGGCATCTCGCCGCTATGGGCTGTAGCCGCTTGTCTGGGCGCTACCACCTGCTACGCTCTGGCCGCCAGTTTCACCAAAAAGCATGTTCCAGCCATGCCCGCTCTGGTCACGGCCACGGGCAGTCAGCTGGGCGCGCTGCTGGCCTTGGTGCTGCCAGCCCTATGGTTCGCCCCAACGCACATGCCCAGCGCACAAGCGTGGATGGCCCTGCTCACGGTCGGCGTGCTGTGCACAGGCGTAGCCTATGTGCTGTACTTCCGCCTCATCGACCATGCCGGCCCTTCGCGAGCATTGACCGTGACATTTTTGATCCCGGTATTTGCCGTGGCCTATGGGGTAATCTTCCTGAGCGAGCACGTCACCGCTTGGATGCTGATGTGCGGCCTGATCGTGCTGGCAGGCACCGCCTTGTCCAGCGGCCTCGTCAAATGGCCACGTCAGGCGGGCTGATCCTGCACGGGTGACCGAACAAGCTTGACCCGCTGGACGACATCGCGCGCCCGCAGCTGACCGCAACCACCATCCACATCTTGCCCGGCGGATTGACGCAGCTTGGTCAAAATGCCACGGCGGTGCAGCGTGCGTGCAATCTCTGCGGCACGCTCCCAGCTGGGTCGCTGGTAAGGCAAGCCAGGCACGCTGTTGAACGGAATCATGTTCATGAGCGCGTACTTGCCCTTGAGCAAGCGCTCAATGCCATCTATCTCTTCGGGCGTATCGTTCACGCCTTCCATCAAGGTCCACTGGTACTGGATCGGGTAGCCAGTAGCGCGCGCATAACGCTCGCCTGCTTCCACCAGTTCTTGCGGGTCAAAACGAGGCGCACGCGGCAGCAATTCGGCACGCAAATCAGCCCTTGTGGTGTGCAAGGACAAGGCCAAGGCTGGCTTGACGCGCTCCTGCACCAAACGCTCGAAGACACGCTCGTCACCCACGGTGGAGAACACCAGATTCTTATGCGCAATATTGCCTGCAGTGCCCAGCAGGTCAATCGCTTCGAGCACCTGGTCCAGGTTGTGCGATGGTTCACCCATGCCCATGAACACGACTTTTTTAACCGGCCGTTGCGTACGCGCCAAGGCCACCTGCGCCAGCATCTCGGCACTGCCCACCTGGCGCACCAACCCCTCGCGCCCGGTCATGCAAAACACGCACCCGACCGCGCACCCCACCTGCGAAGACACACACAGTCCATCACGCGGCAGCAAGACGCTCTCAACCGACTGGCCATCCTGCAACCCCACCAGCAAGCGGGCTGAGCCGTCCTCGCCCGGGTGCTGTTCGCGCAGCGTGGTCAGCGCTTTGAGCTGCGCTTCGATTTCGGGCAGCGCTTCGCGCACAGCCTGGGGCATGAAGCTTTCCAGCGGTCTGCGTCCGTGGCTTTGAGGCAAAGCCTGCGACCACAGGCGCAGTACCCGCAGCTCGTGCTTGGGGTTGGCCCCCAATGCGCGCAAATGGGTGCGGATATCGCTGACGCTCCAGAAGGTCATGTTCAGTAGTGCGGAGGAATCTCGTCGCGCAAATTACGGACCTCGGCGCCACCACTGCCCTCGGGCATCCGATCGCGCAGCTGGCGCAACTCGCCCAGCAGCGCGTCAATTTGCTGTTGCTGGCGGTAGACCAGGGCGTTGAGCTGATCAAGGGTGTCCTCGGCATAAGCCGCTTTCACTTCCAGATCGACCAGCCGGTCTTCAATCACTTGGGGAATGTCCATTTGCCGTATTTTCGTATAATCACACCATCGCCGAGTTATTGAACAACTTGCAGGGCGATTCATAAAACCTGCTAAAGCGTTCGCCGGGCTCCGGGTTCACAGGGTCGGCCAACGCCGATCAACCTTTTGAACCAGGAGCTTTTTTCATGTCCAACGACTTCCTCTTCACCTCCGAGTCCGTCTCCGAAGGCCACCCCGACAAGGTTGCCGACCAGATCTCTGACGCGATTCTGGACGCCATCTTCGAGCAAGACCCCCGCAGCCGTGTGGCCGCCGAAACCCTGACCAACACCGGCCTCGTGGTGCTGGCCGGCGAGATCACCACCCAGGCCAACGTGGACTACATCCAGGTTGCGCGCGACACCATCAAGCGCATCGGCTACGACAACACCGAGTACGGCATCGACTACAAGGGCTGCGCCGTGCTGGTGGCCTACGACAAGCAGTCCAACGACATCGCCCAGGGCGTGGACCACGCCAGCGACGACTACCTCAACATCGGCGCTGGCGACCAAGGCCTGATGTTTGGCTATGCCTGCGACGAAACGCCCGAACTCATGCCCGCGCCCATCCACTACGCCCACCGCCTGGTCGAGCGCCAGGCCCAGCTGCGCAAAGACGGCTGCCTGCCCTTCCTGCGCCCCGATGCCAAGAGCCAGGTGACCATGCGCTATGTGGACGGCAAGCCCCACAGCATTGACACCGTGGTGCTCTCTACCCAGCACAGCCCCGACCAGTCCGAGACCGCCACCAAGATGAAGGCCAGCTTCATCGAGGCGGTGATCGAAGAAATCATCAAACCCGTGCTGCCCAAAGAGTGGCTGCAAGACACCAAGTACCTGATCAACCCGACAGGCCGCTTCGTGATTGGCGGCCCCCAGGGCGACTGTGGCCTGACCGGCCGCAAGATCATTGTGGACACCTACGGCGGCGCTTGCCCGCACGGTGGTGGCGCCTTCTCGGGCAAAGACCCGTCCAAGGTGGACCGCTCTGCGGCGTATGCCGCACGCTACGTGGCCAAGAACGTGGTCGCTGCCGGCCTGGCGCGCCAGTGCCAGGTGCAAGTGGCCTACGCCATTGGCGTGGCTGAGCCGATGAACATCACCGTCTACACCGAAGGCACCGGCGTCATCAGCGACGACAAAATCGCCCAACTGGTGCGCGCGCACTTTGACCTGCGCCCCAAGGGCATCATCCAGATGCTGGATTTGCTGCGCCCCATCTACAGCAAGACCGCCGCCTATGGCCACTTCGGTCGTGACGAGCCCGAGTTCACCTGGGAGCGTACGGACAAGGCCGCTGCGCTGCGCGCTGCGGCGGGGCTGTAAACCCTCAATCGGCTTGGTGAGAGCAGATAAGAAAACCCCCAACACAGATGTGTTGGGGGTTTTTGTATTGGTGGGCTGGGGTCTACTGAACCATGCTCATAATTACTTGATTTTTAAAGAAATCTTTAATTAGGTTTTTCATTTTGTTCCCCTATTTGTTCCCCGGTTTTCAGACACCAGCTTTGCAGTGCATGTCTCGTTCGCAGCGCTTGCGGAATTTCGGGTACGAGCTTCGAAGGAGCGGTTTAGGTCACCTACCGGAAAGTCCACCTGCGCAGATAGTCGGCGCGCATCCCACTGCACTTCGAGGTGGTGCCGACTGTAGAGCAACTCGAATTGGATCAGCTGTGGCACGATAAACGCATGAAACACAAGAATAGGGGCAACAATGCTGGTCGTCGCAGCGTGATCCAGCACCCAGACGAGGAGTTTGTTGCAGGCCCGCTGCGAATGGCCCGATTCGGCCGTCACACGGTTTCAGAGGTCAACTGGTCGCAGGGGGAGTTCGACAAGCTTCAGGCGCGCCTGTGCGCGAGCTACGACGAGGTCGCGCAGGAAATCGATTGCGCGGTCGCCGAAGCAGCTGCCTTGGTCGCCACGATGGACCCACTGGCCGTACTGCATCGGGCTTGGTGGGAGCGCAGTGCGTCGTACTTGATGATTGATAGCGAGGTCGAACTCGACCCAGAGAACGCTCATTCTGAGCGCATGATTGACTACGTGCAAAGCCTAATCGCCAGCACACCGCCTGTCGCACAGCCAGCAGGATCGCCCAGCGAAGAAGACTGGGGAGAATTGCAACGGCTGATTGAAACAATCTTCCAGAAGCTGAACTCGCGTTACTTCATGTGCGCGACGGCAAAGCGGCGGAAGGACGCCGTTGTTAGCGACCCAGCGTTCGAGGAGTTTCACTTCAAGGCGCAGCTCTACTGGTGCAACGTCACCGGAAGGCAGTATCAACTTCATCACATTCAGACGCTTCGTGAACTCCTTGCGCCTCAGAGCAGAGTCATCCAAAAACTATATGACCTGAGCAGCGAGCAACTGTGCGATGAGCTGGCCAAGATCTGGCATTCGCTGACTAAAGGCATTGCTGACGCTGCTGACGCGATGTTCGAGTTCAAAGAGAAGTCGTTGGCTGCCCTAGCCGAAGACATTAAATCCGGCGTTGCTGTAGAAGGTGATGGCGATGACGGCGAGCGTCTGCGCGCCTCCATTGCCAGGCACGGACTTGAGGCGATGGGGAAGCGGGCGTCTGGACTTTTTCTGGGGTACGACCTCTTCGATCTGCAGAAGGTAACCACCTTGCCGCCGGCATTCCTCAAGGATTTTTCATGGGCGCCTGGGCAAGACGGTGAGTTCTTCGCAGAAGGTGGCTTCAAGGGCTGGCCGTTGCGAATCTGGCCGATCTTCAAGCGCCCCTTCATCCATTTGGATGACCGCTACTACTGCTTTGACATTTCTGGCTTGTTCGATCACTTCTTTCGCCAGCTTGAACGGCGCGTTTTTGCAGCAGACAAGAATCTGAAACAGCTCTGGATTGATGCGAGAAAAGAGGTCACCGAGACACTGCCATTCGAGTATCTGCAGCGCCTGCTGCCAGGTGCTGTGTGCTTCAAAGAGGTCTACTACTGGATGGGAGAGGCCGGTAAGGCAGCGGCCCGCTATGAGACAGATGGCATTCTCGAGTTCGATGACCACCTGTTCATCGTCGAGGTGAAAGCCGGCGCGTTCACCTACACATCACCAGCTGACGACGTCGATGCGCACGTCCAGTCGCTGAAGAACCTGGTGGCCGCGCCCGCCAAGCAAGGCAACCGGTTCTTGCGGTATCTCCAGTCCGCGGATGAGGTACCACTGCTAGACGAGGCTGGAAACGAGGTAAATCGCATACGGCTAAGCAAGTATCGCCACATCAGCATATGCACCATCACGCTTGATCCATTCACCGAGATTGCGGCGCAGATTCAACACCTGCCGGCCATTGGTGTCGAGGTCGGTAATGAGCCGGTGTGGTCACTGTCGTTGGATGATCTGCGCGTCTACGCGGACATCTTCACGAACCCGCTAGAGTTCCTTCACTTCGTGCAGATGCGTAAAGCGGCATTCAATTCACAGCTTCTCCAACTCGACGACGAATTGGATCACCTGGGCCTGTATCTCCGTCACAACGACTACCCCATGCACGCAGCCGAACTCGTCAATGGGCAAGGAGTGCATCTGCAGTTCATCGGGTATCGGCAAGAGATCGACAAGTTCTTCAGTGCGCGGCTACTGGACGACCAGCTGCCATCACCGTTACGCCAGAAGATGCATCCTGGCTTGACGGGTTTGCTCGAGTTTTTGCGCATGAGCAACAAGAGTGGGAGGTCGGCGATTGCTGCTTACCTCCTCGACATGAGCGGTGACTGGCGTGACAAGATGTTTGCCGCCCTGGAACAGGAACGGGTGAATGCCAATGCGAATCAGCCTCGCCCATTCTCAACATTCGGTGAAACTCGACTGACGACGTTTCCGTGGACTCCGAAATGGGGGCGCCTCCCGGCACACGAGTCGCGCAACCATGCCAAGGCGATGATGCTCATGAATGACGAGCCCAGCAGGGTACTGCTGGAACTCTCGTACGATGAGCGTGGCTCTCTGGTGGACGCGGAATGGCAGTTCCTTCGCCGTTCTGACATAACGATCTTTGAGATGCCTGCCCTGCAGGCGCGAGGTGAGTCTCTGCGCGATGCAAGGCTGCACAGAGCCCTTGCCACGAAACGACATTTTGGCCGAAACGATCAATGCCCGTGCGGCTCAGGAAAAAAGTTCAAGAAGTGCTGTATTGATCGGACATAGTGTCACGAGCATAGCTGCGAAGCGGGCATGCGCGCTGCTGATCGCTGGCTAACCGCTTAGGAACGGAGTGATCGCTCAAATCGTCGGCTATGAATGACTCGGATCAGCCTGCAGGTGACATCTGTGTGGCGAAGGTACAAACTGCAGCGTCAGCGGCCGGTCATCCGCTGGCGCCACAAGGCCGCTCTCGCCATCAGCAGTCGGTCGCGAATGACGACTTTTTTATGGACAAGCTCACTGAGATTTGGATCTATATGCCATCGACTCGTTGTCCTTGTAGTCGGTTAATTTGCCCTAAAATTTTTCTCCTCCCTCGGAGCCTCGAGCGGGGTACGTCTAACCTAAACAGGGATACGCATGGACTGGACTTTCAAGATATCGGACTTAGCGATTGTGTTTGCGACATTAGTAGGGCCAATTCTTGCTGTGCAAGCCCAGGGATGGCTGGACACCAGGCGGGATGAACGGCGACGGCGACTTGCCGTGTTCAACACTCTAATGAGGACTCGGATCAGCCCACTAGCCCTAGAGCACGTGAATGCATTGAATGCCGTGCCATTAGAGTTCCAGGGATCATCGAATAAGGTTAAGGCTGTGCTGGCGGCATGGCGGATTTACATCAACCACTTCGGTAAGGACACAAGTACGCCGACCTGGGGTGAGCGCCGCCTAGAGTTGCTGACCACACTTCTCCAGCAAATGGGCGAGTTGCTGAAGTACGACTTGGACGCCGTGCAAATCGAGCGCGAAGCCTATTCGCCGATTGCCCACGGCCAGGCGGCCGCTGAACAGGACCTGATACGGCAAGGGTTGGCGGCCATCTTCAAAGGTGACACGACCTTGCCCATGTCGGTCAAGCAAATGCCGGTAGACCCCGAGATGCGCGAGCGGATGGTCGGAGTTCTTGCGAAATTGGATGCTTTCCTAGACTCCCGCTTGCCACCAGCGAAGTAGCCACCTCGCAAGACCGAGGTAGATATCGCAGAAGGTGCGAAGGTACGCGTAGAGCCTCTGGTTGGAACAACCGACCGCTTTTCGGCACCCAGCCTAGCGCCGCAAACTGCAGTAACGGCGCGGTTACTGCCGTGTACAGGCCCGGCTTGATAGTCCGCTCCCAGCCATCTTCCAGCCACCCCAAAAAACACGGCATCTTGTTATGCGAGATACCATTTAAAACATGACCATCACTCGCGGAGTTCAGATTCTCAAAGCGTCCTGCTGTGGGCAGCAGTACGCCTTTCCTCGGTATGTATCAGCCAACTTCTCGGCTTTTGAATATTGGACCGATGGATGGCGTGAAGGCTCCTTGATGCCCAATGATGAAGGCCTGCGTCACTGTCAATGCGGACGATTTATCAGAGTTGCGGACTTGATTCCGATAGACATCTCAGAAGACAGCAATCTGCCCCCAATGGCATATGTCAAGAGTAATCTCCTGCCTCACTGCATCGCCCAAGCAACCGATGAGAAAATTGAGGTGGCTGCACGCCGGAGTTACTGGCATCACCTCAACCACCCATATCGAGAAATTTTTCGACAGCATCGTGATGCTGAGGAGGATGCAACCAAGGCTCTATGGCATGTCAAGCATCCAGACACGCGCAATTGGTGGGATAAATTTCGGGGTGAAAAACCACCGGACTACAAAAGACCTCCTGATAGCCCTTTCACCTATCCTGCCTTTCAGCCTTCTATCGAGCAAATAGGAAACATGGATCGTCTGAGTGAAATATTGCTGCGATGGAATCAGGCTGCGCAAGGGGCCCACGCCTTAGCACTGGCAGAGCTGTACCGTGAGCAAGGCCGCTTTGAAGAAGCACAGCATCACATCCGATCAGAAGCGAACGATCACAACCTGGTCACTGCTCGATTGATACAACGACTGATCACCCAAAAGGACTCTGCGCCCATGCGGTATCGAATGTAATGATGAAGAATTGGTTTTCAGCTTGAATGAGACTCTCAACATCATCGATCTGGACACCTACGGTTGTTTCTTTCGATTGAATCGCATATTTCACGTGACAGGGACTTCAGCCCACGAGGTTGTGTAATTCGGCGACTTCCACTCCTGCCGCATCTGCCAGTCCTGGTATGCCCCCTGCGTTGACACTTTGACCGTGCCCCGCCCAAAGCGCTGATTCAGGGTGTCCAGCGCCAGCATCAATTTGTCGTTGCTGGAAATGCTGCCCTCCAAAAGATCCCCCTGACGGTGCGTCACCGGGCCGATTTCACTGAGCATGATCCCTGCCTTTTTGTACTGGTACTCGGGTTTGAACATGCGGGCACACAGGTGGCTGGCCCATCGGTTGACTTCCAAGCTGTCATTGGTCGGATACGGCAACGGTACCGCTAGGCTAGGCATGTACTGCGGCAGGTCTTTGCGAAACCGGTTCGTCTGAAGGAACACCTGAATCACAGTGGCGTGACTCTGCTGCCCCCTCAGTTTGGCACAGGCATTAGCCACAAACGTGGACAGCGCATCCTGAAGGACAGGTAACTCCGTAACCATGTTGCCAAATGACCGACTGGAGATGATCTGCTGACGGTCGGGCTGGATTTCCTGCAATTCGATGCATGGCACTTCTTGCAGTTCCCGCTGGATTTTTTCAACGACTACCCCGAACTCGGCCCGCAAGGTTGGTACATGCGCTTGCTTTAAGTCCAGCACGTTTTGTATGCCGTGGGATGCCAGTCGTTTAGTCAGCTTGCGACCAATGCCCCAGACTTCCTCCACTGGAATATGTTGCAGCAAGCGGGTCTTCTGGTCGGAAGATAAAGCGTTGTAGTTGAAGACTCCTTTGGAGCGTGGGTGCTTCTTGGCTACATGGTTGGCCAACTTAGCCAAAGTCTTGGTCGGTCCTATTCCCACACAGACGGGGATACCCGTCCACTTGCCCACCCGCTCGCGCATGGTGTAACTGACCTCGCGCAGCTTGGGAATGCCAGTCATGTCTACGAAGCACTCGTCAATCGAATACACCTCGTGCTGAGGGGCAAAGTTGCTCAGGATGCTCATGACACGGTTGGACAGGTCGGCGTACAGCGCATAGTTGCTGCTGAAGGCCAAGATGCCATGCTTATCAGCCATCTCTTTGCACTCGAACCAAGGCTGGCCCATCTTGATGCCGAGGGCCTTGGCCTCGTTGGAACGGGACACCACGCAACCATCGTTGTTGGAGAGCACAACCATCGGCACCCTTGCCAGGTCTGGCCGGAAGACCCGCTCACAAGACACGTAGAAGTTGTTGCAATCGACCAAGGCCAACTGCTGGGTCATACCAACTCCACCCTCGCTGTGCCCATCATGATCGGCTTGACCAGAATCTTGTAGGTGTCCAGATCAAAGGCTTGCTGCTCGTGCACGCTCAGTTGCTGGGTTCTGGAGCACCAGGTGCCTTGATGGCGCCAGTCCTGAATCCGATGCCGCTGCACCCAATCACCGCTTTGTTCCACCAGTTCTACCGCTTCGGGGAATGGCCAGGCATGTACTTTCAGGTCTACCAGAGCCGAGAACAGTCGCTGGTCGTGCTCTTGCCGGTCTTCCTTACCAACACAAGCGCCCAGGCAGGTTCTGACCTGCAAGCCAAAGCAACCCCGCTTGCTAATCTTCTCCAGTCCTAGCAACCCCAGACATAGCCGGTGCCGGTCTGCCAGTTCCCGGAGCTTGCTCTGGGCGGCATGGACAGAACTGAAGAGGCCATATAGGCCATCGACCTGCCCCACTGAGACATCCCTGCCAGCGACCACCTCGGGCGTGACCCCTTCCGGCTTTTCTGAAAGATGGATGGAGCAGAGGTTGCGCAAACGGCGCAGCCGGATGTTGAACAGCGGGCTTTGCTGCTTGATCAACCGGGCCTCTAGCAGCAAGGCGCCGATCTCACCTGCTGTCTCGATGAAATCCACGCGCCGGGACTGAGCGATCATTTCTGCCTCGTCTTCAGCGCGCAGGTGCGCCAGCACGCGGCTACGAATATCCACACTTTTGCCGATGTAGATGGGCAAGGTACCCTCGCCCTTGAAGATGTAGACCCCAGAGGTACGTGGCAAAGCTGCCAGTGAGTCTGGATCAATCTGGTGCGGCAAAGAGGTTGACTCAGTCTGCGCCATGGCCTCAGTAGAGTTTGTGCAGGTTGTAGGTGACGACGCCCCAGATGGAGAACTCTTCTTCTTCCTTAACGACGATGGTCGGGTAGCGGGGATTCTCGGGCACCAGCTTGATGACGCCTCCACGCCTGTGCAGACGTTTAACGGTGAATTCGTTATTCAGCACCGCCAGCACCACGTTGCCATGCTTGGGCTCGATGGATCGATCAATCAGCAAGGCATCACCCTCGTAGATGCCGATGTCGATCATGGAGTCGCCTTTAACTTTGAAGATGTGGGTGGCATCTCCGTTGCGGATGAGATGCTCATTGAGGTCTATTCGCTTACGCGTGTGGTCTGCGGCTGGTGACGGAAAACCTGCGGGTACCTTCCAGTCAAACATGGACAGCCAGACCTTTTGCTCAGGGACGAATACAGGCAGAGGGTTGGAAAAGACGGCGGATTTCATGCAGCCGAATATACTGTATATAAATACAGTTACGCAAGTACACTAAGGACCTAAGCCCTCGGCGCAGCTATCGCCCGAAGTTCGGGCATGTGTGACCAGGTCATCAGTTCCGATGCTTGCGCAGGGTCAGCGCTCAACCAAGTGTCGTGCAACTCCGGGGCAATGATCACAGGGGTGCGCTTTTCATCGCCAAGTTTGTGAAACTGGCGCATCACCGGGTGATCGTCGGCATTAACCGTGAGCATCGAAAAGCTCACCACCAACTCGCCCGATGTCGGATCGGTCCAACGGTCCCAAAGGCATGCGATGCCGAACGGCTCACCTGAGGCGAGTTCGATCTTCCAGCGCACTGCCCTGCCCGATTCGTAGCTGGGTTCGTAGAAGTTATCGACCAACACCAATCCAAATTGGCGTTGCCGCCATGCTGTGCGGTAGCTGGGCTTTTCTGCCGCCGTCTCGCTCCTGGCGTTGTAGGTGTGGCGGCTGATTTTTTCATCCTTGGCCCAGGCCGGGATCAAGCCAAACCGGGCCAAGCCGCAGGCAACACGGCCAGTCTGATGACTCCTGACTACGACTGGCGAAGCAAACCCTGGGTAGGACTCATCTGGGAAGCCAGTTGGTAATTCAACGCCGAGCTTCTCCTTCACCCACTGGGCGCGTTTGGTCGGGGTGAAGTTGGTGCACACGGCAGCAGTTTAAATCCGCACAAATACCAAAGGCCTTTGCAAAATCAGAATCGGTTGTTAGAATAACGTCAAGCATTAAGAGATGGGTCGACGCCCACGCCAACCTGCCTACCCAGGCAAGGTGGACCGCGAAAGCGAATGTGGCTTCCTTGGAAGCAACCAAATGGGCAGCAGCGTCGACCCTCCTGAAACGGAGGGTTTTTTGTTTTCTGCATCAGTCATTCATCCAGATCTCATCCAAGCCTACATGGAGACCGAGTTCCATGTGCTTGGTGGAGTGTCATTTACGCTGCGAGTTGGTACCCCTAGCAACGAGGTGCTTGAGACGCACAAAGCGCACAGGGTTGAGTGCAGCGCATTCTTGACCGCCTACAACCCTTTCAGCAAAGAACTCAACGCCAATGACAACGATGCACGTCAACTAGCCCTTGCACGAGAGCTGGCCTCTCGTAGCCTAGAGTTTGTAGAAGGCATTGGTCAACACCCCTCAAACCAATGGCCTGGGGAGCCAAGTTATTTGGTATTTGGACTGACGCTGGAGGCGGCAAAGACGCTCGGAGCGCGACTGGAACAAAACGCGATTGTCTGGAATGGCTCTGATGGAGTGCCACAGCTTATTTTGTTGAGGTAAGTGATGTAACACCGCTGCAGCCTTCAAAGGCTCACGTCATGAATATGACGAAGTAAAAAACACCTGCGTACGGTTAGTACGCGACGCCGATTTAAGGACAACTTGCAGGGCGTCTCACAAATGCTGCTAAAGCGTCGTCTGCGCCCCGACCCGCACGCAGCGAACGCCAAAGTTCGAAACCCTGCGGGAAGGAGAAAATCATGGGGCAAGCCTCACTTCGTATTGACGGCCAGCGTTTGGACATTCACACCGTTCCCGGGTCGGCCCGGATGAAGGTCCAAACTGGTACTGGTCAAGAATTTTTCTTTGATCCGGATCGACAGAGGTATTCCGATGCAAAAGATGCGTCTGAGTTCAACCTTCAATCATTAGGGATTGATCGTGATCGGTTGAGTGCGGATTTGCTCAAGATTGATGCGCTACGTCGTCTTGAAGTTCAAGAGTTCAATACCGGGAAGATCCACCCGCGTGAACGCGCAATCCTTTTCGACAACGGTGATTTCAAATATTTCGTCTCCATTGAAAAGATTCAGTCCCTGGCAGGCGGCTATTCCCTGGCCATCACAAGTCAGTGGAAGACAGCCGCACACCCCGAGGAAGAACAGTACAGGTTCAGAGCTTGTATTGATCGAGCAGGACTCGAACAACTGCAATCGCTCATAGAACGGGAGCTTTCCAAATGAAATTCTGGCAATCCATATGGCTAAACATCTTAAAAGGAGACCAATGTCATGACCACGTACAGATTTGAGTTATCGCTGAGCGAGCAGGAATTCTGGGCGATTGAAGAGGCGATGAAGTTCTACCTCACCGATGAGGCCACGGAACTAAGAAAATCCAAGCCTGAACTGACACGCTATCTTGGCGAACGCTTCCTCAGGGAGTTACTCGCAAGTGGGAAACTCTATGAAGGCATGGCTCTAAGCAGCACTTCGTCGTTTGTGCGTAGATAAGGTCTAGATCTTTTCGCGGTTCACTGGCAGGTACTGGAGACAGGTTTCGATGGCTGCAGGGGGTGATCATGGCGAGCTCCAGCTCGATTGATCACTCCTCCATTCATGCGCTGACCTATCAGGGATTTTAAAAAGATGGTCATCTTGGCATCACTGGCTCAATTAGATGCTTTGAAGCTGATAAATTACAAAATCTACTGCAAGACCAGTTTTTAGTGATCTAGGCCCCTACCGCCAAAGCGCTGCCATGACCGCTGAACCCTGGGTGTCCGAGGTGGACGACTGGGTGTGCGCCAGTGGCGCGGACGAAGACAAGAACGAATCGACAGGAAACCAAGCATGACCAGCCTTCAACAACGTGCCGAACTGCAACGCCGCATTTGGCAAATCGCCAATGATGTCCGAGGGGCTGTAGATGGCTGGGACTTCAAGCAGTACGTGTTGGGGACCCTGTTTTACCGCTTCATCAGCGAAAACTTTGCTGCCTACATTGAGGGTGGTGACGACAGCATTGAGTACGCCAAGCTGAATGACATCGTCATCACGCCCGAGATCAAAGACGACGCCATCAAGACCAAGGGCTACTTTATCTATCCCAGCCAGCTGTTTGCCAACGTGGCCGCCAGTGCCAACACCAATGACAGCCTGAACACCGACCTTGCCAATATCTTCTCCGCCATTGAAACCTCTGCCATGGGCTACCCATCGGAGCGTGACATCCGGGGCCTGTTTGCCGACTTTGACACCACCAGCAACCGCCTGGGCAACACGGTCCGAGACAAAAACACCCGCTTGGCTGCCGTGCTCAAAGGCGTGGCAGAGCTGGACTTTGGCGACTTTGATGCCAGCCACATCGACCTGTTCGGCGACGCCTACGAATTTCTGATCTCCAACTATGCGGCCAACGCCGGCAAGTCTGGCGGCGAGTTCTTTACCCCACAGCATGTGTCCAAGCTGATTGCGCAGCTGGCCATGCACAAGCAAACTAGCGTCAACAAAATTTACGATCCTGCTTGCGGTTCGGGTTCGCTACTCTTGCAGGCCAAAAAGCACTTTGATGAGCATCTGATTGAAGACGGCTTTTATGGTCAGGAGCTCAACCACACCACATACAACCTGGCGCGGATGAACATGTTCCTGCACAACGTGAACTACGACAAGTTCAACATCCAGCTGGGCGACACCCTGATCGAGCCCCACTTTGGGGACGACAAGCCATTTGATGCCATCGTCTCCAACCCGCCTTACTCGGTGAAGTGGGTTGGCAGCGATGATCCTACGCTCATCAACGATGATCGTTTTGCCCCGGCTGGTGTGCTGGCCCCCAAGTCCAAAGCCGACTTTGCCTTTGTTCTGCACGCTCTCAGCTACCTGTCCAGCAAAGGCCGCGCTGCCATCGTATGCTTCCCCGGCATCTTCTACCGCGGTGGGGCCGAGCAGAAAATCCGCCAGTATCTGGTGGACAACAACTATGTCGAGAGCGTGATCTCGCTGGCGCCCAATCTGTTCTATGGCACCACGATTGCCGTCACGATCCTGGTGCTATCCAAACACAAGACTGACACCACAACACAGTTCATCGACGCCAGCGGCCTGTTTAAGAAAGAGACCAACAACAACGTGCTGCTGCCCGAGCACATCGAAGCGATCATGGCCGTGTTCGACAGCAAGGCCAATGTCGATCACTTTGCCAGCTCGGTTAACCATGATCGCATTGCCGCCAACGACTACAACCTGTCGGTTAGCAGCTACGTCGACGCCAAGGACAACCGCGAGGTCGTGAACATTACTCAGCTCAATGCGGATCTGAAAACCACTGTCGCCAAGATCGATCAGTTGCGCAAAGATATCGATGCCATCGTCGCTGAGATTGAGGGCGGGGAGTTGGAGGTATGAGTCGTATTGAAGAACTAATCTCGGAATATTGTCCTGATGGGGTTGAGTTCAAGCGTCTTGGTGACATTGTGCGTATCAAGAACGGTAAGGATCACAAAGCGCTTGGCGAAGGACGGTATCCGGTTTACGGCTCCGGTGGAGTCATGCGATATGCCGATACTTACGCTTATAACAAGCCGTCAGTCTTGATTCCGAGGAAGGGTTCGCTTGGCAATCTCTTTTTCGTGGATGTGCCATTTTGGAATGTTGACACCATCTTCTATACGGAAATTAACGAAGCACAGATTCGACCCAAGTTTCTTTATTATTTCTTGACAACAGCAGGTCTGGGCGAAATGAACCAGGCGGGCGGTGTGCCTAGTCAGACTCAATCCGTTCTGAACGAGCTAAAAATCCCAGTTCCACCGCTTGAAATCCAAGCCGAAATCGTCCGCATCCTGGACGCCTTTTCCGAGCTTACAGCCGAGCTTACAGCCGAGCTTACAGCCCGCAAAAAACAATACGACTACTATCGCGACCAGCTGTTGAGTTTCGAGGATGGGGAGGTAGAGTGGAAGACTCTAGGGGAGATTGCAACTATCCAGCGCGGCGCATCTCCTAGGCCAATCGCGAAATACATAACAGACGATATCGACGGGGTGCCTTGGATCAAGATCGGGGATACTTCGCCTGGATCAAAGTACGTAAATGGTACTGCCCAAAAGGTTACTCCAGCGGGAGCAAAAATGTCTCGCATCTTGGGCAAGGGTGATTTCATTATGTCCAACTCCATGAGTTTTGGACGGCCTTATATTTTGAATATCGAGGGGGCTATTCATGACGGATGGGCATCCATCAGTGGCTTCAGCGATACTCTAAATTCAGATTACTTATATCACTACCTCTCATCAAACACGGTCCAGAACTACTGGTCTGGCAAGATCAACAGTGGGTCAGTGAGCAATTTAAATGCAGACATCATAAAAACGTTGCCTGTGCCCGTCCCTTCTATTTCTAAGCAAGAAAATATCGCGGCTTTACTCGATAAATTCGATGCCCTCACCAACTCTCTCACTGAAGGCTTACCTCGCGAAATCGAGCTGCGTCAAAAGCAGTACGAGTACTACCGCGATCTGCTGCTGAGCTTTCCCAAGCCCGAAAGTGCGACGGCATGAGCGATTACAAGACCATAGCCGAGTCGAAGAACTTTATCGTTCTTGATCAGTACACCCAGGAGTGGAAGGTCGCTGAAAGCTATCAGAGCGAAAGCGATCTGGAGCGGGAGTTCATTGCCGACTTGCGTAATCAGGGGTACGAATACCTGCCAAGCCTGAGTACGCCCGATGCTTTGCTGGCCAACGTCCGCGCTCAATTGCAATCGCTCAATGACGTTCAGTTTTCCAATGGCGAGTGGCTGCGCTTTGTCGAGACATATCTGGACAAGCCCAGCGACGGCATCGTCGAAAAAACCCGCAAGATTCACGATGACTATGTGCACGACTTCGTCTTTGACGATGGTCGCATCCAGAACATTCGCCTGCTGGACAAAAAAAATATTGCCCGCAACAAGGTCCAGGTGATCAAACAGTTTGAGCAGACTGGAACGCACGCCAATCGCTACGACGTGACCATTCTGGTCAATGGCCTGCCGCTTGTTCAGGTTGAGCTCAAAAAGCGTGGCGTGGCCATTCGCGAAGCCTTCAACCAAGTGCATCGCTACAGCAAGGAAAGCTTCAACAGCGAACATTCCTTGTTCAAGTACCTGCAGGTCTTCGTGATTTCCAACGGCACCGACAGCCGTTACTTTGCCAACACCACGCAGCGCAACAAGAACAGCTTCGACTTCACCATGAACTGGGCGAAGGCAGACAACAGCCTGATCAAGGATCTGAAAGACTTCACTGCCACCTTCTTCCAGAAGAACACGTTGCTCAATGTGCTGCTGCACTACTCGGTGTTTGATGTCAGCAATACTTTGTTGGTGATGCGCCCGTATCAGATTGCGGCTACCGAGCGGATTCTCTGGAAGGTCAACAGTGCGTACCAGGCCAAGCGCTGGAGTGACATTGAAGGCGGTGGCTTCATCTGGCACACCACGGGTTCGGGCAAGACCCTGACTAGTTTTAAAGCGGCGCGACTGGCCACCGAGCTGGACTTCATCGACAAGGTGTTCTTCGTGGTGGACCGCAAGGATCTGGACTACCAGACCATGAAGGAATACCAACGCTTCTCACCAGACAGCGTGAACGGTTCAGACAGCACCTTGGGTCTGAAGCGCAACCTGGAAAAGGACGACAACAAAATCGTCGTCACTACCATCCAGAAGCTCAACAATTTGATGAAGAGCGAAGCCGACCTTCCCATCTTCGGCAAGCAGGTCGTGTTCATCTTTGATGAATGCCACCGCAGCCAGTTTGGCGAAGCGCAGAAGAACCTCAAAAAGAAATTCAAGAAGTTCTATCAGTTTGGTTTCACCGGCACACCCATCTTCCCGGAAAACGCGCTGGGCGCTGAAACCACTGCCAGCGTGTTTGGCCGTGAGCTGCATTCGTATGTCATCACCGATGCGATTCGTGATGAAAAGGTGCTGAAGTTCAAGGTGGATTACAACGACGTGCGCCCCCAGTTCAAAGCCATTGAGACCGAGCTGGATGAGAAAAAACTCAGCGCGGCGGAGAACAAGCAGGCTCTGCTGCACCCCGACCGCATCCGTGAAATCACGCAATACATCCTGAACAACTTTCGGCAAAAGACCCACCGTCTCCACGCAGGCAACAAAGGCTTCAATGCCATGTTCGCGGTCAGCAGTGTGGATGCCGCCAAGCTGTATTACGAATCCTTCAGGGAACTGCAAAGGGACAGCGAAAAACCTCTGCGGGTGGCCACCATCTTCTCGTTCGCAGCCAACGAGGAACAAGATGCCATCGGCGATATTCAGGATGAAAGTCTTGAAGTGTCTGCCATGAACAGCAGCGCCAAGGAATTTCTGAGTGCTGCCATTGCTGACTACAACGCCCTGTTCAAAACTAACTTCAGCGTGGATAGTGATGGCTTCCAGAACTACTACCGAGATCTGGCCAAACAAGTCAAAGCCAAGGAAATCGATCTGCTGATTGTGGTGGGTATGTTCCTGACGGGCTTTGATGCACCCACGCTCAACACCTTGTTTGTGGACAAGAACCTGCGTTACCACGGCTTAATGCAAGCCTTCTCGCGCACCAACCGCATTTTTGACGCCACCAAGACCTTCGGCAACATCGTCACCTTCCGTGACCTGGAGCAGGCGACCATTGACGCCATAACCCTGTTCGGCGATAAAAACACCAAGAACGTGGTGCTGGAGAAAAGCTATAAGGAGTACATGGAAGGCTTCACCGATATTGCTACAGGTGAAGCGCGACGTGGCTTTGTGGAGGTGGTCAAAGAGCTTGAAACACGCTTTCCCGATCCCGCATCCATTGAGAAGGAAGCCGACAAGAAGGCTTTCGCCAAACTCTTCGGCGAATATTTGCGGATTGAAAACGTTCTGCAGAACTACGATGAGTTCGCCAGCCTGAAAGAGCTGCAAAGCGTTGACGTTAACGACCCGGCAGCTGTGGAGGCGTTCAAAGCCAAGCACTATCTGACCGATGATGATCTGACTTCACTGACCGCCATCACGCTTCCCACCGAGCGAAAAATCCAGGATTACCGATCCACGTATAACGATGTGCGCGACTGGCAGCGCCGGGAACAATCTTCGGCTGACAAAGACAAATCAACCATCGACTGGGATGATGTGGTCTTCGAGGTGGACCTGCTCAAGTCGCAGGAAATCAATCTGGACTACATCCTGGAATTGATTTTTGAGCACAACACGAAGCTCAAGAGCAAATCAGACCTGGTGGATGAAGTGCGTCGCGTGATTCGGGCTAGCCTTGGCAATCGCGCCAAAGAGAGCTTGCTCGTGGACTTCATCAACAAGACAGACCTCGATCAGATTGGCGACAAGGCCAGTGTGATTGACGCCTTCTTCACCTTTGCGCAAGCAGAGCAGCAACGTGAAGCCCAGGAGTTGATCAACTCCGAGAGCCTGAATGCCGAGGCGGCAAAGCGCTACATCACTGCATCACTCAAGCGTGAATTTGCGAGCGACAGTGGCACGGAGCTGAATGCCGTTCTGCCCAAGATGAGTCCATTGAATCCGCAGTACCTGACCAAAAAGCAAAGCGTGTTCCAAAAAATCGCTGCTTTTGTAGAGAAGTTCAAAGGTGTGGGTGGTCAGGTTTGAGGGGATAGTCAATTTTTTTCAGGTCTATGCAGCCAGAGTCTCGCCCACCCCAAGAGACGGTTAATGTACTTCGTCGCGGTCAGAATAAGGTTCATACTGGTCTGCCATCATTTTTTCCCATGCCTCTTCAGACATAACCCCAGGCACAACCAACACCCCAGTTGGATGCGTCCCCATCAGATCTTTCCCGCCTCTCCCTGTCATTTCAGCACTGCTAAGTTTTGCATGCATGTAGGGCGCAGCATCCTTTGCATACATGAACGCAGCAGTCGCTCCACCAAGGGCATAGGCGTCCCGCATGGCCTCGATCATGACCTCGAGTGGGGTGATGCCCTGCTCTGCAGCACGATCGGCAATTTCGCGTGTCTTTTTGCTCGCCGCACCCGCAGGTCGACCAGCACCAGGACGTTGACCGCCACGAATTGATTTCTTTTGAATAGATTCAGCCATTCCATACTCCTACTTTCGAGTCCGATAGCGCAGCGGTTCAACCCGCCATACCAGTCTCCATCACAATCTCACGAGAAAGCTATGGAGATGGCTACTCTAGAAAGATGTCCACCTGCGAAACAACTCACCCACCTCAAAATCCACCTACAAGTCCAACTAAGAAACAGTAAAAAAGATTTTATCGATTCACTGTTCCAGCAATGGACTTGCAACACGTTGGTTGTTCCGCTAGTGGACTAAGCCTTCTATTTTTTGAGCATTGTTTCGCCCCCCATTAGGAAGCGTCCAATCTGTCTTTTGCTTGACTTTCGGAATAGGTAACACAACACCTTTCAGATACGCCCTAGGTTGGAAACATGCAAGCGCCTCTGGATCAAATTTGTGTGAGACATCCAAAGGGAACCACGTTAGCGCTAGTAGCTCACAAGTACTAGGCATATGTCCTTTCCGAGTGACATACACAAACCCTGCTTTTATCAACTCTGCCTTGCACCGCCAGAGGGTAGTACGGGATCGCCAGCCACGTTTTGCCATAACTGACCAAGCCACAGTCAAGTCACCGTTGTTATTCCCTCGATACTGCCTTATTAATTCAAACAACAATTTGCAGGCATGGGGGGTCAACTCACAGAGTGCTGGGGCATCAAGAGCACTGCGCACGACTCCTACAAACGATTCGTTGTATTTGGTCGCCTTAAAAAAGCCTTTTGATGACATACCTCGCCTCCTCAAGGGGAAACGATTGAATCTCGATTGGTATGTAATGACTCAACCAGATCGCGAATTTGTACTTCTGTCTTTCCTGAAATACGAGCAGAGCAAATAGCTCGAACCTCATAGTCCGGCCACCCCACAGAGCGTTGACCGATGAATACAGGCTTTGTCCAAAGCCCGTCCCGGATCAAGTTGTAAATGGAAGCATTAGAGCGGTAGCCTGCCTCAGCCTTGCAGGCTTCAATTCGCCAAATAGCCATCGTTACTTCTCCTAGTGCGGCGTTAGCCGCTTTTGTTTTGGATAGGAGAAGTTTCAGGCGAGCGTCAAGGGGCTACGGATATTTGTTCACTATTTCGATCAATTGATCCTGCCCTGTGTTGTATGCACAACACAATCAGGAACGGCAACCTCGCAAAAACCTGTTGATCACACGTGCTTCCAAGCCATCATGCCCGCTTCAGTTCAATCACATCTGCACCAGCAGCCAACTTGTCCAGGTAGTCTGCCCAACGCTGCATCATGTCTTGCCTTTGGGTCAAGTAAGTAGTCCGGTTGTAGGCACGCCCGTTAGCATCTCTGACCGCATGGGCCAGTTGAGCTTCAATTAACAGCGGCTCAAACTCCAATCTTTCAGCCAACATCGTTCGCGCAGTGGCGCGAAACCCGTGCCATGTCTGAATGTCCGGGGTGTACCCCATTGCAATCAGCGCTGTTCGCACTGAATTTTCAGAAATGGGCTTATCCCTCTGGCGCTCACCAGGGAACACCAACCCGGTGGGTTTGGTGTAGGGTTTCAAAATTTCCAACAATTGCACTGCTTGGGTAGGCAGAGGTACCAAGTGTGGTTGCCCATTCTCTTTGCCATCCTTGCTGCGTTTCATCCGCGCGGCCGGAATCGTCCACATTGCAGCGTCCAGGTCGATTTCAGCCCATGCTGCCCCCCTGAGCTCACCGGGACGCTGGAACAGCATCGGAGCCAGTTGCAACGCAGCACGGACAATCGGCCCACCCTTGTAGCCCTTTATGGCCCGCAACAATTCCCCCAAGCGCACCGGGTCAGTAATGGCAGCGAAGTGTTTTCCTCGATATGGGGACAACGCGCCCTTGAGATCTGTCGTGATATCACGGCTCACCCTGCCGGTAGCAACCCCGTAACGCCACACCTGGCTCGCAAGCATCAATCCTCGATTGGCCGTTTCCACAGCACCACGCTCTTCCACTTTACGGACAGTTGCCAATAACTCGACGGGCTCGATTTCTGCCAATCGACGCTCCCCCAGCCAAGGAAACAAATCTCGTTCTAGTTGCCGCTTAGCACGTACAGCATGCGCCTCGCTCCATTGAGACTCTTGTCTTTCAAACCATTCCAAGGCAACCACTTTGAAGGTATCACCCGCTGGGTTTCTCGACTTGAGTCTCTCCACCTTACGCGCCTGTACAGGGTCTGTGCCTTCGGCCTTTTGAATCTTCACTGCATCCCGAGCCCTTCGGGCTGCTGTTAACGCTACCGCTGGATAGCTACCCAAGGCCAGCCGGGTCTCTTTGCTGTTCAGATAGATCTTTTGAAACCAACGCTTCGACCCCCCTGGCGAAACCTCCAGATAAAGTCCTCCAGAGTCGGTCAGACGCACCCGTTTCTTGTCAGATGGGCACGAGGCGTTTCGGCATTGAGCATCGGTCAGCATGAGCTTTTCCAGTTCTTCGTTCCCCGGTATGGGGTGAATTTCAGGCCCATTACCCCGAAATTTCGGGAAATTGTTCCCCGATCAAAGGGTCAAATGGGGTCTTGTTCCCCGATATGTTCCCCGACCTTGCCTTGGCTGTCAATGTCCTTCTTTACCTGTCTTTAAAGTGCAAGTAGTTGATTTTCCAAAGAAAAAGGCCGCCAAGTGGTCATCCTTGGCGGCCTTTAAACTTGCATATGGTGGAGCTGGGGGGATTTGAACCCCCGTCCACAAGCCTTCTTCGCGCAGTTCTACATGTGTAGTCGTCTGATTTGAGTCTCGCCAGCTGCGCCGCGCAGCGACACGCTACGCAACCGGCCAGTACCCTTTTGTCTCGCACCACCCCAAGGTACCCGGTGTGATGCCAGCCCATGTAAATTCCCTTGCAGCCTGGACGGTATTGCTACCGCCCTTGCCCAGCCCATCGGCCAACTGTTGCAAGGCTCACCGGATTAAGCGGCGAGTGCGAAACGTTCGTCGTTTGCAGTTAGTTTTTTTCTGCGGTTTTACGAGGTGACAGAACCTCGACATGCCCTGCTGCGTGCCCGAA
>JACCDV011059281.1_pt1 | contig 23888 bp, 19 predicted proteins | sample 7446131 | NCBI WGS metagenome assembly JACCDV01 (sample SAMN15323448, study PRJNA562643) | freshwater metagenome | isolation source: river surface water | place: USA:Blue River Watershed | collected 2017-08-17
TAATAAAAGTAATGATAAATCATACGATGTTAGAAAACTACCAGGCAACAAGATACATCAAACCCTAAGTTCCTTCATAAATGCCATCTCAAATCATTCTTATCAATAAACTACAGTAAGAAATTAGCTAATTCAAACTTAAGCTTGCATTTGCTTTGTCCGTCAATCAATTTCTTGTTCAATAGGCTTGTACCCACATTGAAAATCAGTCCACTCATCAGACTTAGTCTCACCAATAGAACGATTATAATCAAATTAAAATCGAAGACAATTTTTAGGCTTCATCTATTTCCGATAATCGCCAAAAATATGTTTAGAAGGATTAAAAAATGGATAAATAAATGAGAGATAAAAACGAAACTAAGAATATTCCAAAAAATTACGGTAAAGCTATTCTTAGTTTCATTCAAAAAAGCATAAGAAAATACTCGAAGATAGTGAAACCAATTCTCGAGAAAGAGCGTCTGACCGTAAACGACCTCTTATCACACATAAAAAGACACAAGAAATAAGTAAACTCTATAAACTATTTGAAATAAATTTGGGGATATTACGATAAATCAAATCCCATACTAAAATGCATTAGAATACTTTCCTACATCTTTATGAGGAAACACTGCCTCTCTTATATCTTCAACTCTAGAGTAAAAAACTATTTCAGCCATATCAAATATCGAAGAAGAATAATCTAAGGTATTGAGCACCCATAGGAATTCACTTGCATAAAGCAATTTTGAGATGATACTAATAAAAAAGATATATATTCATTTGGTTTATTTCTTCTATGCAGATTTATGACCATTTAGCTTTCTTTTGTATTTTTAGATTTACCTTATGCTTTAACCTTTTAGAGTGTTTATTATTTTCTTTTCTCTTTCTCTCCAAATTTTATTTAATTCGTAGAGCATGAGCTATAGTTCACTCATTGTTAGGTTCCCTTAGCGTTATCGAATAAATTATTTTCCAAAAGAGTATATCTTTTATGGAACCCAGAAACTTGATTCAGGGATAAATTCCTTATGACAAGAACAAAAATGAATTAATTTTTTCTAGCTTAAGGCATCTAAAGAAGATTTTTTAGTTTGGTTTTGTAACCTTAGAAATTACACTCCATTATCCATTAAAGCGAACTTAGAAAAATATTCATATTATGCAGTTTGTTAAAGCATTTTTAAAAGTCTTCGCTGGTCTTGCTTGTATTTTTCACATTAATAGCTGAGACTAACTCCTATTTGATCAATTTATAAGTGCTTCAAGCTCTTCGCAAGCAATATATTCATTTCTTGTTCAATTCTTTAAAGCTTTTAAGTCTTTAGCTTATTCTACTGTGCAAGTTGTCGTACTGTTGCTTCAGATTTAGCTAGTTTGTTGGCCAATAACTATAATTGACTTTATTTGATCCGTAGCTAATCTTGAAGCTTAGTGTTAGTGAGATTTTCATCTTGCTTGGTTTACTTTATATAGTATTGTGACTCACAATGGGTCTTTTTAACCACTGGTGATTCGACTTACTTTCCAAGAATATCATGTCGATGTGGAGATTTATTATTCGCAATTTGTTTCTTGGAGAAGCTTGTAACAATAAGCTTTTATTTGGATCGGCTTGAAGTGCTTCCTGTCTTTTGCTTTTATTTGTATCTGGGGCTACCAACTTCATTAAATACGTGATTAGGTTTTAACGTTTACTTTATGAAATCGTAATCGTCCATCTTTAAATATTAATATTGTATTTATTGGAACTATTATCAGCCTCAAAATCTTCTTTAAATCAAAATTTTGTTAATTGATTTATTAGTCCAACATATTTGTTTAGGTATTTTGCTGATGTATGGACAGAAAAACAAGCTAAAATAATGAAAAGGGATAAGAGTAATTATAGTAGGTAGTAATAGAATAGTTCAAAAATGGTTATTTTTTTTCTTGGCTTTATTTTGACCTGATGGATGCATTCAGGCCAACACCATGACAGATAATACAGTGGGAAGCTGGACAGTGAAACGTTTGAATGAATGTATCAGTCGAAAGATGGTGATTACTCTTCATCAATCAGGTAATGAGATTCATGTTCATCCTTACATTCTTCAACAAATTACTTAATATTATAATTCAAATCAAACAATCATATCATACATTCGGTTTGCATTGCTCCCAGTACAATAATTACCGTTTGCCATATATTTATATTCACAACTTCCTTATCTACATTTTAATGAGCAAAAAATAGTAAAGTAAAGTCTCTTATGTGTTTGGCCCTATCTCCATATGATGATATGATAGACGCATGCATGAACGGCATCTACCAGGGCAGATACTACAAAGTGGATAGCTAGGTGGTAAAGTATTTGAGAGAATGTATCAGTCGAAAGATGGTGATTACTCTTCATCAATCAGATAATGCAGATAAATGTTCATCCTTACATTCTTCAACAATCAATATATTATAATTCAAATTAACCAATCGTACATTTTGTATTGTTAACAATCCAGTACTTACCATCTATCATATATTTTACATTCTCTGCTTTCTTGTTTACGTTAAGGTGAAAGGATGAGTCTAATTTTTCTTGATAAAATATAAAAAATATCCTTGGCCTCTCTTTTAGTAATTCTAATTATTGAAATTCGATACATATAATAAAATAAACATTTCAACTATTAGGCTTTCTCTATATCACTTGCACATGATCAAAGAAAGTTTAAAATTACATATCTAATAATCTGACTAAAGTATTTCCCCACCCAAGAAGCCTAAAATTAAGTATTATTGCTTTTACTTTAGGCCTCAGAAAAATCCTTCTATTCCTACTCAAATAATTCTATCGGAAGAGCTCGAAAGTATGCAGATTACTCAAAAAACCAAAATGCCAAAAGGACTTCGATTTTGATCCTGAATGCATCACGGATGAATTGAGAAGTGAATGATAAGTAATCAAATTTATACATTAAATGAATCATAGGAATTTATTCATCTTCAAAGCTATTCTTTTTTGTAATCCTGCCAAATCCAACAGATAGGAAAGCTACTAAGTGGAAATGCACTGCTTAGCTCCTATTCTGTTAAGTATATCTCTCAGATTTATCTTCAATGATTGGCCTTACTCTTTCTAGCAATGCAACTTCAATTGCTTCAAACGAAGGGAAAGCAGTTTCATCATTTAAGCGGCGTTAAGGTTGGGCACGATTTTCTCTTGGTCGTTCACTGCCTAGAAAAGAGGAACCATGGATTCGAAATCAGCATCGCCGAGTGAAATGGAGACTTATAGTTTTTAGAAGGCTGTGATACTCATAACATCTTTGCAGTGTCGATATATTTGGTTAAATGAATATGCTTAGAGAGAATAATTTTTGGAGTTTTTGGTAAAGTGTGTTCCCACTGAGAGTATAATAGGATAGAGCAATATTCCCTGAGCTTTGAATCCAGACTCCTTATTAACATACATCGTATGTAAAACAGCCAGATTCAAATCAGCAACGAGATCAGTGACTGCAACTCCAAGAACCTGCATGTTGGGGAATACACTGGTGATGTTCTACAGGCTGCGTTGGTGGTCTGCGAAGTCGATGGTTTTGACCTAGCTAAGGAGAGATATACTTTGTTTTATTCACAGATGGCGACTGGGACAATTTATAAGATATCAATATGGGATGAATGGACCTTCCCCAAAAGGGTTGCCTGGATACGGTTGCCGTTCCTGCACTTCAAATTGAGAATCTGAAGTGGAACAATAGGATTCACGTAGATTCTTTTACTGAAATTTCCGAAATCGATAGTTTCCTCAGCCATTCAGCAAATTGTTGATTTTAATCAATCTATTATATCATATCAAATACTTAAAATAACATCATCAGCATCCATCTCAAAGCCATCTTTCCCTTTGCCTTTATTAAATCTTTATCCTCATGATATGTTTATAGAATGGTGCAAAATGCAAAAAATTGTATGTATGTGATATTGGGTGAATTAGCAACGGTTAATAATTTAAATTATGCTAAAAGATAAAGATTCAAAATAATCCATACAGGTTACCATCAGAGTCCGTCCGCTTTCATAAAAGTATCCGCCCTTATCATTATAGATAAATCTATGAGGATTCAAGAGTCTGCGTCAAATTAGAGCAAACTAACTCTCTACATTTGAATCTTGGAAATTAGGTAAAAAAATTTACCTTTGATTCGATTTGCTTCAATTAGTCCCAATAATAAATTTTCAACAGAGTTGGCAGAAAGTGCACGGTGGACTGCCTTGAGGGTAACATTTTTTTAACCCAGGATACAATTGCACAATCTTCGCGTATGGGCAAACTGGTGCAGGTAAGACCTACACAATGATGGGGGTTAATTTTGAGAACGAGAGCTACTATTAGCAGCGTGGATTGATTCCTAGGACGATGTAATTTCTTTTTGAATGCATTGATAGATAGAGGGAAAATGGAGTTAATTTTATCATTAGGTGCTCCTTCTTGGAAATTTACAATTAGCAGATCATTGATCTGCTTAATAAGTCCAACAATAACCTCCAACTCAGGGAGGATACTCGCAAGGGAGTATACGTCTAAGGAATTACTGAGGAGATCATAAACAGAAGTTAAGAGGCCATGGAAATACTCTACAAAGGATCAAAGTCAAGACACGTTGGCTCAACATTCTACAACTAAACTAGTTCCAGATCTCATTCAGTATTCACTATGCAAATTGAATCCAAATATACTAAAAACGGAGTCAGTAACACCAAGAGCAGGCAGTTTAACTTTATTGATTTGGCTGGCTCTGAAAGGACCAAGCAAAGTACAGGATAAAGGCTTAAATAGGGTTGTAACATTAACAAATCATTAATGAATCTAGCCTCCGTCATTAATGCATTGTCTGAGGTCTCCTAAGGAAAAATGCAACATGTAAACTATCGTAACTCAAAACTAACTTTTCTCCTTAAAGATTCATTAGGCGGTAACTCAAAAACTAATCTCATTGCTAATATCAGTCCTGCAACAGTATTTTACCAGGAAACCCTTTCAACTCTAGGTTTCGCTAGAAGGGCAAAGCTAATAAAAAGATAGAAGGCCTCGATAAACTAAGACTCAAGTGGAAATCTCTAATCAATGAAAAATGAGATAAAGAGGCTCAAGCAATAAGTGATAAGTTTGATGAGCAGGCAAACAATTGCCGATCCCAATCAATCAAACTAGACATAAAAACCTTCAGAAATGACATCTATTATGCATCAATACGTCTAGGAAGAGATAGACAAGCAGACTAAACTTGAACTATAGATAATAAAACTTAATGATAGAATTGTTCAATTGCAGAATGGGATTAAGCAGTACAGTAATAACGAAATACATCTAAGAATGATCATTACGGTCTACTAGGATAAGATCAATAGATTAAAAACTATAGAAAAAATACTCAATTAAAATATAGGTAATTTGAATTAAAATGATGATCAGGCCAAAGTTATTGTGTCCTACTTCAAAAATTAGCGGAATGATTTTATTAAAGAGTTATAAAATTTAAGGAATCAAGCAGAAAACAATAAGTTTTTAAAGAGCCTACTTCAGTAAGCCAAAGTAATAAAGTAAGAGGGAGAGGATGATAGTTTAAAGGAACTGCTTGTAAAGAATACTAATTTCCTCAACATGATTCGTACTAAGCTAGACGATATGAAGCCATAAAAGATCGAATTTGAATTCCACTCTGAGTACCAGAAGAAGATGAATATGATGTAGGAGCAATACTCAAAGAGATAGTAGGAGTATCAATAAAGAGTGTAACAAATGAATCTCTAGCTAACTGATTTCAAGAGTAGAAACTAATAGAACTAAAAGTTACTAGAATAAGCGATCAATCAACAAATAATTCTCGAAGAAAGTATTAATCAACATCAGTAAATCAATAGCAAGTTGAAAAATTAACTACAATAATGTAAATAGAGACATAAAAGCTAACTAAAATAGAAATAAAATGCTACGATCAAATCAGAGTCAGCTCTTGCTGAGTTAAAGTGCTCAGTCACCGAAAGAGACGATAAGATTGCAATGCTACGGAAAGAAAATGATTACTTAAAGGCTAAGCTAGAGAAATGCAATGCTAATTAGAATGCCTTAAAAGAATAGTTTTAAAATCTTTAAGAAGAAAAGTATAAAATTGATAAAATTCTTCTTCAAAATATTGAAGATTTGAAAGAGTTCAAGAATAATCTCCTTAAAAAATAATCAGAAATTTCACTTCTTTCCAGCAAAATAGCTGAGCTCATCGGCTAAAAGCAAAAAATACAAACCGAAAATATCAAAATACACGAGATTGCTGTATAAAGAGAAAAGAACTTCAAAAATCAAATCAAATAAATTGAATAGTAACACTCTGCAAGCATCTAATCCAAGATGAGCTAATGTGAAGACCTTAAAAATAAAATTGTTAACTTCGAGGAATCAATAAAGAAACTTAACGACAAACTAAGCACTTCCACACTATAACTTTAAACACTAAATCACCAACTGAGTAATGTTGAACATCAACACAAAACCATCCTAGCAAATAAATAGTAAAAACTAAAGTAGTTGATCGAATTAATAAAGGAGAAAGAAGTCAACGGCAATTAGAAAACTGCTTAACTGAACCAAGCCAAAATTGATCTTATTGACTCCAACTCCTTAAGATAATAGATTGAAGCTAAATTCATTCAAGTTACAGATTAACTCAAGGAAAAAGTTTACAAAGAATAGGTTAATGCCAAGCATCTTTAGTAAAAACTTAAGTAAGCCGAGCAGCTTTATGATTCACTGAATCTTTAGCATCAACAGCAAAAGAAACAATACAATGAGACCAACTAAGCACTCACGAAAACTCACACAAAGATGAATTCGATGTAAGCCTTACTTAAGAAAGGCTAATAATAAATGTAGGAACTCAATAAATAAGCTGAAATCCTGAGAAATAAATAAAAATAGCTAAAGCAAAATATCTTATAAATCAAAAATGAGCTTTTCGTAACTCAAAGCAATTCTCTCATATAACTCGATGCATTGAAAAGCCAAATTGCACTCAAGAATCAGCAAATGGAACAGATGTAGAAATAACACACCAAGAGTAAGCTGAGATATGAGAGCAATTTGGAGTAACTATCTAAGTAAATCAAAAATAATCTTGAGGCCTATAAAAATGAGGAATAATCAAGCAAAAAATTGATGGAATCTCATTTACAGGTAAAATAAAAAAAAATTACCTAACTCAAGCAAAGCCTCTCTGAGTCCTAAAGCAAAACAAAAGAGCTTTAAGCAAAAATTGCTGAGTTAACCCAACAAATGACTTCAGCTCTTTAATTAAGCCAATCTTCATCACAGCAAATAATAAGCCTTGAAAAATCATTACAATAACAAACAAGCAACATTATATAATTACAAACCTAAATGAACGAGCTCAAGGCAATACACCAAAGATAGATGGAGTAAAACTAAATGATTCATAATGAGCAGATCGATCAAAAGAATTAGAAAATTGAAGCGTTTATGCTTGAGCAAGAGTAACTAAATACACAAATAAATGAGGTTAGAGCTTAGCTTAACAACACCAAGGAGATCAATAAGTCACTCATCAACTAGATTAATACAAAAAATGAGAACTACAAACAGCTTTCTTAAGAGTATAGCCACACACAGAATGAGCTCAGCGAGTGCAAGAAACAGGCCTCAATATTTAGATAACAAAAGTAAGAATAAATCTCAAAAATAACCCAAACCTACCAATAGCGATAAAAGGTGAGAGGGTAAGAGCTAAATTAGCTGACTGTAATGAAACAATCAATTGAGAATAGGCTACATTAATAAATTTAATCTAAAAATTTTGCACTTTTACAACACTAAGAGTAGCTATAACATGCAAAAGGATAAATAAACAAATATATTTCCACTATTTCTTTATTGACTCAGTAAAACTGCAGCCTGAATCAACAACTGACTACTCAATACAACTAAAAAATAACCCAGTAGCAATCAATTGCAACTCTTTAGGCATCTAGCAATCAAATAAGGCTTACTTTGCAGACTGAAAATGCTAACTTGCTGAACACTCATAACTAGACCAAGAAGCAACTCTAAAAGATAATGAGAGCTGAAGCATAGTATAGGTAAATGGAACAATAGCTGAAACATAAAATATAATAGCTCAATAAGTCCTTATAGAGTGAACATCTAGCAAGTGCTCATATGCGAGCCACCAATAATTCACTATAGCAGCATATCAATAAACTTTAAGCTGATCTCAAGCAGAAGACAGAACAAATATCTTCACTTAGATTATAGCTTGATGAGAACAACTCAAGAAAAGCAATGTAACTCAACAAAATGCTGGCAAAATATTAGAAGGAGGTTAAGAATTATCAATAGCTAGATTAAAAATATGGATAGCTTCAAGGATAATGGGGCACTCTCAGTACTAAATTGTCATAGGCGAATGAGCAATTATAAAGTGTATAAAAACTACTAAGAGAATCAAAATAAAGAGAATAGTGCTAAATCCAGAAAAGAAGAGCTCAAGCAAATGCTCATAATGAGTAAGTGAAAAGGCAATCAGAACAACTTGCAGCCCTCCAGGCTTCTCTCAAGGAAGCCACCCTTGAAAATGCTGCAAGCAAGGAGAAGATAAATAAATACTAACTTCATAATTAAAAAGTGAGTGCTGAGTTGTAGGAGCTATACTCAGCTAAGCAGAAATGGTAGTTGCAGAAGAATTAGATGTAAAGAATAAGGAGCCACCTTGAGGAGTAGAGGGTTTCCAAAGAGCGGATTTACAACTAGCTGTGCAGATAGAAGGATAATTGCAATAACTTGAAAATGCTTATTGAAAACAAATCAGCTCAGAATCTACAGCTCGAGCAAGAACTCGAGTAAAAAGATACTATATACAAAAAGTTAGTTGAAAAGATTGCGAAGAATGAGAGCTAAAACAAGAAGACAACCAACTCTGAGCATTATCTAAAGACTATTGAGTTGTTGGAAAAGTCCAGGGCCGAACAAATAGAGCTAAGACGCCAGAACTAAGAGTTGAAGAAGGTTATGATGACTATGAAAGAGAGCATTGAGCAAAAATAAGCAGCTGCGAGGGAAGTAGAGCAAAGATCAGAAACATACTGTGTCTCTATGCATAAAAGATTAGAAGAAATACAAAATGACTATGTTTAGCTTTAAAGGAACCATGAGAAAGTCATCAAGGAGAGAAAGCTTTATTCATATGAAAACTAGCAGCTCAAGGAAGAAATAAAGATTCTCAAGGCTAGCTTACTAAAAATGAATCAAAAGAATGAAGAAATGGAGGCTAAAATGAAAAAGGCCAACTTGGACTATATTCATCTAGAAAAATAATTCTAATAACTAAAGAAAAATGACTCCATAATTCCTATAAACAATGACGAAAAGACACAATACATAAACCGATTAAAAGCTTAAGTGGCTGCCCTTAAGACAGAAAAGGTGCTTTTGACTGAAACCCTAAACAAATAAAGGTAGGAGAAGACAAAGCTCAAAGCTGAGATGAGATACGGTAAAGATGGAAATAACGACCTGCCAATGAAGTTATAGCTTGAAAAGAAGATAAATGAAAATAAGAATTTGACCTAGCTCATCTTTGAAATAATCAGTCAACTCAAAATATGCGTCAATTAGCCTAAGGCTAAGCTAGAGGTTATTCGATCTATTATCCTGGGAGCAATCAAATAAAAAAATACTTAGATAAAGGCTTTGAAGGAAAAGATCAAAGAGTGTTAAACCGAGCACTACAGGCAGATTCCAAAAGTAGACTACAATGTTAGATAAAACAGATAGATAAAAGCACTAAGTATTTCCAATGCAAACCGGCATCCTTAGGAGAGCTACAAATTCTAAAAATAAAAAGATCCAACTGCTCTAACAAACAGTTCCAGACATAAAATGAAATAAATCTAAAAATATTACGCAAAGTTGAAATACAACGACGGAGAGAACAAATAGAAAGGAAAGAATATTTGAGCTTAATGATAAATATTGTGTTATTTGTATAAATAAGTGAGTTAAATGTGTGATTGATAATGATCAGTTGGTGGTGCTTGATCCCTTTGACCTCACTGGTGAATCTTTCCCTCCTTTACTCCTGAACTCCCCCTTATAGTGCAGAATTTATTTTTATTGTTGTGATTTCAAATCTTTATGGAAATTCTAGTGCTTCTTCAATAAACGGTCTTATTCGATTTTACGATCTGTTACCACCTCGTCAATTGCAGTCTTAAACCGCTTTCGTAAATTAGTCAACTCCACGTTTTGCTTGCTTCTTAGAGTGCTCAAGGCAGTTTCAATCTTTTATTATCTCTTGGCCATCCATTCAGCATTTTCTGATTTTTATAATGCGAAGATATTGGCTTGAACTTTATGGGCATCTTTGAAACTAAATTAAATGATTTTTTACTTTTGCTGCTTTTTCATAAATTCCTCCATCTTTCTAAGATTGAGTAACTCTGAACTTTCCTTAACTTTTGTGGAAAACTACTACTCTTTATTTTTTCTTTAATTTACCAGCTACTGTTTATGTCTTGCAAGCATATCACTTTCTGCTTTATTTCCTTCTTGGTTGATTTCGTTGATCCTTTGGTCCATTAAATTGTTGAATGCTGCCAGTTCGTTTTGGTTGGCCTTTTCAAGTTCGTTAAACTCCCTCTTGTGGCGTTGTTCCATTTCATATAGGGTCCTTGCTTCTAAATCTATTTTTAGCTGCTAGATTTTCAATCTGTTCTTCTCTGCGTCGATGTAGTTGCCGTTCTTTTCATGGATGTACATGAGCTTTTCCTCTTGCTCGAGGTCGGAAGTGATTTGGACCACACTGCGATTAATGCTCATACAATAAATAAAATAAGAAGTTACAAAAAGTTTGAATATCTTTAATCTATCTTATCAATGCAGCTTTCAATTATTGGGCTATAAGTAATACTTTGCCATCATAAATATTCTTTTAGGACTTACTCGCAATGCTCATAGGTTAGGGCTCCGAGTATGCCACCAACCATTCCAGTTTTGATAAATCCGAAGCTTACTCCGCATAACATTCCCTTTAGCAGTGTTCCTATTCCATTTTGATCATAAGATTGGCAAATACCGCTCGATATTCCCCCTAATGTCAGATAGGCAATTAATCTTTTCGAGTAAAAGAGGGTAGATTTGATATTTCTTGTTTTCTAGAAAGAAAGAATGGCTGTTGAGATGGGGGTTAGCTTTTGCTTTAGAATCTAAATTTCAACTATTTTACTGCATTTCTCAATGCTTGTTTCCGGACCATAAGCAGGAAGGAAAAAACTGCAATATTAAAAGCAGTATCCGAAGCAATCTTTTGAGCGATTTTCGTATATTTATCTTCCATCACTATGAATGTATATGTTTAATTTATCAATTCCAAATATCATTTTTTCAGGCGGTTTTCTTACCATTCCGTAAGATTTCTTTTTGATGCCAGTCCGACATTCTTACCAACAACTTCATCGTACTTCAATGAGCCCCCATTAAAGAAATTATCTAAGCAGTTAAAGAGATCAAACTCGTCACTTTGATGCTGAAGGAAGGGACGGTTGATGGTCTGGGTTTATCGATCGATCATCTCAATTACTTTAGGCGTTATCTTGTTTCTCTATGTATTATCAATGGTTATGATTTATTTTTTCTTGCCTGCTGCCAATTTACTAACTTAGAATACCAAAGGTTCAATCATGGGGTAGTGAAACAAAACACGGGTAGGCTTCGTTGCAATATTGATAACAGGTTCATATATATTGTTTGGGAGGAGATTATGACGAAGAATGTGCGTTTACATCTGTTGGTTGGTGTATGAAGCATTGCAGACTGGACAATGTATCAATTGCTATCCAAAGACTGCAGTTCCTGGTACAATGCTTTGAGCTACTGTTTATCGATAAACTCTCGACATCGACAATAAAATATAATAGCTGACATTTAAATCGAGGAACGATAATTTGTGAGCCATATTTGTTTGTAACGCTTTATCCTTGATTTTAAGAGAACTCTAATTTAAATAACATTAATAACATTTATTGAATGTAGATAAAAAGAAAGGAAAGGTAGCTTTTGACAGGGAGGATATTCGCACTCTTTCTTCTAGTTTTGGAAATCGGAATTATGTTTGCTTACGGATATGCTTCCAATTTCCCCACCTTTACCGCCTCGAATCCTCAAACCGATTTTTCAGATCAGATACTTCTCTACACCTTTACTGCGCTGCTGGCAATCTTAGGCTATGGCCTTCTCATTGCTTACTCTGATGACTCAGCTATTGCAGGCTTAGTCACCACTCTTATTGTTGTTTCAGTAAGTGTGCAAATCACCCCACTTCTACTTCAATTTTGGTCTTCAGTTTTCAACGGATTCGGCCCAAGTGTTGAAATTAGCTTAGCCAAATAGAGAATTACAATGGTGCTATGCACTTCGTTATTGGCCTCACTCACGGCCTTGGTGGGAAAATTGGGGAAAATCTAAACCTTACTAGTTGTCTTGATCTACAACATCGGATGGACACTATCGTTCATCGTTACTCAGTATATCCACGATAAAAAATCTCCCACCTCTCCCTCGCTGTACGATGACTACGGAACAAACTATGTTTATGTTTTCGCAGGATTCTTTGCGATTATTACTTCATTAATCATGAATATCAAGCCAGGTAAGGTATCTCCAACTGGATCGCGTCATTCTGCCTTTATTGGCTTGGTTGGAACTGGCTTCATCTTCGCCTGCTTCCCCTTTACCGGAGTCCTCTTTAATACTGAATCAGCCAGCAATGTTTTAAAAAGAGATGAAGGGCCTTTGAATATTTACTTTGCACTTACGGCGAGTGTTATTTGTACCTATCTCAGTGGGATGATCTTTGGAGGTTTTAAGATAGGAGTTAGAGAGTCATTGGTTGGAGTGCTTAGTGGAGGGGCTACTATTGGAGTTGTCGCTGGGAATATCAACAATATTGGCGCTTGTATAGCTATTGGAGCCTTCTCAGGGCTATTTAGTGGATTTTGGCTGAGAGTTGTCCATCCAAGGCTCAATGCTACCAAATCAATCGATCATCTCGGTATCTTCGGACCAATCCTAATTTGCTCCATAATCGGAGGACTTGTCCTTTCACCAGCCTTGTACAAATCCTACCTTTAAAACGGAACTATCACCTCAGGAACTACTAAGAAAATAACAGATTCCGTTTACATATCGTATCAATTGGCCTATATTGGTATTGCTGCTGGAACGGCCATAGTCGCTGGATTATTAGCTGGATTACTCATCCTACCTTTTAGAGACAGCAGAGATGACTATGAGTTTACAAAGATAGTGAGCGACGATTATGGACTGTACCACGGCGAGGGAGAGAACTATCGAGAAGGAGGGGAGGAAGAAGAAGAGCAGCCAGCAAAGAATAACAATAATACCAATAACGCGCTCAATACTGATGCATTATGATCCTTGCAAGAGAAAATATTTCTTATTCATTTCAAATGTTATCATTATTTATTATACTCTTATAAAATGGATCAAAAGAGTACAACTCAAACTCACCCCGAAAGTACACCCAAAAGGTCGAGATGGGATACCACACCTATGGTCAGGCATGAGCTCAATGCTGACCCACGGAGATTGAATGATAGAACACCTTCAAGACCTAACAATATTGATCAAACACCAAGCAGATTTTCCTAAACCCCACTACGAAGAGGAGAAGCCCAAACACCCCAACGTTGGGATGACAAAACCCCGATGATCGGAGGAGCTACTCCTGGATACTCAGGTGCCACACCCACTCCTAACAATCTTAAAACCCCTGATATCCTCAACCTCACGAGTAAGAAGCTGGAGCAGCTAAGAGCTTAGAAGGAACTTTAAGAGAGAAATAGACCGTATTCCTAAGAGTAATTGGATATGCTTCTTCCTGGAAACTAAGACGGATATGAAATATTGAAGCCACCATAGAACTATAACCCTCAAACCAAGTCTGGACAACCACTTTCTCAACAATACAAAATGCCATAGTCCTAAACAGCCTCCCAACCCAATCTCTAGGCAGCAACTGGCGATTTACCTCCTATTAAGCCCGAGGAGTATAAGTTCTTTGCCCCCTTGCTTTAAAACGTAAAGGAAGATGACCTATCCCTTTAGGAGCAAAAATAACGAAAAATTTTGACAATGCTTCTGAAGATAAAAGACGGTAACCCTCAGATGAGAAAATCAGCACTCCGTCAAATAACAATAAACGCTCGGTAGCTAGGAGCGGGTAATTTATTCAACCACATCCTTCCATTACTGATGGCAACAACCGACCCTCAACAAAGACATCTTTTAGTTAAGGTCATCGATAGAATTCTATATAAGCTCGATGATTTGGTCAGGCCATTCGTCAAGAAGATACTGGTGGTCATTCTTCCTATGCTTATTGATGAGGATTACTATGCACGTGTGGAGGGACGTGAGATTATAAGTAATCTTGCCAAAGCAGCTGGGCTACCAACCATGATCACTAATATGAGGGCTGACCTCGATCATAAAGATGAGTTTGTTAGGAATACTGCCGCTCGTGCTTTTGCAGTTGTTGGGAGTGCACTTGGAGTGGGATCGCTCTTGCCTTTCTTAAAAGCAGTTTGCCTCAGCAAGAAGAGTTGGGAAGCTCGCTATACAGGCATCAAGATCGTCCAGCAAATCGCCATCTTAATGGGATGCTCTATTTTACCATTCCTCAAACAACTTGTTTAAATTATTAAACATGGCCTTGATGATGTTCAAAAGAAAGTAAAATCGATGACTGCTCTATCCATCGCCGCTCTTGCTGAAGCGGCCGCGCCTTATGGAATAGAAGCCTTTAATGGAGTGCTGGAGCCCTTATGGAAAAGAATAACCTAGGTTCGAGACAAATCTCTTGGAGCATTTTTGAAGGCAGTTGGATTTATCTTCCCTCTAATGTAGGCTAGACACGCTTCTCAATACATCCGAACAATAATGCCAACATTAATCAGGCAATTCTAATCGCCTGACGAAGAGATGAGAAAGATCATTCTGAAGGTTCTCAAGCAAGTTGTAAGTTGCAGTGGTGTAGAGGGCCAGTATATACGCTAGCACGTTCTCGAACAATATTTCCGTTGCTTTTGGGTCAGGAGGATGGCCTCTTAGAAAAGAAACTATAAGCAACTAATCGAAACAACTGTGTAGATCGCAGTTAGAGTAGGAGTCATTGAAATTGTAGAGAAATTGTATCTCGGACTCAAGGATTAAAATTAATCTTATCGGAAGATGGTTATGGAGGGAATTACAAAGATATTGGAAACAGAGCATGGTTCAGAGATAGGCTATGCTGAATAAACTTTAAGGAATTAATTGATCGACTGTTTGCTGGCTGCCTTCCATGAGCAAACCACAGATGATTCAGTTATCCTTGATGGATTTGGTGCTGTAGTCAATGCCTTAGGGCTCAGGGCTAAGCCTTACTTCGTACAGATAGTTGGAACCATACACTGGAGGCTCAATCACAAGAACATTAGGATTAGGCAACAAGCTGCAGATTTAGTGTCTAAGATAGCTCGTTCGATGAGGATCTGCGGAGAGTAAGGGCGTCTGGGAAGGCTGGGGCTAAATTTAAATGAATGCTTGAGAGAAGAATATCCATAGGTTTTGGGAAGCATCCTCGGTGCATTGAAGAGTATTGTGATTGAAGTCGGTATGGCTAAGATGACTCCTCCCATCAAAGACCTATTACCTAGACTCACTCCTATTCTTAAAAATAGAAATGAGAAGGTTCAAGAAAACTGCATTTAGCTCGTTGGACGTATTGCAGACAAAGGAGCTGATGAAGTTTCGCCCAAAGAATGGATAAGAATCTGCTTTGATCTTCTGGAAATGCTCAAGGCCCACAAAAAAAACATTAGAAGGGCGACTATCACAACCTTTGGCTATATTGCTCGCGCAATAGGCCCTCAGGATGTGCTTGTCACTCTCCTTAACAACTTAAAAGTTCAGGAAAGGCAGCTCAGAGTGTGTACGACTGTTGCAATTGCAATCGTCTCATAGTCATGCGGCCCATTCACTGTCCTCCCTGCACTCATGAACGAATACAGAGTGCAAGAGTTGAATGTTCAAAACGGTGTATTAAAGAGTTTAGCCTTCATGTTTGAATACATCGGAGAAATGGCAAAGGACTATATCTATGCGGTAACTCCCTTGCTAGAAGATGCACTAACAGATAGAGATCTAGTCCATAGACAAACAGCTGCAGCTGCGATCAAGCATTTAGCCTTGGGAGTCCAAGGATTTGGATGTGAGGATGCATTGGTCCATCTTTTGAATTTCATATGGCCCAACATATTTGAAACGAGCCCTCATGTGATCAATTCGGTGCTGGAGGCAATCGAGGGAATTAGATGCAGTATTGGAGGTGGAATTATATTGATGTATACTCTGCAAGGGTTATGGCATCCCGCAAGAAGGGTAAGACAGATATTTTGGCGCATTTATAACATGATTTACGTTGGAGGACAAGACAGTCTTGTTCCATTCCAACCCGAGCTAAAAGACGATGCCTACAACCATTTTGGTCAACCCGAGCTAATGATGAGCTTATGAAATTATTTTAATCTTTTATCTATCATCGATATATATTATAATTTGAATAATTTGAATGAGTGACCCATCCAAGTTAATCGAGCAATTTCTTTAAAAGAATGGTTTATTAGAAACACTCAAATCTTTTAAGGCTTAATCAAAAAGAGCAATTTCAAATCAAAAAATTAATTCTTCGCTCTCCAATATACATAAATTGACCATTCCTAATGATGAAGATTCGCAAAATAAGTTAAGGTAACACCTTCAAAAAGCAGATACTAAGTATCTCAAACGATTTGTTGAGAAAATTAAAAAAATACCCAAGGATTCAAGTGAGGAATTGGGTCAATTGAAACTTAGATAGCAAAAATTCTTCAAGAAATTAGTTGAAAAATAGCGATAAAACTACGAGGAATACAAAGAGAATGTTTTGGCTTCAATGAATACTCCTCAATTTCTTGATGAATCACGATACTTCGAGAATGAATGGTAAGGATAGAATGACCTCGGATTCTAAATTTACGAATTCCCCACGCCAGACCTGCCTAAAGTCATCAAATAAATCCTTGCCTCATCGAAGAACTACTAACAAAGGTACTTTTGGCAATATTTAGCTCAATCAAAGATGTCCCCTATCCCGAAGCTTACTATGCGGCCTGGCGCCTAGCCAAATAAACCTATAGCTACAACATATTCGACAAACTTCCCACAAGATTGCCTTCCACTCTCAACTTCTAATCTAAAAGTATCTATCTTTTTATTTATAAACTGACAGTAATGATATATATCCAATTTAATCGGAGGGAGTTGTATATGGAAGTCATGACTTGAAGCTTATATATGATCGAGAGAAGACAGGATTCTAAGAATAGAGAGAAATGACAATAGTAATAAACTAAGTATTGGCTGGCCGATTTCAAATTGTGAGTGTACTAGGCCAGGCCCAATTTTCAAAAGCGATATAGGTGAAAGATCTCACAGCTTCCAATCAAAAGCAAAGATACTGCCTTAAGATGATACTAAATAATAAAGACTACATGGATCAAGCTCTTGATTAGGTTAAATTGCTCAAGTTCATCAAAGCTAATTGTAATCCTGACGAGGCTTGTCTTATTAATATGCATGACTACTTCTATCATCGTGAGCATCTTATGATCCTCACTGAACTTCTCAAGGAAAATCTATATGAAGCTTATCGTTCTAAGCCAGAGTTCTTCTCCCTCAACAAATTACAGTCCATCTCGAAGCAAATTTTAACGGCTCTTGCGACACTGCACAAATTGCATATACTGCATTGCGACTTAAAGCCAGAAAATATTCTTATTAAATCATACACGAATTGCTTGGTGAAGGTGATTGATGTAGGATCGAGTGTGTTCTTTCATGATGAGCCTCAATTCTATGTTCAAACTCGGAGTTATAGAGCGCCTGAAGTGATTTTAGGATGTGAGTACACATAAAAAATCGATATTTGGAGTTTAGGTTGTATTATTGCTTAGCTCTTTACAGGGCAAGTTTTATTTGAGAGCGACAATATTGTAGGAATGTTGGCAAGGATCCAAGGACTGAGAGGTCCTTGGCCGTCATGGATGATAGAAACAGGAAAAGACGTCTCCAAGTATTTCACCAAATAGCTTGTTCTTTTTGAGTAAATTTGTGAATAAATTGGGGAATAGGTGTAGGGAAAGAGAAAAAAACGGAAAACTGGCTTCTGTAGAATATTTACTCCAAAGATGACCAATTTAAAATCGAGAATCAAGTCAAACAATAAACATTTTATTGATTTCCTAAGCAAATGCTTGAAGATAGATCCAAGTGCTCGTCTGAGTGCAAAGTAGGCACTTTCTCATCCATTTATTACAGAGACAATCATGGATTAATGATATTGATTATCTACTCAAATAAAAATAAATAATTAGGTAAAATGGCTGGTTGAATTACTTTTTCCATCTATGCCCACTCTGCTTAATCTATTTTATTCAGAATGTACCTTGAGTAAAACTTCAATTTAATTGAATACAAATTTACCTTTTTAAGCTCCATATTGATGATTTCAATCAAATTACATATTATCTTTATCACGACTCATCCTATTTATTGCTCTTCTATTAAGGGGCTTATTTTTACTCAACTTATCTTTTCTATTGCGGCTTCTTTACACTTGGCTCAATCTTATTCTTCTCTACTGGAGCTTATACTGCCTACACTGCTGGAGCTTTCTTCCAATAGCGCATCAAACCAGTTTTATCAAGCTCCTTCTTGTAGTCTTAATATGTCATCAGACATTTCATTGATTTCTCTTTTTGAGTATTGACGTAAGGAGCTATCCTTGCAAATCCCACATTCTTCCAGACCTCCTTGTCCTTCTTCAACAATGATTTATGGATGATTGCCTGGATATCCTTAGTATTTCTCGGATTCATCCACACATTTACTTCCTCATGCGAGAGGATGACTGGCATGCGGTGATGAACCTTCGAGAGTTAAGGAGTGGCATCTTTGGTCAAAATGATAATTTCATTCTCAGGTGTATATAATCCTGCAACTAAGAAGTGGTCGCCCTCTTTGGGTCTAAAGCTGAATGGCTCTTTCTTTTCACTCCATTCGTAATATCCTTCCAAAATGACAACACATCGATTCTTGATAATATCAACAAACATCCTCTTATTGAGCAATTCCTCAATCCTCCCATTGACCACCATACTAAATTTACTCTGATGCCCCCACTTCATATAGGTCAGCTCTCTATGATCCTCATTCTACATCGACTCATCGTTTATCTCCTCCTATTGATGCTCCTACATGTAGAAGCGGTTTGGCTTGATAACAGGGATATAAGTGGTTGGGCAGACGTTGTATGAGCTTGTATGCATTTATTAGTTTGTGCATTTTTTGGAGCGGGCGATTTGGAGCAGTCTGTGGAGTGGCAATGTTTGAAAGATTCTTCCACACATGTTTCTATTAAAATATATGAATTTTGCGCTTGATGTAATCTAATAAAATTCTATATAAATCAGCAACACTTTTGTTTGTTTTTGCTTGCCTCTTTATTATTCTTTTCATCATCTTTCTTCAACTTTATAGTATTTGGCTTATCCTCCTTCTTTTCCTACTTTTCCTCGTTTTCGTCCTCCTGTATGACATCGCTTTCTTTCTTGGGCTTTATTGTAAAATTTGCCCCATCTAATGATTTCTAAGTACATATTTCAACGATATTACTGAAAAGTTCCTACAGGTTCTCTCCACTCTTCGCACTCACCTAGTAATAGATTACTCCTAAATCTTTGGCCTTAATCTTCCCCTATTATTATGTGACTTCTCTTTACTCTCTTAGATCTATCTTATTGCCAATCAATAAGGTAAATCCTTCGCCCGTCTTGTTTTCATTATACAGTTGTAGCCATGCTTCCGCATTATTCAAGGAAGATTTACTGCTGACATCGAATACAATTAATGAGCAATGCGCATCCCTAAGATACCCTGGAATTAAAGACTTGAATCTCTACTGGCCTGCAGTATCCCAAAGCTGTAGTCGATAGTTTTTACTTTTATAAATGATATTTTTCGCAAGGAAATCGATTCCTACTGTGGGCTGAGTAAAGAAAGAGATACATGTGCTGCTTCATCGAACTTGTCGTTGACGTATTTATCGATTATACTCGATTTGCCGACTGACTGATTGCCTAGAAGGACGATTTTGATTTTGATCTTGCCGCTTACCGTACTCACTGATCCATTCATTATTGATATATACAAATAATTTAAAAGTTAATTTTTCATATCATCAGCTATTATCAGGCAAGGTTGAGTAAGGATAAATCACTCAAGCAATCTACAGTAGAAAGATGCATGGATGCTTATAGTGATAAACAATAAGTATAAAAAAATGTGGATGATGATGTCAGCAGCATTTCGATTTGTTTTTCTTGATGGTTGGAGTTGTTGATTGATAGTCTCCTAATTTGACTCCTCCATTATCGTCTGTAGTATCAATGAGTCCTCCCTCTATCTTCTCCATTATTTTCTGGGTGAGAAGTTCAAAAGCATATGATGTATTATAACCCTTCTTTGCTGAGCTCTCGATAAAGCTGATCTGATTATCCTTAGCGAATTCACAACCCTTTTCATAGCTTATCTTCCGACTATTATTATCCAATGTTTTACTTCGATTCCAGATCAGATTTATTACCGACAAGCACAACTTCAACATTGTCATTGGTGGCAAAATTCTTAGCTTACTCTAGCCATGTCCTAATGTTTTAGAATGATTTTAGTGAGGTAATATCATAGACGAGAATGACTCCTATGGTCCCTCTATAGTAGGAACGGGTGATAGACTTATACGCTTATTGACCAGCCTGACTCTCATCATTATTACTGTATCCCAGATCTGCAATTTGACGATTTTCTTTTGAACCTGTATGGTCTTTGATCCGAACTCCACTCCTATCGTCGCATCAGAATCCATCTTAAATTCATTATCGATGAATCTCATCAAGATGCATGATTTGCCGACACCTTCGTTATGTGCAAGTTTACTCTGATCGCCGATTATGATATATTTGAGTAGATAGGAATAACTCATCTCCGATTATTATTATATAATTGAGCAATCTAATGAAAAGGGAGATCATTATTCTCGGCAATCGTGGATTTTCAACACCCAAAAGGAGGCTGTATAGTTCACAGCAAAAGAGATATTAAAATGGGATCAATCTTATAAGAAATACATGCAATCAATTCTAAAAGAAGTATTAGAAGAATGACTTTGAGAGGGATCCCAATCAACTCCCCAGCCCACCCCAATAGATCCAAACCAGCACCACTTTGCCAAACCTGGAGAAGCAGATTATTCGCCTTGGCAGTTAGAGAAATTTACGCAGTATAGATGGTGCTCCTGCAAAAAACGTCAATAAAATTATACACCCTCCCAATATTCCAACACCAAGGAAAGTGTAGTATAAGACCAGTGTGGACTGAGCTAATCATCTTATAGTTTTTATCAATTTAGCAGTATTTTAATTGATATATTGTTGTTGTATTGATCAGACGAGGAACTTCCTCAAATCGATTGATTTGATTTAGTTAATCAGCTTATTGCGGACGTAGGCTTCATCAATAATGAACTATTTATCTTTGTAGCTGGGAGCTGAGAAAGATATTTCTTAAACAACTTTCTCTATTATTGAATGAAGACGTCTTGCTCCCAAATTTTATGTATTGGTGTTCATTTGGAAGGCCTGCTCAGCTATCTACTCGATTGCCTATCTATCAGATGCTATACGTCTTCGGTGAAGGTAAGCTTGACCTTCTATGTCTAGAGAAGCTTCACTTGCTGCATGATGAGATTGTACTGAGGCTACTTAAGGATTCGAACAAGCTCTGGCTTGCTGATCGGGGAAAGGCCCACTCGAATTGGAAGTCTACCGAGAAGTTCGGGAATTAGATCCTCTATCTTTGCCATTGAGAATGATCCGCTGGCAATAAATAGAATATGATCTGTTTTTACATCGCCATATTTGGTGTTAACTGTTGTGCCTTCGATCAGTGGAAGCAAGTCCCTCTGGACACCTTCAGTAGAGACGCCTTTGCTGATTTGCGACATGGGTCCTTAGGGGACTGCTAATTTATCAATTTAGTCCAAGAAGACGATTCCATCTTATTCTACGTGCTTGAGTGCAAGTTTCTGAAGATCAAGGGATGTGTAGCTAGATCTCAGTCTTTCATAATACCCTGAATAAAGGAAATTACTTATTTATTTGACAGTCTTCGTTAGTGCCTTCTGAGGGAAGTATGATTCGTCGATCTATAGGTTGGGTCGGTATCCATTCGGCATTATTGTTATTATTTGATCGTTATAATACCCTTTTCTTAGATCTTGCAGTTTTTTCTCTTTTAGCTCATTTGGAAGCGAGTCCCCAACCATCGCGTGGAGAATCTGTTTCTCGACCTCTGTCTTTACTTTTTCGCTGAGCTACTTCAAAGCCCTTTCAAGCTTTACTTTATAGCTATTGATGCCAATCTTTGCTAAATTTAGTCTTATATAGGTACTTATCTTGAACGATGGAACTGACGTCTTTGCCAACATAGCCCACTTATGTATACTTTGTCGCCTACACTCGTAAAAATGGTGAGTCAGTCAATTTCGCTAGTCTTCTTGCGATCTAGGTTTTACCACATCCTGTTGGCCCTTTAATGAGCAGATTTTTGGGTGTTATTTCGTTTTTAAGATCTCCTGGAAGATCTTTTCTCCTCCATCTATTACGAAAAGCACATGCTATGGCTTTCTTGGCATTGGATTGCCCTATAACGTATTTATCGAGGTATTATACTAGTTTTTATGGAGTAAGCGATTATTAGTTATTCTCAAATTTCTTAAATATCTTCTGTATTTTGACTTACTCGTCCTCGTTTATATTGGACTGAGCAATCGAGTCAAATATGGAATACGTGATCTTGGGCCTAAAGAGTAAATACTGGTTAACTCTTTTCGTGAAATTGAGCATATATATTATGATTTAAATATGATAATAAACTACAACAAATGCCGATAAATGTAAAATTGACGGATATTACCATAGTGACTTTTATGAGTGGATAATAGATGGATATTTGGTTTGAGAAAGATCAATTAAAGCTGAATTTGGACGATAGTGTTTGTGTGCAGCTGATTTCGTTTATCCATCTATCTTTGGAACTGTAATCTGACTTTAAGGTTTCTTCTAAAAACTTTAAATTTGATTTAAAGTTCTTTCCTTGTCTTTTTATATTCTTTCCCTTCAAAGCAATTTCATTGCATATTTTTGCAATAGGAGGTACCGAGCCTTCAAGTCTTCTTCTTCCTCCAATTGTTTGTAACATTTCCTCTGCAATCTCTGTCTTAAAAGGATTCCCTCTAATATGCTTTTTTAAGTATTTGCTATTATCTCTCAAGGAATTTTTCCAATATTCGGGGATATTATCGTTGATAAGACTAATTTTCTCAGGGTTGGGATGAACATATAGAGGTTTTACTGCATTGAATGAAATGCTTTTATCTTTATTTACTCTCTCTTTAAGGCTTCTTTCGTTTCTTACCCACATCTTACGAGTTTAAGAAAATTTCTATAAAGTTCTCCTTTGTCGAGACTACTCGTCAATTTGGTCCAGACAAAAATTACTCAACTTGGATTTCTGGGTTGACATTGCAAAGTGATCATCTTAAATGGAAGGTTCATTCATGCTAATCTGAACATGCTGCGATAAATCTCTTTTGAGGCGGCTCATCCTTGTCTTTGACTTCATCTCACCATATAA
>JACCDV010255553.1_pt1 | contig 23881 bp, 11 predicted proteins | sample 7446131 | NCBI WGS metagenome assembly JACCDV01 (sample SAMN15323448, study PRJNA562643) | freshwater metagenome | isolation source: river surface water | place: USA:Blue River Watershed | collected 2017-08-17
TGTTTTTATTATAAATAATTTTAACAATCCTATTAGTTTTTCTATTACAATATATAATTTTATTCATTTAATAAAGAGATTTAATTTAACAGCTTTTCCTTATCAATAGATAAAAGTTGATTTTTATAATTTAAAATATCAATCTCCTATTAAAAGCAATCAATCATTAAAAATATAATTATAAATGGTTTTATTAGAATTAGGATAAAAGATTACAAGCGCTTTGTCCAATTTTTCTAATCAAGTAAGTAAGAACGAATAAGCAATATAATAACTACTGAATTAGATCGGATTGGCGCTAATAAAAAGCGATATCAATATAAAATAAGTAAAAGAAATACAATAATCAATAAAATCATAGCTTTAAATAGGAGCTAAAACAAATTCGAATCTTGAAAAAGTTATAAAATAAGCTGTATATTAAGAGTTGATAAATCTATTAGAAGTAGAAAGTAAAATTGAAGATCCTAAAAAAGGAAAAACAAAGGTTGTAATGTTCGTTGGTCTTTAAGGAAGTGGTAAAACGACAACTTGTACAAAATACGCATATTATTGGATTAAGAAAGGATTTTGAGTTGGTCTTATTTGTTGTGATACTTTTAGAGCGGGTGCATTTGATTAGCTGAAATAAAATGCTTCTAAAATTAGATGTCCTTACTATGGTTCTTATGCAGAAACAGACCCTGTTAAAATTGCTATGGAGGGAGTTAAGCTTTTTAAAAGAGAAAACTTTGATCTTATAATAATCGATACATCTGGAAGACATAAATAAGAAGGTGCTCTTTTCTAAGAAATGAAACTTTTAGAAAAAAGCGTAAATCCAGATGAATGTATTTTTGTTATGGACTCTAGCATTGGTTCTGCATGTTATGATTAAGCATTGGCATTTTGATAGTCTGTCAAGGTTGGATCTGTTATTATAACTAAACTTGATGGCCATTCGAAAGGAGGAGGTGCTTTGAGTGCAGTTGCAGCCACAGATTCCCCGATAACATTTTTCGGAAGCGGTGAGCATTTTAATGATTTTGAGAAGTTTCAAGCTAAAAGTTTTATTAAGAGACTTTTAAACTGGGGCGATATTGAAGGATTAGTGTAAGTTGTTAATGAGACAATGGGAACTGAGGAAGAGCAAGAGGCTTTGATGATGAAAATACAAAAAGGTTAATTCGACTACAATGATCTCAAATGATAGTTTTCTTAAGTAATGAAGCTTGGTTCTATGTCTAGCTTAATGTCAATGATTCCAGGAATGAATATGAATATGTTTTCTGAAATCGGGTTGTCTCAAGAGGAATAAGCAGCATGAATAAGATATAATATTATTTTAATCGACTCAATGACAAAAGACGAAAGAGAACTTAAAGTTTAATTAAATGATTCTTGAAGAATTCGTATCTGTAAAGGGTCGGGGGTTTTACCAATAAATTTAAGTCTTTTAGAAGAAAACATGAAATAAGTATGAAAAATGGTAGAAAAGTTTACAAAATTAAATATCAATCCAGAATCGCTTGCGGGAACAGGTAGAAACGCTAGATAAATTTAAGAAAAAATGATGTAAGCTCTTAACCCAGATATTATTAACTAATTTGGAGGAATGGATAATTTAATGAATATGGTAAAACAAATGGAAATGCCTGCAGAAGGAAAACCCAAGAAAAGAAGGTAATAACTTTACATATTATTTTTATAAGATTTTATAGATAATTTAAGTAAATTTTTAAAGATTGCTCTCTTAATCAGTAAAGTTATTGTTCAATAATTTAAAAGTATCTTCTTATGGTTATATGATTTATTATAACTAATAATCCTAGTATATTTATATTGGAACTTTAACTTTAACTTGCTCCATTAAATTCTTTAATTCTAAAAACTAGAAAAATTACTCATTGAAATTCAATAGAGTTTTTATCTATTATTTTTATTCCTCAATTTTATCAATGCATTTAGAGTTTTTTTATAAAATATCTTTGGTAATTTCTTTTACTAATAAAACAAAGTCTTTTTATTATTATTTATTTTTCATTTTTTATTATAAAATAATGAGCTAATTAGATGTTGACTCCGGAGATTTAAAAAGCTTACTAAATCGTTACTAAGAGGAAGGTCAATAATACTAAGAAAATTCATTAAAGATTTATGATGAATTTAAGGATAGTTTTGAAAAAATAAAATTGAAATTCTTTGAGGATTATTCCAAAGCAGATTTTAAGGCAAATGAAATAAAGATGTTTGAAGAGCATAAAATAATACTAGAACAAATTAGAAAATTATTTGAGGAGGGAAATTTGATAAATTAGGGTTATTAAGAGGAGATTAATAATATAGCTATTTAAAGAGAAGTTTTTGAGTAAAAAGTAAAAGGAATAGAAATGGGTGAAGGTGATGCAATACCTGAGCAACCTCAGCTAAAAGTTTATATTTAGATTCTTTTACATGAAATTAAGGTAAGTAAACCCCCTTAACTAGAACAACAATACGCATAGTTGTTTGAATCTTCTGCATATGTTTTTTATGGAAATAATCGAGTATGACTTTTATATAAGGATTTGAATGATGGAATGAATTTTATTAATATGTCAATCGACTTAATTTAAGACGATTAAATCATTTTTAGACTTTTTACAGTGGAATACTATTAACCTTAGAAAATAGAAATTGATGTTTTTAAAAGCTTTGTTTAGTAATCTGGAATGGAATTATAGAAAAAGGTGTAAAATTAATACTATGATTTACTAAGAGTAATTTTCAAAGGAATTGACACATATCTAAACTCTTCGGTTTCAAGATTAGACTATTTTGAGCACTTTTATGAAAACGGAACTTTTGAGAATCTTATTGTTTAATAAATATAAAAATATAATTATAACTTTATTAAATATGGAATTTATTAATGATTTATTATATAATTTATTTGTTAATTATTTGATAAGCAAAAAAATGTATAAAACTTTGTTTCTTTTTTGTAAAGAATCATAAAAGGATAGATTTGTTCACGAATTATAATAGTTATGTTTTTATGATGAAATTAGTAGTATTAAGAGTATGATTTAAGAGTGCTGTATATAATAAGATGATAATGAGTTCCAATAATTGATGAGTCATGTTCATGAAATAGAGAATCGTTCCTTTTAATCGAATATCAGTTATAGTTTTGAAGAAAAATAATATAGATTTTTAATTTATTAAAAACTATCTTAATTGTTTGGATTATCAGTAACCGTAATTCAATAGGAAAATGATTATGTTTAAAATATTGCAGAATAAATATTATAAAGAATTGCTGATACAAAATGAGATGATTAAAAAGAGTCGATATAAAAAGATATATGTTAGTATGATGATAATTAATCAATTTTAATACATGAAAAAACAATTAATAATTTATAAATTGACAGATAATTTATTAAGAATTTTAATGATATAGAAGATATTATTCCAGAGTCAAAAATGCTAACAATATAAAAAACAATATAAACAGATTTTTCTTTATACTGTAATATATTTGATTAAAACTCAGATACTTTTTATATAGGAACAAATAATTAATAAATTTTAATGGGAAATTATCAAAATATAAAATGAAAAAATGAATAAGCAAAACTATAATCTCAATAATGTCACTAGAATGCTATTTATGATCTTGATTTTTAACATTAATTTGATTTATTAATAAGTTGTTCAAATGATAAACTTATAAAAGTATGGAAATAATCAGATGAGAATTAGATCAGCCTAATAGCATAACTAAAAGGTCACAAAATGCAAATTAATAAATGTAAATTTACGAACGATAAAAATTTTATTATTTCATCGGGCTTAAATTCTGGTATAAAATTATGGGATTTGGTAAAAGAATAATAAATTTCATAATTTGTGGAAGAATAAAAATGGATTTACGATTTATTTCCAACAAATAATTTTAATGAAAATTACTTCATCAATGAAGATAGAAATTTATGTTAATTAGATTTTAGAGAAAATATATATTAATAATTTTCGATAAATCACATAACATCAATTTATGGATATATGGGAGTTAGCAATCATAGCTAAAAATTAAATAATAATCTTTTATATATAGGAAATTAATAAGGTTAATAATTGGTTTATGATCATAGATATTTGGAAAAGCATTTATTTAATATCCAAATTTCTAAATAAGAAATTACAAATATAAAAATTAATAAAAAATATAAATATATTGTTATTTCTGATCATAATGGAGAATTATATTAAGTAGATGATCAAAATCAATTATTTTAGTAATTAAAAATTTGTAAAGAAACTATCAAATCATTAGCTTGGAGTAAAGATTATTATATATTATAAGCAATAACAACAAATAAGCAAATTATATTTCTTTCTAATTAATTTTATAATGAATAAACTATAATATTAAAAAAAAGAGGAAATTTAAGAAGAAAACCAAGAATAAAAAAAAGCATAGAAATATGATGTGAAGAAAAATAAGAAAAAAACAACATTTTTATTCTTGTTTAAAAATAATGTTTTTAATTGTAATAAAGATGCGTTATTTTATTAAAACTAATTTTTTGAAAATTTATATAAATAATTATTATATTTATAAATTATAATGTTTAATCCTTTAAATATAAATAACACGTATTATTCTCTTGTTAATTAAGGAGGAGCTTAGATCTCCTAGATACAACTTAATAATATCGGACTATCTTCGGATTGATAAATTATTCTTAATGAATAGACTGCCAATGGAGCTGAATTTTTAAGTGTAGATTTGTAGACAAAAGAGTCTAACAGAAAATAGAACCAAGCAGAAGCAATTTTACCTCATCCAAAATTAAACTGGACAGCAGTAAGAGGAAAGACACCAAACAACCCCAATAGTACAACAATCTCTATTTATAACATGGACACAAGGTAGATAATGATTTCTACTTAATTATAAGAATAAGTAAAATACTGGACATGGGCAAATGATAAAGTGTTAGGTATTGTGTGCTTAAATAATGTCTATCATTTAAATATAAAAGATTTTGATACATCAGGACAGAAAATTGAACCATAAAAAATGTTTGAAAGAGAAGGGGTTTTATCTAACACTAACGGACCAGTATAAATTATTGGATATAATTATTCCGAAAACGACTAATTTTCTTCTTTAATTGGACTTTCTTAATAAAATGAACAGATTGTTGGAAATATTTAACTTGTTAGTTTAAATCTAAAAAAATCCTAATTTATCAAAGGCTATTATTCCGCATTTAACTAAATCTAAATATATTAAGGATAAGCTAAAAGTGACATATTTTGTTTTGCTGAAAAAGATGGATTAATGGGTAAGATTACAATAAGCTAATTAACAAAATAAGGAAATCTGGAAAAGTTTAAAAAAATTATTAACTTTTAATATCCTTAAGAATGCCTTAATGATTTTCCAATATTTTTATCCGTTGAAAGTTAGTTAGGAATTCTTTTTTTAATTACTAAAAATGGTTATTGTTTTATTAGTGATATAATAGAAGGTTAGATGTTATACAAAGAAAAAGTAAGTTAAAGCTCTTTGATAACAGGAGCACCATGCTTAAGTATAAAGGGAGTCATAATGATATCTAAAAGTGGTGATATGATTCTTATTAAGATTAATGAAGAAGATCTTGTAAGATTTTTATAACAAAATTCTTAAATTCCTCAAAGCCAAAAAATTGCAAGTAGAATAAGCCTTTAGGCTGGTTTAGAAGGAAGTGATGATTTTTATAAAAAAGAATTCTTATCATTAATTTCTTAATAAAAATACGAAGAAGCATCTTGATTAGTCTCTTAATCACCTGGAACAATTTTAAGAAATATTGGGACAATAAATACATTTAAATCAGCCCCTAAAATAGGTCAAGGCCCGCATCCTTTACTAAAGCATTTTTTTAATCTCTTAGAAACTGGTAATTTAAATGAAATTGAATCTTTAGAATTATGTAAATTAGTCTTATAGTAAAACAAACCTTAAATGATAAGCAACTGGGTTTAATAGAATAAGTTAACCTTAACAGAGCAGATTGGAGACATTGTTTAACCTTAAGACTCATAATTAGCAGAATAAATTTTCTAAAAAATCGGTTCTCGTAAAGCTGTAAACCTTCAAATGTAAAGAGGAGTTTTTGATTAAAGACTTTTGAACTAAAATTAAGAAGATTTACTAAACCAACTAAAGACAATGATATAGCAAGATCCTTCAATATCAATAGGATTATCAGAGGCAATATTTTAAAGTGGAAAAGCAACATTTTCTACTATTGCAGATATTTATCTTTAGTTTAACAGTATTCCATAATTGACTTAATTTTCTCTTAAATGCATGCCTGATACGCCTGATATGGAGAAATATTAAACTTAAATTCTCGAAATTACTCTTAAGACAAATCCATAAATTGCAGAAACAATATTCTAACAAGGAAAATGGTCATGATTTTAAAAAGAAAAAATTGCTTAACTTTGTGAACAAAAAGGTCTTCCTTTAAGAGCTATGGAAAATTATTCAGATTTTTCCAATATAAAAAGAGTTTTAATAAATTAGATATAAAATGTTCCATAAGAATACTTAAAGAGTTTCATATGTAGAAAATTATCAACAGAAAACATATGCCCTGTTTTAAGTGATGTTTTAAAATACACTTGAAATGTAAAAATGGCTGTTGAAATTTCTAAAGAAATTTATTCAAGAACTGGTTTGATTCCTATTATAGATGTATTTGAGTAGAATAATTGCACAGAAGGAGTTTTCTATTTTTTGCAACCTTTATATTCATAATCCAAGGATGCATTGGTTTATTATAAATTCATTGAAGCCTCGATAAAGCTTAATTAGAGTTAAGAAATTGAAAATGCTGTTAAATAAGGATAAGGAATATATGATCCAGAATAAATCCTGTAGTTGATGATCGACTCAAAAATATAAGATCCAAAACCATTAATAATTCTCTGTGATAAAAATAACCAAATAAAAGAGATGGTAAAATTCCTGTGGGAAAACAATATGAGAAAATATATAGAAGTTTACATATTAAAAGTCAATCAAAGAAACACTGGAAAAGTTTTAGGAAATTTAATGGACTTAGGAGCAGATGAAGATTATATAAGAGAGTTGTTATAAGTGATTGGGTAAAATTGCGATATTGAGGAACTTATATAAGAGTTTGACTATAGAAACAAAGAATGACTTTTAGAAGACTGGCTTTTATAAAGATTTAATGAAGGAAATCAACTTGCAGCTATTCATAATACATTGGCAAAGATAACTATTGATTATGATAAAAATCCAATTGAATTTCTAAGAAATAATTTCTATTATGATGCTAAAGTAGTTGGAGCATACGCAGAATCCAGAGACCCACATTTTGCCTATTTAGCTTATATATGAAATCCAGGAAGTTGTGACTAGGAGATTTTAGGTTTGACTAATAGAAATTAAATGTTCAGACTTTAAGCTTAGTATTTAGTATAAAGAAAAGATAAAAAACTATGGGATATTGCGTTGTAAGAAGAAAATCAATTAAGAGAGCAATTAGTCGAACAAGTTGTACATGTAGTTTTACCAGAATCAAAAAGCCCAGATGAAGTCTCAATAGCTGTATAATCTTTCCTAGATAATAACCTTACAAATGAACTATTGGTTTTATTGGAGAAAATTCTTTTGCATTCATAGGAGTTTTAGCAATTTAAAAAGCTTTAAAATTTGCTCATTTACACGGCAATGTGAACGCAAAAGAATAAAGTTATTGAATACATCAGTTAATTGAACAATTATGATGTTGATGAAATAGCTTTATCCCTTTTAAAACCGGAATATCAAATGTATGAAGAAGCCTTTTAGGTATATAAGAAACATAAAAAGAATGTAGAAGCAATGAGAGTTTTGATTGAAAAAATTCAAAGCAAAAACAGAGCATAAGATTTTGCAGAGAAAATAAATACAAATGAAGTATGGACAGAATTGGCTTTAGGGTATTTAAAGACAAAAGACTTCGTTTAATGTGTACAAAGCTTTATTTAGGCAAATAATCCTAATTATTATGTTGATGTAATTGAATTAAGTAGAGAGTTTGGAAATTAAGAAAAATTAATCGAATATTTGCAGCTTGTAAGAAAGACTAAAAAAGAAAGTATCATTGATAATGAGCTTGTATTTTGCTTTAGTTAAAATAATGACTAACAAAGTCTTAATGAATTGATTTCTAAACCAAATAATGCTGAACTTCCAAAGATTGCAGAAAGACTTTACAATGAAGGATATTTCGAAAGCGCTCTATAAATATTCCTTAATTTGAAAAACAACTCAAAAGTTGCCAGTTGCTATTGTTATATTGGAAATCTTGAACAAGCATTTGAGTTTTCTAAAAAAGCAAATAATGCAAAGACATGGAAGGAGTTAATGAGTTTTAGTATAGAAAACGATGATCTCAAAAATGCTATTTTGGCAGCTTAAAACATTATACAAACACCGGATCATTTAGACGAAATTGTTGATTTGTTTGAAGCTTATCAATAGTAAGATTTTCTAATAAATTTATTAGAAAATACAATCAGCATTGATTAAGCCTATCCAAATATATTCACATAATTAGCTCTTTTATATGCAAATTATCAACGAGACAAATTATCTGAATTTTTAAAGAAAAATTTCTCTAAAATAAACGTAACAAAAGTTATTAAAATTTGCACTAAATTGTGTCTATATTAAGAATCTGTATTTTTGCATTCAAAATATAAAGAATTTGATAATGCTGTAAGAATGATGATTGAACATTCTGCTTTATGTTTTAATCATGATTTCTTCATATAAAATCTATAACAAGTTAATAATAGTGATTTATACTATTCTTCATTATAATTCTATATAGATGAAGAGCCATTGAATTTAAACGACTTTCTTAAGCAAATGACTAGTAAATTAGACTTCGGAAAAGTGTGTAAAATTATTTAAAGTAATAATTGTTTGATGTTAGTCATTGATTGGCTCAAATATGTTTAACCTTAGAATAATGCTGTTGTTAATGATGTATTAAATAATTTATATTTATAAGCTTAAGACTTTGTTTCTTTAAGAAAATCCATTATGACTTATGATTAATTCAATGCTATCGAGTTAGCTTAGAAAATTGAAGAATCTGAAAATGTTGAGTTTAGATGAATATCTGCATTGATTTTCAGAAAGAATAAATAATATAATAAATCCATTAAGGTTTTGCTTAATGATTGATTTTTCAAAGACGCAATAGAAACAGTGGCTGAAAGCTAAAATAAAGAAATCGCTAAGAATTTACTTATTTATTTTGCTTAATAAAATCTCAAAGAGTTTTTCACTCTTACAACTTATTATTGTTTTGAGCTTTTAAACTCAGATGATGTTTTAGAGGTAGCCTGGAACTATAAATTGGAAAACCTAATAAAACCATATTAAATTCAGATTGAAAGAAATAGATAAATTCAAATGGAGAAATGTTTAAAGAAAATCGAGGATTTAGAGAAAAACGGTTTTCAAGAAAAGAAATAAAAACCAATTGATCTGAATATTATTAACTAACAGTTGACTATGTAAGGAATTCAATAAAATATGATAATGAATAACAAACAAGATTATAACTCTTTAGCTATGAATTTCAATCCATTTTAATAATAAAAACTAAAATTTATAAATGTCTTCAACATAAGATAAAATTAAACTCATTGAAGAGGAAATGAATTGAACTCAAAAGAATAAAGCCACAGAAGGACATTTGGGTCTTTTAAAAGCAAAATTAGCAAAATTGAAAAGAGAGCAAATTGAAGGTCTTTCTAAAGGAAAAGGTGGCCCAGGTGAAGGATTTGATGTATCAAAATCCGGTGATGCCAGAATTGGACTTATAGGATTTCCTTCGGTAGGAAAATCAACGCTTTTGAATAAAATTACTGGAATGGAGAGCGAGGTTGCGCAATGGGAATTCACAACTGTTACTTGCATTCCCGGAATGTATAAATATAAGGGTGCCAAATTATAGCTTTTGGATTTACCGGGAATAGTCGAAGGAGCTAAGGATAATAAAGGAAGAGGATGAGCTATTATTGCTGTTGCAAGAACTTGCAATTTAATTCTTATTGTTTTAGACTCTACAAGACCTGCAATGCATAAGATTATAATTGAGAAAGAACTTGAAGGCTTTGGAATTCGACTAAACAAAGATCCTCCAAAGATTACTATAAGAATGAAGGAAAGAGGTGGAATTGATATAATAGAGAAAGTAAAGTAAACATAAATGACTGAGCAAACGATAAAGAATATATTGAAAGAATATAAGAGAATAAATTGTGATATAATTTTTGAATAAGATTGCACTGTTGATGAACTAATTGATAAATTAGATGGAAAAAGAGTCTATATTCCATGCATTTATATTTTGAATAAAATAGATGCTGTTTCTATGGAGGAGTTGGAGATTTTATCTTAAATGCCGCATTTTGTTCCTTTATCGGGAAATTTGGGCTGGAATTTAGATGAGTTGCATGAAACTATTTGGGATTATTTAAACGTCATAAGAGTTTATACAAAACCAAAAGGATTGATACCTGACTATGAAGAACCGGTAATTCTATAAAGAAGAAAATCAACTGTTATGGATTTTTGTAACAAAATTCACAGGGATTTGGCAAATTAAATCAAATACGCTTATGTATGGGGAAGATCTGTTAAACACAATCCTTAGAAAGTTGGTAAAGAGCATATATTACTAGATGAAGATATCGTTTAAATTGTCAAAAAGGTTTAAATAATTTGCAAATATTTTTTATTTAAAAATATAATTAAAATGTCTCATGTTTCTTATGAGGTTGATAAAAATACTGATTTTGACTTATAAGAATACTTGGATAAAGACTAAGGTATTCTTTAGTGAGATTTAAAAGGGTTAGAAAAGGAGCTTTTAGATCTAGAGTTGTTATTTATATAAAACTAAAAGCTTATTGCTGAAAGGGAAATAGAGCTAGATTTTTTACAAAGAAATGTTTAATACAAATAGGAATAAGTTAAATAATAATAAACATTTATACAGAAATATTCTTCTGGAGTAGAATAGGAGATTTAATGAACATTTCCTAAGATTTCAGATTCTGTAATTTAGAAACCAATAAACTTTAGATGAGAAAACTCCTTAACAAGAAACGTTTACGATTAAAGAGAAAGCTAGTATGTTTCATGAGGATATTCTTAAAGTTCTTTAAGATTCGAAAAGCCTAATAATCAAATAGGAAGTTTATACAAGAGAAATCCTCAGTAATTTTTATTTTTATTTAAATTTACAATTTGATCTTCCTTTTTACAGCAAGATTTTTAAACTGTTCAATAAGACTATGATTTAGTATTTATTTTTTCTTCTAAACTGAGTTTGACATTACACTATCGAATACTGCAGATTTGTTTTTCTCTCTTCAATTTTCTACTTTTTTCTTTTTTTATTAACTCTTTTTTTGACTTATCGGATTTTCCTCTAAATTTATAGATTAAATTATCTATTTGATTTATTTTAAATTTTTATCTTTTTAGATTTAATCTGGCTGTTTTTGTTTTACTTCGTCTTTGATTGCCACTTTGTTACTTTTAATATTTTCTGTTTTGTTTGTTTTTAACCTTGATTGATAAACTGAAGCATCTTCGTCTACCTCATTAATTGTATCATTTCCTTAAGTTTCCAATTACAATTAGGTTTTCTAATGCAATTCATAAATAAGTTCTTCTTTGGTTTCTTCCTTCCAAATTTAATCAACTTTTTAACTAACTTAACACTGATGTGATAACTTTTAAATTATCTTTGAAAATCTATGAATTTGTTAATATTTCCTAATATAAAGCATTTGAATGAATCTACTATCGTTTTCTTTACTTTAAAACTTCTATTTAAAATACCTTGCATTGTAAATCATAATTCGTCCTTGAAAAGTTATGTTGTGAATTCTCCTAAAGTTTAAAGCTTTTAATCTAGCTCCATTTTCACAAAAATATTTTGCATATTTGAGTAGCTTTTGACTTAATTACTGATTTACTTGTAATAAGGAGACGGTTGGTTTTATTTCATTATTATTTTAATATTTTTTAATAATGGAAAATTAAGCAGAATAATTGCCAGAGTAAAAAGATAAATAATGAAAAAATGGAAGAGTTACTTTAAAAGCAAGTCATTTAACTGATTTGTAAACCGGTTTTTATTAGCTCTACAAAGAGTCATAAATTTTCTAAGAAAAAAATCAAAATTTAGATGAAGTTTCTTATGTTAATTAGCTTTTAGATATTACGTAAATCTGGGCAAATAAAATGATGCCAAGATATGAATATGATTATTTGCTAGACAGAATATCTGCTTTAGGCAAGGATTAAGAAATAAAAAAATTTATAACTGCTTTAAGATAATTACAATTAAAAGAAATCACATAAAAGGAGTTTGAAGACCAATTTACATAGATTAAAATAAATCCATTTGAAAACCTTGAAAACAACTTATAAAAAGAAAAAAAAGGATAAATAATAGTTATTTAGAAATTCTCTTTAAAATTGAATTGTTTTTGTTTAATTAAAGAATTCTCATCTTCAATTATTTTCTATTTTTTAGTTAAGACTAATTGTTGAATTTGATTTTTTAACTCTTTGCTACTTTATTAATTAAAATTTCATGTTTTTCCAAATCTTTTGACTTCAATATTTTTATAGTTTTTATTATTACTAAAAAGATTCTAAAAAAATATCAAATCTTTCTTGAGAATTTCATTCTCTGAACTTGATCAATTTATCTTTTAGAAATCCTTAGATTTCATTCTTTATAATTTGGACTATGCTCTTTTATTTTCCTTAGAGATTTTAGATATTTCTTTTACTTTTGTTTTTTATCTTTAAACAAACGTCCAATCAAAGTTTATTTTCTCAGGCTATAAATGATACTAGTCCGCTATATTATATTTATTAAATTTTGCTTAAGAAAAATAAATAGATAGGCAATTAATAAAATCTTTACTTAAATTTGTTATATTCTCCTCTGTAGTTGGATTCCAATTATTTCTAAACTATGAAAGAACAAATTCTAATATTTAACTTTCTGGAAATATTTTATCTAAAATCTAAAGAATGTTTTTATTTTAATCTTTTAAAACTCTTTTTATCTTACTAACATAGATCAATGTTAAAATTGCTAGTTAAATCGCTAAACAGTATCAACAGTTCAAGAATAGAACTAATATTTGATTGTTTTTATATGATTTGAGTATAGTTTTATTAAAGAAGTAGATTTTGGCTTATTTTTATTATCATTCTTATTTCGTGATTTATATTGATTCTTTATAACTCTCTTATTAAATGAAATATTTCTGGTGTTGTGTGTTTTGATAAATACTCTGGATCATTTAGGTTTATTCCTGATAAATTATTAAAGGAATTTCCAAAAATAAATCCATCAATGCAAACTAATGGAAATATATAAATGTTGTAATTTGATAATAAAAAATCTTCTTCTTTTGAAACCTGCTTTTGTAATAAACATTTAATTTAACTAATAAACTCAAAAGATAGGTTTTCTATAGGACAAAAACCTTGTAATATAATAATTGCCTATTTATTCTTTCTATATAAATTATTGTTATTTATTCTTAAATACTTTAAAGGAACTCTTAATAGAGAATTTCCATATATTTTTACCCTTGTTTTGATTATGTTTCCATTTTATTAAGATTTGTTAATTGATGTCATAAAGAAATCATTTATAGTTTTTCTTTGTAAAACCTTTGTTAATGAGATTTAATAACATAGTTTTGGCTCAATATCTAATTAAAAGACTCCTTAGTAAAAATCATTCTATTTGTTTAAATTCATTTCAATATAAACTTCCTATTGAAAATCATCATAATTTTATATCCTTTCTTAAGTTTAAAAAACTCGTAAAAATATTGGAATTTTTAAATGTTATTTTTCTGTTTAAAAATATAGATTTTTCATTATCAACTTTATTTTTTCATTATCTTGCTGTAATGATTAAAACTAAAAATTAAACCATTGATTTTATTATATAAAATTGCTATCTGGACAAAGATTAATAGTAAACTCTTTATAATCTGTTTAAAATACTTAATAAAGATTTCCCTAAATATAATTTGCATTGAATAAATAGTGATTTGGTCAAAAGTTTCTTTAAAAGTGCAATTCCATGAAAAGCTTTTAAATTTATCTATCATAATAATGACTTACAATTTGTTATAATTTTAAAGAGAAAAAATTTACAACATAAAACCTTAAGCCGATAAACTATTTTAATTTGATATTCTCCAATAAACCATAAATTTTCAAAAAAACTAACTTCGGCTGTTAATCTTTCAATTTTAAAGATTCATGTTTTATTAGATCAAAATCATAATCGTTATTTTCCGTTATTAAATTAAAATCAATATTGCTAATAGACTCTTAGCTGTCTTTTAGATAGTAATCTAATTAATTTTCTTTATGCTTCTTCTGGGCACTGCTAAGTTTTCATATTCCCAATTCTTCTAACTCGATTCTTTTCATTTTTATCTTTAAGTTTGAAACATCAATTTTTGAATGCTCTTATCTTTGTTACTCTTAATTGCTATAATCAAATGTTTAAACCCTTGGTAACTAAAACCTAAACATTTATTTCATTTATTCTTTATCTTAAAAGTCTGGTGTTATAGAGGAATCCGCCTTTTTAAGCCAACGTTTCATTTTATCTCTATTTTCTTCCATTATAATTTTATTATTCTAAATTTGAAATCGATTCTTATTCAAACGGGTTATTAATCTAATCATCATTTAAAGTACCCCAGTCCTCTGCTCCTATAGCTAGTTCATCTTCTTAAATATCCTCTTCAATTTCTTCTTAATCAGTAGAGTCAAAGCCTGGCATTTTAGAAGGATTTTCGACTTTTCTAATTTCTTTTTCAGAATTTCATATTTATTGCTCCATTCAAAAAATCTCTTTTTCACTCAAGATGCTACTTTGTTAATCATTTAACTCTATTTACGGATAAATAAAATAATCAAATTTCATTTCTAAAATTATAAATGAATTTCTATTAAAATATATTTCTTGGATATCTTGATTAAACTATTGAAGAATTTGATTTCGATAGTTTTGTTGGTGGATAACCAGTAAAATAAAAAGGTGTTTTTGTATAAACAAGAGAAAATATACTGTAGGCATTGTCAATAGGAAATGTTTTTTTTTATGTAAATCTTTGCTCCTGTAAAAGAAGTATATTATTGATATGTTTATATATTTGTTTGTATGAATAAATAATGCTTTGATAATGTATTTATTTTTAGTCAATAAATTAAATAAAAAAAAGATGATTTTTTGTTCTTTGATTATAATGATAAATATTTAACTTTTTTTGATAAAGCAAGAAAAATTGAAAGTGAAACTTTAACTCCAAAAGAATAAAAAAATTCTTTAAAAGAATTTGTGAATTAAATTCTTATAAATGAAGAATAAGATTAAAATGAAATTTCTATGAATGAATCAGATATCACATAAAATGAAGATTCTTTTGAAGATATTGAAGAGAGGTTAATAGATCCTGATTTCTAAATATATTAACAAAGCTTATAAGAATATGAAGATCACATTATTAGATACTCTTTACATGATAAAACAGAACCTTTGTTTTTTAGCTCATTGGGAAAGATTAAAGAATAAATTTGCTAAAATTGCAAGTAAAAGTTAATATTTGAATTTTAGATAAATAATTCAATATTAAATCTAATACAAGAAATAAGCAATTTTGATTGGGGAATCATTATTGTCTATTTTTGTCGTAATTGTTGTCTTAATAATGAGTATAAGGCATGTAATATATAATGCTATATTTAGCATGAAGTTTCAGATATAAATTAAGAACAAAGAGAAGTATTAAAATAAGCGCTATAGGATTTGTAGATTAAAGACTAATAAAAAATAACATAGTAAAAATAATAGAAAATAACATAAAAAACAAATATAAATAAATCAGATTGGGAATAATAGAATTTTTATAGAATATTTTTGTAGAATAAATAATCAATTCCTTTTTCTTAATAATCTTTAGATTGAAAGCAAAGACTATTGAATATTTAGTTTTACGAAAAAATAGAAGCTCCAATCCATGAACTATATTTTTTCTACTAAAAACTCAAATCTAATATTTTAGTCTTATTGTATTTGCTTTTATTTAGGAGTTCTTATAAACGTATATTATATCCATAAATATTTGTTTAATTTCCAATACAAATTATATTTTATTGAAATTCATCTAAATAATCATTCTAAGCTTCTTATAAGGTTTGGATAATTTACTCTGAATGATTTTTTATAAATAAATCCTCTATATTCTTCATTTGTTATTGTTTTATTATAATGCTCTTATTATCTGGAAGGGTTAGTTTGAAATCACCTCTTTATGTGAGTATTTATTCTTTAATTTTTTAATAATAATTTGAATCAAATTTATAACCGTATTGAGTATAATAAGTTATTTCATTTTCTTCTTTTTTTAACATAAGGAATTTTTCCTCACAAATTTACTTAATTTATTTATTCATTAAATATCCAGCATAGTTTTAGCTTTTAACAGAGGTTTAGGACTCTAAGCCATCAAATATTAATGAGGATGAGGAAAGAAAAACTCCAACATCTAAACAGAGACCAGTTAAAATTCCTTGGCCTAGAATACCAGAGACATTGGATTTTTAAATATAAAGCTATTTTACCTCAAAATTTTCAATAAAAATTTTTATAAGATTTTTTTAATCGTTATTGTTAAAATAATTGGAAAAAGTAATAATGAAAGAATACTCATAAGGGCTTACTCTCATTAATTCAAAAATAGCATAATATAATATTTTTTCTAAAGTAATAAAATCAATCTTATTATCAATATAACAATTCTGAATATTTAATATTTCCTAATTTTCTAAAGCCTATTTGCCAACTATATAATTTCAAAGTGTTTAAGTTCTCATAACATTAGGATTTTTAGATGTTCCTATAATGGATTAAATCTCATATCAAGGAGCAAAATCACCAGAATAACCAATACGAATTTCGTTCAAACCTACATCTATAACTATTGTTGCTGCTATTTAATTCATTATAAAATTTATTTAATATTTTTAAGCTTTTTTTATTATTTTTCAATTAAATTTAAGATGATTTATGTTTATAATTCTATTTTTTAGTTTGGTAACTAGACCTTAATATTATATTTTTCAAATTAAATTGCTAATTTCAATTATGATAAATATTATAAATTTGATAAAAATATATAATTGTTCTAAGTTTCTTTTATTATAAGATTTTAATCTTAAATATCAATGCATGATAGTAATTAAAATAACAAAATGATAATTAATGGTTTTATGAGTTAATCATTAATTTCTTTTATTATTTACTCTTTTAAAATAAAACTTAGAATTTAATCTATTAACTATAGGTTATCTTAACTAATAACGCTATTAATTTAATTATTAATATCAAATTCTATAATAAAAGACTACAAATAATAAATTATTTAATCATTATTATTTAAACATTAAATATTTTCTTTTAAGAAGTATTAAAATTAATAATACAAAAGTTATATTTAATCAGATTAATGATTAATTCTAAAAATCAGATATATAAAATCTTTTATAAACTATTCTTTCTATTCAAATTATAAAACTTTTCAATTAAACTAATTTATGTTTTCATTATTTTAATTAAAAAATACTTAACGAGTTAATTCTTCTATTTTATTATTTTATTCATTATTTTCTTTAATTAAATCAGAAAAAATATTCTCTAATTATTATAATTATATTTAATCTATATCCTATATATCATATAACTCTATTTATTATATTTCAAACATTTTACTTTCCTCTTACAAAATCTTTATATTTCTCTTATTGCTTTATTATTCACTCAGATCCTATTAAATCTCTTATTAAAGCTAAATTTTATTTTTATTTATTTTTCAGCTCTTAAACATTGAAAATTATATTAAAAATAAAATTTATTAAAATATTATGTTGGAAGAAGATAGCCATAACAGTGTATCTTATGAATCATATTACTCGGAGTCGGAAAATGAAAAGTAATAAGAAAACGATATCTCAAAATATATCTTAATAAAAGAAAGAAAAAATGATCTTTACGACTTAGAAATAAAAAAAGCTTTTTATATTCCCAATAAACAAGAATTTATTCAAAACTTTCACTTGGCTTACAACTAATTTAAATTTATAAATGAATTAAGATTTTTTATAGCCAATTTAAATTTAAGAAAATTCTCTTCCATTAGAAGATAGAATTATATACAATCAAGTTGATCCAATTGGAACTGATGAACAGCTAGAATACATCAAAAAAACAGAACAAATGTCTTTAAAATCAAAAATCCTTCAACCAATGAAAAAAGGATCTTTGAGAAATGTTGTTCTTATGTGGATAAGAATGTCTCTTGGAATAGGAATTTTAATGTTACCAAGTTATACTAAAAACTTTGGTTATTTCTTAGCAATAATTCTAATTACAATTGGAGCCTTGCTAAACTATATGAGTTATAAATATATTTTTGAAGCAGCATATTATACAGAGAAATTTAATTATTTTGAAATTATAAAAACTCTATTAGGAAAAGAGCTTAGCATGGTTTTTAACTTTACATATTTTCTAGACCTAAGTTCAACTGTAGCAATTTATGCTATTGTAACTTGGAAAATATTTGTTCATATTTTATCACATATGGGCTATGTACCAGAGAATTGGTTTTTAAATAAAGAGAATTTAACTCTTAATGATGATAATAAAGATTAGTATTATTGAAGAATTGTTTATTTCTGTATTCTTTTTATAGTGACAATTCCTTTGTTTTTAAAAAGATCAATGGATTCATTAAATTTCATTACAATGATATATTTGGCAGTTCTGATAATATTGGTTGTTTTTATTTTCCTTTTATTATACCCTTATTATAGTAAATTCTCTTAAGAAATTGGTACTGATTATAAAACAGGAGAATGGATAAAACCCATTAGCAGCAAATGGACAGAGTTTGGTTTAGTTTTATTCATCGGATTTTATGTTTAACCTTTTGTATTTTCTTTGAGAAATGAACTTGCTGTTCCAACTCTTAGAAGACTAAAAAAAGCAGCAAAAATATCATTAGGTTTTGAATGGATTCTTTTCTGTTTAATTGCTTTCTTAGGATATTTTATTTTTGGTGATAAATATACTCCTGAGTTATTTATAATAAGAAAAGAACTAAGAGATAAAAACCATTGGATAGAATAACTATAAATTATTCTTTTATTTGTATTTTTCATAGCTTCTACTTTTGGCTTAGCAATTTACTCTTCAAGTATGAGAGATTTTTTAGGAGAATTTATCAATATAAAAGACAATAAAAGAAATTATATTATTGCATCACTTTTACCTTTCTTTTTTATATGTTGCATAAGTACTTTTTTCCCATATTTAGGAACAATTGTTGATATCTTTACTTTCACTGTTTTTAACTTTAATGGATATATAATTCCATTTTTAATGGGAATAGCAACATATAAAAAATATATCAAAAAAGGTCAATAAATATATTTTATGTACGTTGTTTTATCATTATTAATATTAGCATCAATATACTGTATAGCAGAAAACATTTACAGAATATATCATCCAATAGAAAATATAGTAGTTTAAGTAAAGGCATAATAACTAGCAAATGTTATAAATAAAGAAATAAAACAAATGACTAATCTAAATAAGGAAATAATAAAATCAATACAAAAAATCAACAAATAAAATAATTAATAATTATATTTATAAATTTTAAAAATACTGTTAATAATGTCAATATAATTATAATAGAATTTATTCCAAACATAAGTTTTATATGTAAAAACAATAAGTATAATGTAATTTAAGATAAAAGTAGAGAAAAAATATTAATCAATTAAAGACCAGTTAAAAGCTAAATACCAAAAGAACGTTTAAATTGCTGAGATTTTTGATTAAAGTTAAATTACTTAAAATAACACTTATTATCAAGTTAAGTTGTAGGTTAAAAATAAAAATGGAGAATAAGAAGAAGTGCTTGAGATTTTTGCGTTTTTGCAGAATATTTTTTGGAATTTGAGAAAAATTAAACGAAAATTGATCTAATATCAAAGTATAAAAATATTATTTAATAAGAAAAACAACATGATTTATAGTTAATAGAATAAACTATAAAAGAAATGATAGAAGAGATTTTTTAAGAATCACCAGCTCATATTCAATATAATATAATTCATTCTTTTTTAGAGATTTCTCATTTGAATTTCAGCTAATAATCAATATAGGTTTATTATTAGAAGTATTTTACTAAAAAAAGAGTTAAAAGCAAAACAACGTTTTTATAAAAATTTGAATTTCTTAAAAGAAACATAAAGAATTATAGATGGGTGGTTGTTTCATCTTAAGGATATGGATATATGATAAGCCCTTCCACAGATTAACTAAATTTAAATCACTTTGAAAGCTACTCCAAAGACACTTAGGTTTTCTATGAAAATTAAATCTTAAAACTTTAATCAAATAATGGGCTTATTACATTAGAGAGTGAATATCCTTTTGAAATACTTGAAGCTATCAATTATATATTTAAAGGAATTATCAAAAGTGAAATTTTAGTAAAAAATTGATTTAAAAGCTTTAGTCAAGTGACTGATAATAATAAGATAAAATTATACGTAAATGGACATGGAGATAATTATTTTAATGATCTTTATTGATCTTTAGGAAAAGCTCTAAAAACTGTGTTTATTACTGATTGGTTCTTTTCACCATAAATATATCTATAATGACCTGTGGCTGAGAATTAAGAAAGCTGATTAGATAGGGTTCTTTTGAAGCTTGCAAACAAAGGGGTAAAAATCTACATACTTTTATATCATGAAAATAAGAACATCCTTTATAATGGTTCTGATTATGTAATTTAATACTTTAAAAACCTTCATAATAATATATTAGTAAAAAGTCATCCGAAATTCTATATTCATTATTGGTCCCATCATGAGAAACAAGTAATTATTGATTAAACAGTAATTTTTATGGGAGGAATTGACCTTTGCTTTGGATGATTCGAAACCCATAATTATCCATTGAAAGATTTACCTTATTTTTATGACGGAGACAATCCATAATATGAGTAAAGAATATTGACAAACTTATAAAAAAAGCTTAATAAAGAACATATTGATTATGAATCTTTAAAGTATAAAAAGAATGAATAAAAATGGTTTTTAGGATAAGACTATTACAGCGGAAGAATAAGAGATTTTGAGTAAGTTTTTAACTACAAAAAATGTTTAGTTAAAAAATCTTAAATTGTGAGAATGCCTTGGCGCGATATTGGTTTAAAAGCAATAGGCGATGTTGTAAGTTTTTATTGTAAAAACTTCATTTAGTATTGGAACTATGATAGTCTTTAACAGATATAACTAGATTGAGATAAGGCTTAGTATTAATACTTATATTTTCTGACTTTATTAGTAGATTAAAATGAAAAGAAAACTCTTAGAAACTATCATGAACAATTATTCTCAGAGAATGCATTTAATGCTGCTTTATAGGGAATTCGTTCAGCCAGTAATTGGTCTTATGGAATTAATGAATTTAAACCTGAAAAATCTATATAAAATGCTTACATAAGATTGATAGAAAGATCAAAATCTTTCATTTACATCGAAAATTAGTTCTTCATATCAGACACAAGTTAAGAAGGAGAAAAAAAGGAAATATAAAATTAGATATTGAAAACTCTGATTTGGTGATTAATAAAAGCTATTGAATTCGATGAGAATTTCTATTTAATGATTGTATTACCAATGTTGCCAGGATTCCCTGGAGATATAAAAGAAACAGATGGAAGTTTATTAAGAAAACAAATATTTTGGCATTTAAAGACAATATATTCAGACAAAGGAAGTTTAGTAAAAACTATCAAGGAACATTTGAAGAAAAAATAATCATAAAAATGATGGTAAGATTATATATGAATTTTTTGTTTGAGAAATCATTGCTTTCATAATGGTAAGCCATAATCTGAAATCGTATATGTTCATTCTAAATGTATGATTATTGATGATGAATATATGATAATCGGATCTGCCAATCTAAATGATTGATCTTTAAATGGGGATTGAGACTCAGAATTAGGTTGTGTAATTTAACATTAATTGCTTTCAAAAGGTTCGTAATTTGATATAAAAATAAAAGAATTAAAATTACAACAATAAGAGTTTATGAATAATGATCTGACAATTATTTTCAAAGATGGATATTTAAGAAACAGTTATGATTATTATAAGGCGATTTTACAAACTGAAATAGATATTCAAAAACAAATAGAAAGTTTATGCGTTTTATAAGAAGATAATTTTATTTAACAATTTTGATAAAGAATAACCGATTCTTTGTTTAGAATAGGAAATTAATATGAAACAGAGAATAAGGATTATTATTCTTAAGAGTTTTATGAAGAAATTGATAAGCTAGTAGAAAATCATATTGTAAAAGAATATGAAAAATTGAAATTAAAATTATAGAATTCTGAAGAGGTTTTTTAAAATAAGAAAAAATACAAAGAAAAGGTTGATATAATGTATGTTCTTAGAAATAGTCCAACTTTTTCAATATATGAGGATTATAAGAATTTACTATAAGCAGTAAAGGAGTGAAATTCTTTCTGAGAATAAATGCCAATAGAGGATATTAAGCCGTTTGATTATAATAATAGTAATCATATTAAACTGCTTGATATCGATACTAGACTAAATGATATATTTTATTAAGCTTGTTTTTTGTATTATCCTTAATAAAGATAAAAGACACTTTAGGATATTGTTGTTTATGAACACTAAGAGGTTGGATATTTATGATAATTGTTGTATTTTAAATTTTAAAAGGAAATAAGAGGTTTTTAGTTGACTTATCCGGAAAGTTTTTTGAAGAATTAAATTGATTTCAATAATTATAAACAGACAGTTGCTACATAAATATTACCAATCGAAACATTAATATAAATATTAAATTATTAATTGAAAAATGGTTCTTGGTTTAAATTTTGTCTTTTTTTTAAAGTAGGAAGATATTTTTTTATCAAAGAGTTTCCCTCAAAATTTTATTAGTTTTAAATATCTCTATGTCCTCATCGTCTTTTCTAAGTGTTTAAATTTTACTTATATCATTTAAAAACTCATTTTACATAATAAGTTAAATCTTTGAGTTTAATTCATTAAATATAATATATATTTCCTAAAAAAAATATTTTATGTAATCATTTTATAAAATATCAACTATAAAAATTCACATATTTTCAAATAATGTATTTTCTAATAATTTTATTATATTTTTTATATAAATAGTTATATCAGCATATTCTTATTATAATTTAGCATTATTCTCATAATTATTTAAAATATTTTCTACAATTAAATATCCATTTATTTCCTAAAAAAAAAGATCTTTAATTAATATATTCGATTTTTTTTTAATAAAAATATTTAGAAAATAAAATAATAATTAATAATCTTAGGCTATATTAAATATTTATAATAAATTTATAAATAAATCATATTCTTTTTAAAAACTATCAATTTTATTAATTATTTATAACTTTCTTCTTTCTATGCTAATTTAAAAGCTATCTTCTTATAAATTTCATTATCCAAAGACTAAAAGTTAAAATTAAATTAATTAAAACCCTATACTTAATCTTTTTTCTTTAAAGAAAACTTTTATTAAAATTAATAATTTTTAAACAAATAAAAAATCGTATTTTATTAGTTCTTTTAACTCATTTTAACTAAAACCAATTATCGCAA
>JACCDV010128585.1_pt1 | contig 23876 bp, 14 predicted proteins | sample 7446131 | NCBI WGS metagenome assembly JACCDV01 (sample SAMN15323448, study PRJNA562643) | freshwater metagenome | isolation source: river surface water | place: USA:Blue River Watershed | collected 2017-08-17
CATGATGGAAAAGAGGGAAATGCTCCTCACAGGGGGCTTTTCCTCATGGAGAGTAGTACAAACGCCGGAACGGTAGAACCTGCGGAAGTCTCACCGGCAGAGCCGGTGGTTTACTGGGGGATTATTAATAAAAAAAGCCCCCCACGCGGGAGGCTTCTTTTTTTTGAGTGCAACCTTTATGCCTGCATTCCCTCGTAGCTCTCCTCCGCCACTTCCTCCTCTTGCTTCTTTGCGGGAGCAACCTTTGCTTCGTCGCGTGCCGCACTCATTACATTGTAGGTGCGCTCGTGAGAGACAATCGAAACTCCCATGTGACCCAGCTTCTTTGTGAGATCCTCCATTTGGCTGCTGTGGACATCCGCGATCTGAATGGTTCCCTTCCCTTCCTTCGCGTTGAGCACTGCTTCGTCATGAATAGCCTGAACATCTTCCGCAGAGAGGACGGCATCCTTTGCATTGAATGTCACCCTTCCCCCTGCGCGGAGCTTTGTCCTCACCCGATCGAGGTACTGCTTATTCTTCAGCATTTCGCTGATCGTGCCTCCCGCAGTACGAATCACGAGTTTCGCTTCATTGCGTAGTACACCGGTCTTATCGGTAATTTCCGCAGATTCCTCAAGTGTCTTCGATTCGACCACGAGATCATCGTGGCTCTCGGCACTATCCATTGCCATGTCCGCTAATTTCTCAACGTTCGCCATAAAAATAAGGGGGAGAAGTAGAAGCTCATTCTAGGATTATTTGGCGAAAAGTCAACAAGAACGGACATCCGCTCAAACCATTGAGAAGCCTCCCGAAAGCCACATTCTCACCCATTATTCCCACCTATAAAGGCACCCACCACCGAAAGTAAACTTTGATGATGGGTGCTCGCATTTGATGACGTTCACGGGAATTTTTCCTTACCGAAAAACTACCACTCCCGCATTCACGAGAGTGGTAGATGATGAATGATTATTCCTGAACTTCCGTTTCATCCGCTGCCTTTTCCATGAGCGGCATGAAGACGGGGGTCTGTGCCTTAAGAATTTCCGCGGAGAGCGGAACGACAACATTCGTGCGGTAGTAGAAGGAGCCTTCCGGCGCGCCTTGCACTTCCACCACCTTGAAAACGAGGGAAGGGACGATGAGCTCCTCGTTCACCATGTTCTCGTAGCGGTAGTAGACCGCGAAGGAGAGGGTGGGCTCGCCGAGAATGACGGTTGCCTTCTGTACCTCTGCGCCTTCCGGCATCGCATCAATGGGATAGTAGTTATCGAGGCGCGAGAGATAGTCTTTGATCGCGGATTCATCGGTGACTCCTTCGTAATCGGATTTCGCGTACGTGCGATCCGCAATGCCCCACACGCTCATGACTCTCTTGTGTTTCACGTGGACACTGACACTGAGGCCCATCGTGCCGCCACCCTGATCGTAGACGGGCTGCCCTTCGATCAGGAGAGGGAAGACGACGCGCTGCATGTCCGGAACGTAGGCGAATTCCTTATTTTCTTGGGCGTCGTAATCGCGGCGCCAGGCGTTATCGACTTCCGCGGTGCCATAGGTAGAGAGATCCACGCCGTGCTCCGAGAGAAAGTCCTGTGCGATGTTGATCATGACGCTGTCCTCTGGAATTTGATCGAGGGTGATGCGCTCGTTCCTATAACACTCCTCGGTCTGGCACGTTGATTGCGGCCACTGGTCCCACTTCGCATCGATGCTGAGGCTGGCATCCGCCATGCTGACATTGAGGATGTATCCGAATTTTTGATCTTGAGAAAAGCTGATCGATTCGATGTTCATGCCGTTGAAGGAATTCAGATCGATCGTTCCCAGGTTCAAGCGCTCCGCGATTGCAGAGAGCGGAATGCGGTTTCGGGAAGGTTCGCGCTTGTAGACGGAAACCGTAGGCTGAAGATCAAGCGTTCCCTCGTAGACGTATTCATACTGAATCATGGGGTAGGGCGCGATCATCATTTTTTCATCCACCGCGAGGTCGCCCCCCATGCCGAAGGCCGGGTTGCCACCACCCCCGCCGCTCTGTGGACGAGCGCTTCGCTCCGCCACGGATGGCGCGGAGACGCCGGTGAGCGGACCAAAGGCCTCACTCCCCTTCTCTTCGATCTGGTAATCAAAGAGGGGGGCACTGGGAGTATTGGCGCTCTTCTGGTTGAGAGCGACATAGGAAAGAGGGAGAAGCACAGCAACGGCCACGGCTCCGCCGAGCGCGTAGAAGTACTTCTGGAAGAACGGAACGGAAGGTTCCGTGGAGAGCGTTGCCGCGCGATCGCGCAGACGCCCGCGGAGTTCTTCCACAAATCTCGCATCCGGCGATTTCTGAGGATCGCTCTGGAGGAGTTTCGTCACGAGCGGAACGAGTTCCGCCTCGTGCTCACGCAGGCTCGGATCGATTTCGTAGAGCTCGGTGAGAAAGGCTTGAAGAGAAGTATTCATAGAAAGAAAGGAAAGAAAATGAGGAGAAGGAGAGTGGAAAGCTCGGACCGGAGGCCGGAAACGCTGCGGGAGAAAATCATTTTGCAGTTCGCCTCGGATTTGCCGGTAAGATCGGAGATTTCCTTGTAGGAGAGCCCTTCCCAGATCCGAAGCATCACGACTTCGCGCTGAGCGTTCGTAAGAGTGCTGAGCGCCTTCCGGAGGGCGTCCGCATTCATGGACTGCTCAAGATGCAGAGAAGTGATTTCCTCCGAAGGGAGATCCCATACGCTTTCGATATCCACGGTTTTGAGCGCCGGGTTTCGATAGTGATCGATGAGAGTGTTCCGCGCGATCCGGTAGAGCCAGGTGCGGAACTCCCCCTTCCTCGGATTAAAGGATCGGATGGATTCCAGAGCTTTGAGGAACGTCGTGCTGGTGAGATCCTCCGCAGTGGCGCGCAGCAGGGTCCGGCGATAGAGGTATTTGTATATCGCCTCGACGTGCCGGGTGTAGAGAAGATCAAACTCCTCTAAGTTTCCCTTTTGGCATGCGCTGATGTGCGTGAGCTCGGTACTATCCATACAGAAGGAAAGACGGAACAATAGGAAGATTCCTCCATACTGTATTACGAATGGAACGACAAAAGGTAACAAATCATGTGGAGCACCGCTATGTCATGCTGAGTAGCCCGACTGTCCCTCGATACGCACGGCTATGTCACCCCGAGTAGCCCTGAGGCCGCAGCCGAAGGGCGTATCGAGGGGCGATGCCGTGCTACTCGGGATGACATCATGGTTATCGAAGCACGTCAGCTTACAACGCCCAATCGATGAAATTCTGCACCGCCATCATCCATCCCGTGGAAACCATGAGGTCGGCGTAGGATTTGCGCGGGCGGTTCGTAACGCCGGCATCGATCCTATAGATCATTTCCGCGGCCTCGGCTCGAGTGATCAAAGAATCGAACTTTTCAATCGTATCCGGAATGCCACCGTTAATGGAGAGGCCCATCGCGTAGAGCTTGAACCACTCGTTGCCCTCACCACGGTATGGGAGGAACGACACGTCGTACGTGCGGGTGAGGATCTTCGCAGCCTCGGCAAAATTGATCGGGTCTTCCATCCGGAACATTCCATCGTCGTAGCCGTGCACCACTCCCGCCATCAGCGCGGCACAAACGTACTTCGCTTCCTCTCCTTCCTTCGCGGTGTCCTTAAAGAGGAGGGCGTATTCAGGGGGATATGGGTGGGAAATATTCGTGAAACAGTTCTCGATGAATCCGGGCGTGAACATGCGTGATGCAATCGCCTTCGTAAATTCAGCACGGGTGATGAGCTCGTTCGGGGCAAATTGCGTGGCAGAGATTCCAGGAATCATGCCAAGTCCCGCGACGTACGCAATCGCATCGAAATTCGGGTGTTGCTCCGAGACATCAGTGAAGAGTCGCTCATCTGTCTGCATCGGCATGCTCGGGCGCTCCGGACGGACATAGCGAATCGGATTCTCGGGACTTAAGATCCTGCTCCCCCGCACATAGATTCCACCTTTGCCGGTACCGGGTTCCATGCGAACGAATGTCGCCTCTGCCTGAGAGATAAAGAGGGAAACGGAGAGAAAGGCGGCAAGAATGCGGAGAGAACGCATAAACAACAAAGAGAAATAATAAAGAAGAAGGCGATACTACTACCGCCTGTCAACCGGGGCAATCAGTTATTTGCCGATTCTGGAGCTATAGCAGAGGAACCCGGTACCGATTTTTTCCATCGCGGGAGATGGTTGCGGAGAGAGGAGAAAAGGGATGCCGCACTTTTTCCCATCGAAGCAATACTCTCGCCGAACAGAGGCCAATCTGATTCTGATTCAACGTTCCATGCTTCTTTTTCAACAGGCTGACGTGCAACCTCTTCCACCGACGCAAGAATTTGCCATACCCTCCGCGTTGCAGTCGATATCTCCTCGATCGTGGGTGATACTTTTTTGGGAACGACCGTCTTTTTTTCTTTGGAGTCAGACGACTCAGCTTCACCCTCGGCTGCCGGCGTCTCCTCGGGAATAACAAGGGGATGCACGACACTACGAAGAAGTTGAACATTTCCCTGATACTCCACATACAACCGCATGAGTCCTGGATGATAACCACTCATGGAGGTTCCCTTCGCAAGAATGTCTCTCTCCCTTCCAAACTGAAAATTATCGAGAGCATTGATTAATTTCCGTGCTCCATGCATTGTTGCTTCAACTCTATGATCTCTTGCAGGAACAGATGGATTCGCCTCCAGATTTTCGTGGCCGATGAACTCCGCTATCACCATTGAACAAATTCAATCCCTCTCTCCGATCAGTGTCCACTGGTTTCTTCGTCATGCTTTCCTTCACTGTTCAAAACATGAACAGCTTCAGGGAGTTCAAAAATATGGATAGAACATGATAAATAAGTGATTCTGGAAGTTTGTTCATTCCGTGAACATCTTGCAGAGGAATTCGCTCATGTCTTCTTGCTACTTTTTTTATTTTTTGAGCCTGCCCACCTCCATGCCATTTCGAAAATCTGCTTCTGGGTCTCCGCAACGTTCTCGCTTTCGATGATAATACCGAAGAGCTCTCCCTCATTCTCACCAAATGAGACGATCGCGACTTTGTGATCGTAGATGTTGATCTCGTTATTGAAGTTGAAATCTTTGGCGGGGACGAGGCGGATTTCGCGGAGAGATTCCTTATCGTGCCCGTGAGCCTGGCGGCCGGCTTCATCATCCGGCGCGATGCCGCGGAGACGGATCTTCCTCTTCACGCGCTCGGCTACATACTCTTCGTCATAATTCTGCCAATGTGCACGCACGAGCGCCGAGTTTGCGAAGTTGAGGAGCTCTCCCTCGGCAGTCAGAGTGTCTTCGTACACGCGCTTCACGCCTTCCCATCCCTGGAAAAACTTTACCTGCGGCGATCGATGCGCCGCTCCCTGCAATGCGCGGAGCTCCGGGAGGACCCGGTTGAGCGAATCCACGTTCTTCCGTGCTTCCAGCGCCAGATATTCCGGCGCGACCGGCTCGTAACGCTTGCCTCCGCGCTCCTCAATCACGGCGAAGAGTCCCCTTTTGGAAAGCTCCTCCAAATGGTTATAGACCGTGATGCGGTTTAAGCCCGTGCGCTCGGCATAGGTGGAAGCAGGCGCCGCCCCGAGCGAAAGCCCCGTAAGGTAGAGCTTGGATTCCAGAGGATCCAGGCCGACGGATTCTACGATGCGCTGAAGATCTTTGCGTGCCATGGAGAGGTGGAATATGAAATTACTCCACGAGAAGAGTATGCCATCAAGTTGTAATTTTTTTCAACAGAAATATTGATCGCCTCATTCCGTCTTCCATGGAGTCCCACGAAACGCCCTTCTCGAGCGTTCAGAATGGGAACATTCCCGTTCGACCTCTTGATTTCCTTGGCCATTCACCTTTAACTTCGCGCGAATTTTTCATTTCTTCTCAATGAACGGAAAATTTTCCCTCTCCGACGTGCGATTCCATGTCTCCGGTGGAGAGGAATCTACCGGGACTGAAACATACGTCACGTACGAGCAGGCAGTGGATGCGGTCGCGCGCGTCACCCGGGTTTCCGAAGTCAACGTGCGAACGGATCTTCTGCTTCTTCTCTGCCAAAAACTGAATAACCCCGCAACGGAGAGAGTGAGCATCGGATCGACGAAAGTTCACATTCATCTTCCCAAGAGCAGATCATTTGACAACGGCCTTCACGATCCAGTTGCCGACGCCGAGGATGACGCTGACGAATATCCATCCTACGATTCCGCCGCCGATCGCGAGGGAAATCCCTGGAATCGAGAGGGCGGCAACAAACCATACGGTCAGCCATACGGCGGCGGCATTGACGAGGATGAATGCGATGATCCAGGCCAGCATTTTGATGGGGAGCGACAGAACGTGAAGCACCGGAACAACGAGCATGTTCAGAACCGTAAACGTGAGGGCGACGATGGCGGTAGCCTGGTAACCGCCCTGTAGCACGAAGAATGTGCCGAAGTATCCTTGGAGGAAGAGAACGATCGCGACGTTGATGAACACGCGGAATGCGAGCTTCATTCCCGAATTGGCGCGCTTTTCGGACTTATCGTCGGCCATCAGCTACGAAGTGTGCCAAAAGGTTCCCCAATATGCAATTTACGTTTTCTTCGAGCGAGTCCCGTATACGCGGGACGAGTCGAGAAGTTTACCCTGAGCAAGAACGATTATTCTTTAATGATCTCTACTGCTTTCAATAATTCGCTCTTCTCTTTTTCCGTCAGCGGCCTCACTTTCCCCTCTTTCAGATGTGGATCCGTGAGAGTGACGATGCGGATGCGCTTGAGTTCCTTGACGGGGTACCCAACCTTTTGGCACATCCTTCGGATTTGGCGATTTCTGCCCTCCGTGAGCGCGATGCAGAAGCGGCGGCCGGAGAGCCGGGTCACCACGGCCGGTTTCGTCTTCTTCCCCAGGATCTTGAGCCCCTCTCCAAGTTTTTGGAGCACCCCCTCGGAGATCGGGCGCTCTACCCGGACTTCGTATTCTTTTTCGTGCGTGAACTTGGGGTGCATTAATCGATAGGCAAGCACGCCGTCATTCGTGAAGAGAAGGAGGCCGGAACTCTCTTTATCGAGCCGCCCAACGGGAAAGATTTTGCCCTGCAAGTGTTTCGGAAGAAGATCGCGAACGGAAGGAGCATCCGAAGAGCGGGAAATGTTTTCGGTGATGACTCCCACCGGCTTATGCATCAGGTAGTAGAGCATATCGTTCCTCGCTTCGATCACTTTTCCATCCACTTCGATGGTATCGATCATCGCATCCGCAAGATCCCCGATTTTCGCAACGGTACCGTTGACCTTTACGAGCCCCTGCTTGATGTACTCCTCGGCTTTTCTACGGGAGGCGATGCCGCGGGCGGAGAGAATTTTTTGGATGCGTTCTTTCATGGGGTCAGCGATTGAGTGCCATTTCGACGAGCACAAAAACGGCATAGATCAGAATGACAATCCACCAGTTCATAATGTGAAGCACCCAGAGGAAGAGAACGAGGCACGTAGCCACCGCGAAGAAGACGCCCTGCCGGAGCGACAATCCTACGATTTTCTTCGTCTTCAGTGCGGGGTGGGCATCCTCCGATCCCGTCCACGGTTTTAAGATGGTGATACTTCTGATAATGGAGAGAATGAGCGCAATGAGCGAAGTGACGGCGATGAACACGGAAAGAAAGAAGAACGGCAGTGCAAACTCCGGGGCCGTCAGCGGACTGACGCGCAGAATCACGACCGCAAGCGACGAGAGGCTGAGAAAGAATGCAAGCGCGATACCGGTAAGAGCTCCTGTCATTGCGCGGTATCCAAAAATTCTTTCAGTTTGCGAAAATCTTCATACAACTCCTCCCGCAAGCTCCCGTTATGGAGCGCTGCAGCCGGGTGGTAGATCGGGAAGACGGTACATTCCGAAGCCTGCCCTGAGCTTGTCGAATGGGTGACTTTCTGCGCCTGCCCATGCACGCGGGAAATGCTGAGTTTGGGGAAAAATTCGTTGAGTGAATGTTTGCCGAGCGTGCAGATCACTTTGGGTTTGATGAGCGAGAGTTCCAATTTGACCCACGGAAGGCACGCTGCTTTCTCCTCGGGTGTCGGGTCGCGGTTATTCGGAGGACGGTATTTAACGATGTTCGTAATGTAGACGTCGGAACGCTTGAATCCGATCGAAGCGAGGAGCTCGTCGAGGAACTTTCCCGCCGGCCCCACGAAGGGGCGGCCGAGTTCATCTTCCTTTTGTCCCGGTGCCTCGCCGATAAAGACGACTTCTGCATGGGGGTTTCCCTCCCCTAAAACCGGGTTCGCCGTTTTCGCAAGATCGCAGCCTTTCCACTGTTTCAGTTTCTCCTTCAGGCTTTCAAGGGTGAGCGTCGGCATCGAAAGAGAGTGTAGCACGAGCCCTACCTCTCCCCCTGCCCCCCTCTCCGCACGAATCTCACTATCAAACAATAATGCTCTTAGAGAATTATGAATTCTGTTTCGCGTGCAGAGAGGGGGAAACGATGTCACAAGAATGCTGTTGCTCCCCTCCCCGTATGCACAAGAGAACAGTGCTAGAAATAAATTCTCTGGAAAATAATAGTAATGTACGGGGAGGGGTCGGGGGAGAGGCCGAAGCCTTTACTTCCCCTTTCTCGCCGTCTTCTTCCCATCGAAGATTTCCACGAATTCTTCGAGCGTCATCGTCTCTTTTTTCATAAGCACGACGGCGAGTTCGTCCATTTTGTCACGGTGCTTTTCCACCAGATTCTTTGCCCTCTCGAGTTCGCTGCGGAGCGTTTTTTTCACAAAGAGATCGATGGATCGGGCGGTTTCCTCCGAGTAATTCCTGCTTGAATCCGGATCGTACCCAAGGAAAGAGGTTCCGTGGCGGTCCCCGTAGGAAACGGGACCCAGATCGTCGCTCCCCATGCCGTACTTCGTCGCCATGTGGCGCACGATCTGCGAGGCGCGTTCCAGATCGTTGCTTGCGCCCGTGGTGAGCTCGCCGAAGACGACTTCTTCCGCCGCGCGTCCGCCGAGCAGCCCGCAAACTTCGTCCAGGAATTTCTGGCGGCTGGTGGTGTAGGTGTCTTCCTCCGGCAAAAACCAGGTGACACCGAGCGACGACCCGCGCGAGACGATCGAAATTTTGTGGAGCTTGTCGCTGAGTTCGCAGAGGTGTCCCACGACCGCATGCCCGAGTTCGTGGTAGGCCGTGATTTTCTTCTCGTTCTCCGTCAGCTTTCGACTGCGCTTTTCGGGACCCAAGGTCACCTTTTCGACCGCATCGATCAGATCCTGTTGCTGAACGGTTTTTTGGCTGCGTCGCGCCGCGAAAATGGCGGCTTCGTTCATCACGTTCTCGAGATCCGCACCCGTTAACCCGACCGTTTGCTTCGCGACATCCTCCAGGGTGATCTTTCCCATCTTCTTATTCCGCGCATGGACTTCTAGGATTTTTTTGCGGGCTTCGAGATCCGGCTTGTCGATAAATACCCGACGATCGAACCGCCCCGGCCGGAGCAGCGCCGCATCCAGAACATCCGGACGGTTGGTCGCCGCCATCACGATCACATTCGTCTTCGGATCGAATCCGTCCATCTCCGTCAGAATCTGGTTCAGGGTCTGCTCGCGCTCGTCGTGCCCTCCACCGAATCCCGCTCCCCCGCGCTGCCGACCAACGGCATCAATCTCGTCGATGAATACGATGCAGGGGGCATTCCTCTTTGCGCGATTGAACAGATCCCGCACGCGGCTTGCGCCCACTCCCACGAACATTTCCACGAATTCGGAACCGGAGATCGAAAAGAACGGGACTTTGGCTTCGCCCGCAACCGCCCGCGCAAGGAGAGTCTTCCCCGTGCCCGGCGCCCCCACAAGCAGCACGCCGCGCGGGATGGTGGCTCCGAGTCCCAGATACTTCTTGGGGTTTTTGAGGAAATCCACGACCTCCACCAGTTCCTCCTTCGCTTCGTCGCATCCCGCAACATCCCCGAATGTCGTTTTGACGGTTTTTACATCCGCGATCCGCGCACGGGACTTTCCGAAACCGAGTGCGTTGTTCTGGGACCGCGCGATATTCCGGAAGAGCCAGAAGAGTCCGCCGACGATAAGGAGGAAGAAGAGGAGATCCGGCAACACCGCGAGGAAGAGGTTCTGAGCTTCCGTGTTTTTAACGGTGACCGTCGTCGGGTTCTTGGGATCGTTCCATTCCAGCGCGGAAACGGTATCCGCCGCCTCCTTGTAGGAAGTGAGGAACGAGCCATCCTTTTTTGTGACGAAGATGCGGTTATCCTTCACGAGGATCTTTTCGTACTCCAACAAATCGTATCCCCGCGTTATTTCGCTGATCGGCACTTCCGTTGCATTCGCAAATTGCCGCTCGTCGCTCGTGAGGGGTTCCGCGATGTAGTAGAGCGACGAAAGAATGAGCGCCGCGATCAAAAGCGTCGTGAGGAGGGTGTTCTGTCTGCGTGGGGAAGGACGACGGAGGACGGGAGCCATAGTAGGGAGATTATACTCTGTTTATTCCATTGTGATGAATGTTTCCTCGTTTTCTCGTTATTGGTTTGCTGAATGATCGAGCAAACCAGAAAACGAGAAACTAATAACCTCTTTTATATCCCATCGCCTCCGCTTCCTCCGCCGTGCGGAAGTAGATTCGATTGGAAGGGACAAGCTTTTCTCCCGCACTGGAAGAGACGGGGTAATAATTTTTTCCACGGGAACTTGCGACAAAGGACGCGCCATGGGGAACGGGTACATCAATAATATTCGTGAGGAACGGCGCGGCGGGGGTGCGAAAAGAACCATCAAGACTGGAAACGATGAGGGTATCGCCGATGACGAGTCTGGCGCCGCTGCCTACCGTTCCCACGATCTCGCCGGCATTGATCTCCCGCACGTGAACCATGGGTACGCCCCGATGAATGTCCTCCTGAAGCACATTGAGCGGGGCGGGAGCGCGCGCCTCCTGCCGCGCGAGCTCAAATGTGCCGAGGGCGTATCCGAGGGAGAGTAGAAGCACTCCGGCGAATGCCGTATGGCAGCGAGACCAGAAGGAAGCCATAAAGCTGAGGAGAATATCACAGGTGTGCTCCCCTTTGATAGATGTTTTTTTGTGGGATCAAGCAAACCAGTAAATGCAAAACCATCAACCAAAACCTCTTCCAACCTGCGCTATACTCGCGCAAACGTCTTCCGACGAATTCATGCCGACCTATGCCGCCTTCCTCGGCCACCAACCCGCGATCAGTCTCGCGGAACTTGCCGTGCTCCTGCCGGATTGTAAACCGAAGAAACAATGGGACGCCCGCATCGTCACGTTCGAGACGAATGAAGAGCTGACGACGGATTGGCTGCGGCTGCTTGGCGGCACGGTGCTCATTGCAAAGGAACTCGTGCAGCCGGAAACCACAAAAAAGAAACTGAACCTGGAGGAAATCGTTCCAAAGATCCTCCATAAGGAATTAAAGGACGTGAAGCGCAAAGCAACGTTCAGTTTCAGGTGCATGGGAGTTCCCCGGAGCGAAATCCGTTCACTCTACCGCGCATGCAAAAAACACCTCAGGGAACGCAATCTCCCCTCCCGCTACATCGGCAATGAACGGCATCCGGCAAAGCCCGGTACATTGCTCCTTCGCGGCATTCCCGGTCCCTCGAGCGCCGAAATCGTCATCCTTCAGGAACAGGATGGAAAAACAACCTGGATCGGAAAAACATGCGCCGTGCAGGATATCGAAGCGTATACGACGCGCGACGTCGGCAAACCCTTCCGTGACATGGAAACGGGTCTCCTCCCCCCGAAGCTTGCCCAGATCCTCCTCAATTTTGGGCTCTTTATGCTCCCTCTCCGCAAAGAGATTGGGAAAGATCCAAAGAAGGCCGCCGCCCTGTGGGAAGGAGTGACGGTGTGGGATCCCTTCTGCGGATCGGGGGTCATCGTTCTCGAAACGCTTCTCCGGCGCGCGAGCATTCTCGCCTCCGACCGGACGGAGAAAGCTATAAAAGGGTGCACCGAGAACGTGCGCTGGCTTCGGCTTCGGGAGAAGACTCCAAAAGCGATCACGCATGACATTTTCAAGCACAACGCGCTCAAGCCCATAGAGCTCTCCAAGAAACCCACGGTGATCGTCACGGAAACCTCCCTCGGAACGGCGCTCCATGGATTCCCGACGAAGAAGGAGATCACAACCCTCGTAAAGGAATCGGAGGAACTGGAAACGGGATTCTTTGAAAATCTGGCTGCTTTTTTACCCGATGTCCCCGTGGTCTGCATCTTCCCCGTCTATATCTCCAAGGACGGCGGGCGCACGTTCCTGGAAAAGTCGTTGAAGAAGATCGAAGAGCTCGGCTACCGCCGGACTTCCATCTCGAATGCTTTCCTGAAAGGCAACGATCGTCACTCCCTCCTCTACCTTCGCCCCGATCAGTTCGTGGGACGGGAGATCTTCTGCTTTCTCCCCCCCAAACGAAGCTCCGAAGTGACCCCCGAAACAAAGGGGAAGAAGAAATAATTACGAGCCCCACCCCCAACCCCTCCCCGCACGCTACTGTTATTTTTGAGGAAATCAATTTTCTTTCAATGTCCCATTGCGCGTGCAGGGAGGGGAGCAACAGCAATCCCATGGATATAGTTCCCCCTCTCCGCACGCGAAAGAGAACTCATAATTCCTTTACCGCATTTATTCGATGATGAAATTCGTGCGGAGAGGGGGCTAGGGGGAGAGGGCAAATGCCCCCTTGCCACATGGAAGAATTTCATTCCCTCCAGAACTGCTTTTTCGATGCAGATGCCTTAAAGGGCATGACAAGTAAAATAGACATATCGTGAACGCTCTCTGGACATGATGTTAATTAAACTTAACAAGTGGCTTTGCAAATAAAGCATTCTTGAGTGCGTGAAAAGAGGAGCAGGCTCCCCTAAAAGGGCAAAAAAACATATAATAACTAGATTATTTCTTCTTAACGCGCGCGTACGCGAAGAGAAGTGAATCAACACAAAAAGCCCCTGCCCCAATGCCCCTGCCCCGTCCCGAACACAAGCGCGGTTCGAAACGCTCATGGCGACTTGTCGCCCTGTGTGCGGGGCACCGTGTGAATTCCGGCGGGGGGGTGGCTCTGGCTGATGGATCGAAGCAGGTGCGTTTCCGCATCCCTGCTTTGCTCCGCAATCATTTGCGGATCAAGCGGCAGGATCTGTGGCTCGAGATACCGACGGACCGCATTAAGCGTGCGGTGTACGGGGTGCTGGCAACGGTGATCTTCGTCACAAACGTTCTCTTCCCGGGAGCGGTGGTGGCACAACCCCTGACCCCGGAGGACGTCCCGGGTTCACCGGAAGTGACGAGTGAAGACACGGCCTTGGACCAGATTGCAGGAACGATCTACGAAGATCGAAACCAGAACGGGATACGGGACAAGGGCGAAACGGGCCTCCCAGGCGTCACGATTCAGGTGTCCCAGGGAGACGAAACAATCGCTCTGGGAACAACGGGCGAGGATGGCTCGTACGCGTTCCAGAACCTTACGCTTGATCGGAGCTCATTTGCGGAAGGAACGGACACGGAGGAGGTCGTAGTGTTCGATGTAGATGGCAACGGGAATGACGATGTGATTCTGGGGAATACGAACAATCAATCCAATCTCTTCTTCCGAAACCTGGAAGGGGATCTTGGTCCGGCGGAAGGAATTCTGAATCGTTCTGCCACGGGAGGATACCTGTCGACGAAGGCGATCCTCCTCCACGACACGACGGGCAACGGCTCCTTCCCCGATGCGATCGTCGGCAACCTGGAAGAGAACGAATTGTACTTCAACGATGGCGATGGAACCTTCCGGTTTGTGGGACCCGCGTTTAACCCAGCGGGGAACAAGAAAGAAAAACCCCAAGAAACAGGAACCGGGGAAACGACGGTTGATCAGAAAACGAAGGTTGATGGGGAAACGAAAGTTGATCAGAACACGAAGGTTGATCGGAAAACAATCGGCCGCACCACCCAGGCGATCGCGGCAATCGACGTGAATGGGGATGGCCGCAAAGATATCGTCGTGGGCAACGGCGCATCGAGCATTTCGGAACCAAACGATCTGTACCTTGCGGACCAAAACGGCGCGTTTAGCTATGCGGGAGAATTCTTCAACCGTTCGTCCTACGTGATCGAGGGAGCCGAAACCGGCAGCGGGAACACTTTCGAAAATCTGCCTGCCGCAACGTTCGCACTTGCGACCATTGATCTTGATCAGGATGGCGATCTTGATCTTGTGATTGGAAACGAGGGGAACGATGAACTCTATCTGAACGACAATGCGGGGCTCCTGTACCAGGGAACGCTCCAGGAAATCGAGGGAACCGAAAAGACGGGAACGACGTATGATTTTGGATTCATCGACATCGACCAAGACAAAGACCTCGACATTCTTGCCGCAGGAGACGGTCCGACGATGCTCTACAAAAATTCGGGGGACGGGAAGTTTGAAACGGGTGTCGCCCGCTTTGCAAAAACCTCCACGGGGGAAACTCTCCGCAGCACGCATGCAATCACCATCGCAGATATCGATGGCGACAAGCTTTTGGATATTCTCCTTGGGAAGGACGAAGGACGCGATGAGCTCTACCTGAACAGGGGCCGAGAAAATGACGGGGACGAATATTCTTTCGAGCGATACATCCTCCCGAATGCGGAGGAAGGATCGACCACGGACATGGAAACGATCGATATCGACCAAGACAGCGACCTCGATCTCATCGTCGGAAAGAACGACGGCAAGGCCGAATCTCTTTACCGGAACCGGATCGGCACGTACCTGGTCACGGTTTCCGGAAGCACGCTGCCCGCGGGATACATCGCAGGAAAGGACGCTCCGATCGAGGGCGATCTCGTTCTCGGTCTCCTCCGCGAGAATGCGGATATCGGGTTCATTCCGGCGGCTCTCGCCGGCACCGCAACAGTGCGCGGGAAGGTATTCATCGACAGCGATGTCGACGGCGCGGATGCGGGAACGGAACGGGGGTTCCCGGGAATCGAGGTTCTTTTCTCGGGACAAACCGTCTTCGGATCTCCGTACGAAAAGTCCGCAACGACAAATGAGAACGGCGAATACGCGTTCGAGAACGTTCCACTCTCCATCGATCCTTCGCTCGAAATTCCGGGGGATAATGCCTATACGATCTCCCTCAATCAGGAATCGCTGCCGGAGGAATATCTCCTCACCACCGCAGGCACTGAGAGCGTCCTGCTCGGGGTTCCGGATGAGACATTCTCCGTTCCCGCATTCGGTGTACAGAATCTGGAAGAGACGCCCGGCATGGGGGAAATCCGCGGAGGAGTATTCCAGAAACCCCTCTATGAGAACGCACTGGAGCGACGGGGTGTCGTGACTCCGCCACAGGAAGGAATTCCGAATATCCGCGTACGGCTAACGGGTTTCCTGCGGCCGCTCACCGGAAATTCGACCCCCCGTTCCTACACGTTGGAGACAGTAACGGCGGAGGATGGAACATTCGCCTTCCGTGCGCCGGTCTCGTACGTCGCTTCCTCCGAAGAGGAAACGACGGAAGAATTTTTCATGGGGTACAGTCTTTCGATTCCTTCGGGATCGCTTCCGGAGAACTATGTAATCGAGGAAAAACCTTTTGCAACCGGCATCATAGTCCTCGGGGAACGCTCGCAAACGATCCGCGATGCGAACTTCCTTCTCTCGGAGAACGCATTAACGCTCACGGTGCACGTAAAGCACGATTCGACCGAAGAAGGAGTGAATGTGGATGACGGCTGGCCGGTCGGCGGAGCGCTCATTCAACTCTCGGAAAACGGCACCCTTCTCACGGAGAAGCGTACCAATGCGGAAGGAACGGTCGCCCTCCTCGTACGACCTGGATCGTACGAAGTCTCGCTCTCCGGAGGCACCATTCCCGCGGGGTATTCTCTCCTCGTAAGCGACACGCAGCCCCTCATGGTTGGCGACGGCGAGGAAGAGCTGGAGCTTCTGTTCCCGGTACGATGGAACCACGCATGCCCCGGGGGAATCTGCATCGGCGGTACCGTGTGGCACGACGAAGACGGCAATGGAACAAAAGAGGAAAAAGAGGCGGGCATTCCAGAGATTCCTCTCCTGTTCATGGGAACAAAAGAAGAGGGAGGAGCGAATGAAATCATCGCAGAAAGCAGGAGTGATGCTTCCGGATCGTATCTCTTCGGCGTTCCCCTCTTCCAGAAAGCAGAGGGCGGCTTCGGCACAGACAGGGAAATCTCCAATGTTTCGGCGATCGCCTCAATCGACATCGATAACGATGGTGATCGCGATCTCATCATTGGGAAATTCGGCGATCGGAACGAGCTCTTTGTGAACGGCGGAACGGGATCATTTACCTCCGCGGGAGCTTACTTTAACGAAGGATTCCGGGGATCCGCTGCCAAATTCACCAGCGCGATTGAGGTCATCGATCTGAATAACGATGATCTGGAGGATGTCCTCGTGGGAAACCGCGGCCAGACGAACGAGCGGTACATGAATAACGGCGACGGAACCTTCACGTTCGCGGAAGAATTCGGCGACGATGAAGAAGAAGATAACACCGATCAGACTGCGGGATTCCTCGTTGAAAACTTCGTCGGGAATTCCTCAAAGGATGTTCTCGTCCTGAACACCCTTAAATCGCCGAACACACTCTACGAAAATATCGGCCGCGGCCTGCGGTACGTCGGACGGTTCTTCAACGGACCAAATCCCGATATCGGCCGCTCCACGGCGGATGCAACCACGATCGACTCCGACGGAGACGGTTCATTCGATCATATTTTCATTGCGAATGATCTGGAGGAACCAAACGAACTCTACGAGGTGAATGATGAGACCGAGGAAATTCACTTCGTCGGGGACATGGGATTCGGCTCCCTGACTTCCGAAGTCGATGCTTCGACGAAAAGCGTGGTCGCGTTCGATATGAACGGCGATGGACGCGAGGATCTTGCGCTTGCCCATGGCACGACGGCACTCGAGGCGGAAGGATCCCTTGGGGCAAAACCGAATGAATACTACCTCAACAGGGGCGATGGCATCTTCACGTACCATTTCTTGCCGGGGAAACCGGTCGAAAACACCCTGAAATTCCTGACCTTTGATAGCGATGGAGATTCGGATACGGATCTTCTTTCGATCAATGCGCCGAACAATCGCTTTGGCACGGGCGCTCTCCAGACGCGCCTCTACCGAAACGATGGCTATGGCACATTCACGGATCTTGGCGATCCGTTTGGCATGAAACGGGAAGAAGGACGGGAGATCGTGGATGCAATGTCGGAGGATATCAATGGTGATGGCGTCATCGACGTTCTCTTCCTGCTGAAGGAGTCGGAAATTCTCCTTGCCGGGGAAGAGGTGTCCGCGGAGAAGTCGTGCTGCCTGCTCTTCCTTGGAAAAAAGAACGAATACAAAGAGTTCAGCGTGATCGTTCAAACGGATCAGATTCCCGCTGAGCTCGTCTTTACCACGGAAGAGGAATGGAACTTTGCCGTCAGCGGGAACGGACTCTCCGTCACCAATGCGGATTTTGGGCTCGTTGCCTCGCCCTCGGTGATCGATGGAACGGTGTTCCTGGATTCGAATGGAAACGGTCTCCGGGAAACGGAGGAAAAGAAAGGAATGGAAGATGCAATGGTGCTCTTGAATGGAATGAGCATCTTTGGAACGGTCGTCGAGCGCGCAGCAACGACGGATGACGAAGGAAAATTCTCCTTTGAAAATCTTCCGCCAAGCAAGGATACCGCAGGATACATTCTCCGGGTGGAAGAGGAAGAGAACTTTACCCCCACGACTCCCCTCTCCCGCGCCATCGCAATCCTGACGGGAGGCATTCTCCTGACGCGAAATTTCGGCTTTACGGAACCAATCGCTGTGCAAGGATTAGTGAAGGAATTCCTGGATGTCACACGTGCAAACGATGGCACACTCGTGGGAACTTCGACCGCTCTCGAAGGAATAGAGCTCTCCCTCGCCGGCACGAATGCGCTCGGCGATCCGGTCTCACGCAGCGCCACGACGACCCTGGGAGGCGCATTTTCGTTCACGGGTCTCCCCTTCCCCCGGGGGGCATACACGCTCGCTCTGAAGACAGAAAACATTCCGGAAAATCTGATTGCTTTGGATAGCGCCGAACGCGCGATCGAAATCACGACGGGGGGTGAGGTTGTTTCCGAACACTTCCATTTTGTCGCTGCGAGTCGCATGGAAGGAAAGGCGCGGCAGCTCTTCCCGGAGGGAGAAATGCCGGAGAGTGACCCCGTGGATGCATGGCTCCAGGATTCGGTTCGAAAAGTCTTGCCAGAAGGAAACTGGCACGTTCCAAATCCAGGGTTATCGCTTCGCTTGAGCGGTTCTACCGTTCTTCAGGAACATGTGGAGCGTTCCATTACGACGGACACTATATGGGGAACATACGCGTTCATCTCCCTGCTTCCCGGCATTTACGAACTCACGGTGGAAGAAGCGACGATCCAGGAAGGCTTCATTGCAGTCCCCTCTTCTCTCCGGGTACGGATTCTAACAGGCGGCACGATCGTGAAACAGGATATTAAACTTCTGAAAGAGGAAGCAGAAGACACGGAAATTATTGAAGAGGAATCCTCACTCCTCTTTGAGCAGGTCACCGATCTGGCATCTGAAAATAACGGCGAGGCTGTCTTTAGGATCGCTGAAACAGAGACGGGAAAAATCGAAGGTGAAGAACTCACCGACGAAGAAGCGCTGACTGTTCTTCTCGATATCGCCACATCGCAAAGGGATGTTGAAGAAATCGTAGAGAATCTCATCGCAGAAGGCTCCGACAATGCACTGATCAAGGAAACGCCCGCACTTACTGTGGACATCGCGGATGTGATCCAAACAGAGGTTTCGGAAACGATGAAAGAAGAAGTGATCGAAAAGGTGGTGGAAACAATCTTTGAGTCGGGCGAAATTTCGGATGATGTCGAAAAAAATAAGGAAACGGTGGAGAAAGCAGTGAGAGAAATGCTCACCGAAAATCCGGTGATTGAGGAGGGGGTAACGAAAGTGATTGATGAGTTTTCTTCGCCTGCCAGCCGAAGTCTCAACGAAGGCGGGAGTGAGTCCGCCTTGGCGGATGAATCGAATAGTCTTCTCAATTCAGTCGCGGAGCCTGTGCTGAGCGGTGTCGAAGCAGCTCCATCGCTCGAAGAGAACAAGCCCGAACCAGAGCCCATCCTTCTCGCCCCAGGAATCGCCGTGCGTGTCACAGATCGCAATGGCAATCCCGTTGATCTTGATCCCTCACAATTCTCCTTTAAAGCTGGTTCCGTGCTTCTCGTAGTCCGGCCCATCCGCCGCTTTACACCCGGTCGATACACAATTGAGTTCATCCTCACGAATCCAATCACAGGAGAAACATCGAGGATGGAACAGGATTTCACATGGGGAGTACTCGCCATGAACGCAGATAAAGATCGCTACAGAGTTGGAGACAATGCAGAGATCCACATTGGTGTTCTTGATGATGCAGGAGAGATTGTGTGCGATGCAGAAATAACTCTGGACATCATGCCAGGTGGAGTCGAAGAACGTCGCACAACTCTCGCCACAACTGATAATTCAATAGAAACCACTGGCACCTGCGGTCTTAAACAAGACGGCTTCATCGGACCCGATTATCGGACTGCATACACATTTGAAGAAGCAGGCACGTACACTCTCACACTCACGGCGCAAACGGCGAATGGAGTGAGGGAACTAACGCAGGAAATAAATGTACTCGAAGAGAATGCCATCATCATTCGTAGGGAGGCCGCCACCCGCCTTTGGCCGTTCGCACCGAGTTCCATGACAATCGACATTGAGTTCCTGGAGGATTTTTCAGGCACGGTGACGGATATCGTTCCAGAGGGATTCATCATTGTGCAAGCATCCGGCGCGGTGATCGCATCGATGAATGATGAACAGGGATCGGGAACGACAATCGCGTGGGAAGGCACATGGAATAGAGGAACAACCGCAACATTTGAGTATCTCTACGATGCTCCGGACATTTCACCGGAATTCTATCTGCTAGGACCATTGGTCATGCATCCTGCTTCGGGACCAGATGCGATAGAAGATCGTTCGTGGCAGATTGCGAACGATGTTGGCGGTTCTTTTAATGATGCAGCAACCGGCAACTGGAACATCGGCACAACCTGGGGAGGGGCATGTTCTTCCTCCTGTACAGCAGGAACCGATTTCCCAGGGATAAGCGATGCCGTCACCATTGATTCACATACTGTCACTCTCACGAGCAGCCACAGCGGCGGATCCATAACAATCCAAACAAGCGGCGTGCTGAACCTGAATGGTAATACACTGGAGAGTAACGGCAGCTGGAATCAGCGACGCTCCGGTACCTTTATTCCTAATAACGGACGCGTCATTCTGTCGGGCACAGGCAATACCACATCGCCACTCTCAATCTCCGGAAGCTCGCCGTTCCACCACCTCACGCTCGACAACGGCCTTGTGGGATACTGGAAGTTGGATGATGGTCCGGGATCAAGTATTGCGAGGGATAGTTCGAGGTATGGGAATAATGGGACATTGACGACGATGGATCCTGCAACGGATTGGGTTACCACTACCGCAACCTCCAAAGGAGTGACATTCTTCGATCCGTATGCTCTGGATTTTGATGGAACGAGTGATTACATCACTGTGGGAAATCCGAATGCACTGAAGATCACACGGCAGATTTCTTTATGTGCATGGTTTAAGACGAGCAGTGTTCCGGATGGCGTAGCAACAAAGCTCATCAATAAAGATGATACAACAAATCGATCATGGGGTTTTGGCCCCAAGCAGGGCGGCACCATCGAAATGGGTATCTTCGACAGCGATACCTACTACCCTGCAACGGGAGGTTCCGGATTCGTGGATGGGAACTGGCATCACATTTGCGGCACCTACGATGGCATCACGGTAAGAGTATATGGCGATGGGGTACAGCAGGCGGAAGCAGCACACACCGGTGATATCGATGATGATCCATCGAATGTGTATATAGGAGCCAGGAGTGATGGAAACAGGCGCTTTGCTGGAATCATCGATGATGCGCGTATCTACAACCGTGCGCTCCGAGTTGCGGAGATTATCAATTTATCAAATGGAAGACCAAGCACAGGAAGCGGTGTGTATACATTTGGTTCTGCCATCGCAGTTTCCGGCAACTTTGTGAACGAGACGGGAACAATCGATGAAAACAGTTTGGGCATGACGCTGAGTGGAAACTGGCTGAATAATGGAGCCTATAGCGGATCGCTGACGCTTGATGGTGCGAATCAAACAATGAGTGGAAATACTGTGTTCAATAATCTGACAAAGACCATAACAAGTGCCGATACGCTGTATTTTGATTTCCAAAGTCGCCAGAGCGTGAGTGGAGCGTTGACGCTGAATGGTGCAGCAAGCAATCAGCTCAGCTTGAGATCTACAAAAACGGGCTCTGCTTCGAATCTATTACTCGATGGCGGCACGGGAACACAGACACTCACGTATTTGAACGTCAAAGACAGCGATGCAACTGGGGGAACCACACTTGCAGCCGATTCCAATAGTACCAATAACGGGAATAATACGAATTGGAGTTTTGCTGTAAACACGATCACCGGCACGCTCTACACTGATTCCGGCAGCACGGTAGCGGCAGCAGACAATATTGTAAGTTTGAGCGTGAGTGGAGCGGTGGTGGATTCGGGAGCAACAGTGACAGGGGGACAGTTCACCTTGAGCGGAGCAGGAATGCGGAGAGGTGAAGTCGTCACTCTCTTCTGGGAAACCTTTGATGGCACAGGTGCGGTGACGGTGACTGTCTCCTCAGGAGACACGATGACGGGAGTTCATCTGTACAAGAATCATTTGATTGTGAGGAACGAAACAGGAGGGGTGATTACCACGAATCATCTCTCAATTGCAGATAACAGCCGCGATTACAACATCCTGGATATCTTCGAAGTTGCCGGTTCCGGCACCTTCGTGAGACATTCGAATAAGCTGCTTGTGTGGAGGAGTGCGACGTATGGCTCTACAACATTCAGCGTCACGGGTGCGATCTTTGTGGGAAGTGGCGTCACGATCAATGGAACATTGAATTTGAACTCATCGTCGGGGAGCGTGTTCGGCGATTGGTTGATTGGAAGTTCCGGAACATTTACAAAAGGATCGAGTACTGTGATCTTTAATGGATCCGGACAGACGATCAACGGAGTGGGAACGGTGTTTGAGAACTTTACGAAGATCGTACCGGATCAGGCAGTGACGACGGTGGATAGTGCGGGAAATGTGGGTTCCCACACCTCTATGGCGATTGGGAGTGATGGGTTGCCGGTGGTGAGCTATCAGTATGGCGCGACTGAAGATCTGAAGGTGGTGAAATGCGGGAATGCGGCGTGTTCGGCTGGGAATACGGCGACGACGGTGGATAGTACGGGGAGTGTGGGAAAGTACACTTCTATCGCAATCGGAGCAGATGGATTGCCGGTGGTGAGTTATCATGATTTGACGAATACCGATCTAAAGGTGATGAAGTGTGGGAATGCGAGCTGCTCCTCGGGGAACACGACGACAACGGTGGATAGTACGGAGAGTGTGGGAGAGTACACTTCCGTCGCAATCGGAGCAGATGGATTGCCGGTGGTGAGTTACTATGACGCGACGAATGGCGATCTCAAAGTAGTAAAATGTGGGAATACAGCGTGCTCGTCGGGGAACACGACGACAACGGTGGATAGTACGGGGAATGTGGGGGAAGACACTTCCGTCGCAATCGGAGCAGATGGATTGCCGGTGGTGAGTTATCATGATTTGACGAATACCGATCTAAAGGTGATGAAGTGTGGCAATGCGGCGTGTTCTTCGGGGAATACTTTGACGACGGTGGATAGTACGGGAGATGTTGGACACGACACTTCCGTTGCAATCGGAGCAGATGGATTGCCGGTGGTGAGTTACAATGACGTGTCGAATGTCGATCTCAAAGTAGTGAAATGTGGGAATACAGCGTGCTCGTCGGGGAACACGACGACAACGGTGGATAGTACGGGGGGTGGGTTTTACACCTCCATAGTGATTGGAGCGGATGGGTTACCGGTCCTGAGTTATCGGGATGGCATAAATTTTGATCTTAAGATGGTGAAGTGCGGCAATGCAGTATGTTCCTCGGGGAACACGACGACAACGGTGGATGATAGTACGGGAGATATTGGATATTACACTTCCGTCGCAATCGGAGCAGATGGATTGCCGGTGGTGAGTTATTGGGATGAGATAAATAGCGATCTGAAGGTGGCAAAGTGCGGGAATGCTGCGTGCAGCGTTGCCGTCGGCTCCGCCTCACTCACCTTCGCTTCAGGTGTGCAGCAGGCTGTGAGCGGCAGTTTGATGCTGCGGGGAACTGGAGCAGGACTGTTGAAGATCCGCGCAACGACGAGCGGAACGGCGGGGGAAATATACCTCGATGGTTCGGCGGGAGTGCAAACAATCGATTACGCGGATGTGAAGGATAATGATGCAACGGGAGGAGCGACACTCGTATGTCTTACGACGAGCGAAGGATGCGTGAATAGCGGGAACAACACGAACTGGAATTTCGGGAATTTGAATCTCGTGGGTACTCTCTACCAAGGCGAGGGCACAAGTCCTCTTGCAAGTAAGACCGTGAGCTTGTCCGTGAGCGGCAGCGCCGTTATCGATAACGCAGTCACAGATGCGGGTGGGCAGTTCACGCTCTCCGGAGCGCTCGCCAAGGGAGAAGTTATCACTCTATTCGTGAACGACGGCACGTTAACGGGAGTGACGGTGATCGTCGCCTCGGGAGGCTCGATGACGGGAATGCATATCTACCGTGATCGCTTGATCGTCCGAAATGCGACAGGTGGAGTAATCGCAGGGA
>JACCDV010515794.1_pt1 | contig 23838 bp, 13 predicted proteins | sample 7446131 | NCBI WGS metagenome assembly JACCDV01 (sample SAMN15323448, study PRJNA562643) | freshwater metagenome | isolation source: river surface water | place: USA:Blue River Watershed | collected 2017-08-17
ATACGACCACAAGTTTAACAGCTACGAATCTTTCTGTTACTACTTATTACCGTGCGGTGATTACTCAGGGTTCATGTACTGCTGCGAATAGTGCCACGGCTACGATTTCGGTAACAGCTTTACCTACTGTTACAGTTACACCATCTTCGGCGAGTATTACAGTCGGGTCAAGCGTTAACCTAACAGCTTCTGGTGCTACCACCTACAGTTGGAGCCCATCGACAGGTTTATCAGCGACTAACACGGCTGCGGTAACGGCGACACCTACAGCGACGACAACTTATACGGTGACCGGAACTCGCTCTTCTTGTTCATCCACAGCAACAGTCACGGTGACAGTTACTGCAGCGAACAATACTCCGGCTGACACAGATGGCGATGGTGTTTTAGATACTACAGAAACAACGGACGGCACAGATCCTAACGACGGATGCTCATATGTGGCAGCTAGCAAGACTTTAACACCAAGCGCAGCTTGGAACGCATTAGACTGTGACGGCGACGGCACCCCTAACGGTACAGACACCGCCCCTAAAGATCCTTGCATTTTTGCAGTAGGCGCTACACCTGTAACGACGAACGCGATCTGGCGTGCGGCAGACTGTGACGGCGACGGAGTGACGAATGGAAAAGAGGCGGATGACGGCACAGATCCGAATAATGGTTGCGACTATAAAGTAGCTAGCAGAAAATTAACACCAAGCGCGGCATGGGGAACTTTAGATTGCGATAAGGATGGCAATCCGAATGGAACGGATCCGAACATCGATAGGCCTACAGCAAGCAATGATGTAGCGAATGTACCAAGTTCTGGAACTGTAACCGTAAATATCTTAGTCAACGATGATTTCTTGCCAGGTGCGAATATAGAGTTAACTCGTCAAGTGCCACCTAATCAAGGAACCGCTAAGGGTACAGTGACCTTCAATCCCTTAACAGGAGAGATGACCTATAAGCGCGCTCCATTCGAGAGTGGCTTAGTTACGATGGGATATATAGTGACGAATAATGCAGTTTCTCCTCCTGTTTCTGCAATAGCGTTTGTTACCATTATGGCTTGTGACCTGACAGATCCATTATCGGATTGCGATGGTGATGGCGAGCCTAATGGCACGGATTTAGCGCCTAATGACCCTTGCGTTTATGAGCCGACACGTCAGGTGAAAACAAAGGTATCTGATGATTGGAAAGCCTTAGATTGTGATGGGGATGGAGTGTTAAATGGTACGGAATTAGCCGATGGAACGAATGCGGCGGATGGGTGTTCGTTTAAAGCAGCTAGCATTACGTTAACCCCTAGCGCGGCTTGGTTAGCATTGGATTGTGATGCAGATGGCATTTCAAATAAGGTAGAAGGTACGCAGGATTTTGATGGAGATGGTATTCCAAACTGTTTGGATGCTGATTCAGACGGCGATAGCATTTCGGATAAGTTAGAGATTACTGTAGATACGGATAAAGATGGCAAGCCGGATTATCTAGACTTAGATTCTGATAACGATGGAATACTAGATTTTGTTGAAAATAAGGTATGTACAGGCACAGGAATTTTATGTGATACGGATGCTGACGGGTTCCCTAATTTCCGCGATTTGGATTCAGATGATGACAAAATCAGTGATGTGATTGAGGCAAATGGGTCTGATTTCAATAGAGATGGAATAGCAGATGGAAACATCGATGAGAAGGGAATACCAAGTTCTGCGAATAAAGGATTAACACCGCCGGATACAGATCGTGATGGAAAATTAGACCCGTATGATGTGGATTCTGATGGAGATGGTATTCTAGACTTTGATGAGGAATTTAATGTGGATGCAGATTTTGCGGATTGTGATAAGGACGGTATTGCTAATCGACTAGACCCAGATGAGTGCGAGATCTTCTCTCCACAAGGTATTTCACCTAACGGGGATGGCAAAAATGATCGCCTAGTCTTTAAAGGCCTATTCTTACGAAAGATTCCTAATCACTTATCGATATTCAATCGATGGGGCACCTTAGTGTTCGAAATGGAAAGTTATGACAATAGCTTCGAGGGGACCTTGTTGCCGGATGGAACGTATTATTATATACTTGACTTCTTTGGCAAAAAACCAACGATCAGTAATTATTTATCAGTAGACCGCACGATTAAATAGAGATGAAAAAAATAAGATATATACTACTAGCTGGCCTACTTGTGGGGACGTTCATCGTTCAGGCGCAGATTGAAACGATGTATTCGATGTATCGTTTAAACCCAGTGATTACTTCACCAGCCTTTGCCGGAGAGGTAGAACAACAGGCAGAAATTACGGCGATGAATCGCCAGCAATGGATAGGAATCCAAGGAGCGCCTCGCACGATGGCCTTTACGGGAAACTTTAAGTGGAAGCCGAAGACAGGACTAGCTATTTTAGCAATGTCAGATATCGCAGGCCCATTGAAGATTTCGACCGTTGCAGGGGATTTTGCTTACCAAGTAAAATTGAATGACAAATGGAAGGTATCCGGAGGGGTTCGCGTGGGAGCGTCTAGTTTAAGTTTAGACTATGACGGTATTCAGGTGGTAGATAACATGGATCCCGTATTTCAAGGGGATCGCTCTACTGGTGTGAAGTTTAACACGGGCTGGGGATTACGCCTAGGTAACGCAAAGGGTACTTTTTTTGCGATATCTCAGCCCCGGGTGATTAGCTATGATTTTGGGAATGATTCAGGAGGCTATAAGGACGTGACCTATCACTACGTGAATGCAGGAACTACGGTGAAGGTGTCTAGTTTTATCACTTTGATGCCATCGTTTATGGCGCGTATTGCGAAAGATGTTCCGGTGAGTTGGGATGTAAATGTGATGTCGCGTTTAGGTAATTCGTTTGAGGCTGGCGTATCTTATCGCCACAAGGACAGTTACGGTGCGAGATTAGGAATTCAAGCTTCTCCCAAAATCTATTTAGGCTACATCTATGAACTGCCTATTTCGGCTTTAAGCAAAGTGACTGCACAATCACATGAAATCGCCATTCGCTTGTCTATTTTTAAGAAAGAGGCCAAAACCGAAAAGCAATAAAACCATGAAGAACTATATACTAATTACCTTGTTGAGTTGTTTTTTGGGCAGCGCTTTCGCTCAAGACACGACGGAAGTAAAATCACCTAAGCGTCAGAGTTTCGCCCTACTTCTGGGCAGCTCAGACATGTGGTATCAGAATTATCCTACTCGTAGAGACTTTGTTCAGAGTTACACCCAGTTAGGGGTTCAGTATGCCGCAGAAGTGAAGCCTAATGTAGATATTTATGGAACCTTTCTCTATGGTAATAGAGGGTCAAAAAATGTCGCCTCAGCAGGTCTAGGTTTACGTTATTACCTACTTGACAGGGAGAAGCACAAAAACTTCAGACCCTTTGCAAATTTTAGTGGCGAGGTAATGGCAGATAACTCTACGCGTTCCACCTATAGCGATATCGATTTAACGGGTTCGATAGGAACAGGTTTCGATGTGAAAATCGCCGGGTCATTTTATGCGCGCGCGATGGTAAACCTAGGTTTTCCTTTCTTCCAACTAGGTAAAGTAGACTTGACTACCGGTCGTGGAACTTATGCCCATTACACGGGGGGACTTGTATATGAGTGGGGTAACAAACCTAAGCCAGCTCCAGTTAAAGTAGAGGAACCAGTTTCTCTAGATAGCGACGGTGATGGAATTGTAGATAAAGAAGATAAGTGCCCTACCGTAAAAGGGGTCCGTGCGAATAACGGTTGTCCATTAGATACCGATCACGACGGAATTATCGATGCAGAAGATAAATGTCCTACCGTGGCAGGAGTTAAAGAAAACCAAGGATGTCCTGCAGACTCGGATGGGGATGGTATTATTGATAGCGAAGATCGTTGCCTTACTGTGGCAGGCGTTAAAACAAATCAGGGATGCCCAGCAGATTCGGATGGCGATGGCATCATCGATAGCGAAGATGCTTGTCCTAGAGTAGCGGGAATTGCTTCATTAAAAGGCTGTCCAGCGCCTAAAGATGCGGATGGTGACGGTGTGAGTGATGTAGAAGATTTAATGCCAAATGTAGCCGGACTAGTTGCCCTTCAAGGTGTACCTGAAAACTTGGTCATTTACTTCGATACGGACAAGTTCAATTTAACCGCAGAGTCTACGACGATTGTAGAGGCGATGGTTAAATTACTCACAGCGCAGTCTAGCCTGAAGATAAAGTTAACGGGTCATACGGATTCGCGTCAAACAGTACAATATAACAAAGAGCTTTCGAAGAACCGGGTATTTGAGACACGCAAGTACCTGAAGAAAAACGGAGTGAATACGAAGCGAATGAAAGTCGCTTGGTTCTCTGAGTTAGTTCCAGCCGCACCTAATAAGACGTTAGACGGCATGAAGCTGAATCGACGAGTGGAATTACAGATTATAAAATAACGAGAGGAGGCTTCTGAAAAGAGGCCTCTTTTTTATAAGCTTTCCAAAAACTGGCTAGGCGTCATCCCTGTTTCAGCTTTAAAAGTAGCATAGAAACTAGACCTGGAAGGGAAACCAGACTGTGCGCCTATCCCATCGATGGATAAGGCATCAGCAGAACCAGATTGCAAAAGTTTTTTCGCGTGCTCTACACGTATTGCAGATCGGTAGGCGGTGAATTTTTTCTGCAAAATGATGGTAAAGCAATAGATGATATGGTGCTTAGGGATGTCTAATTTTTCTGCGATATCTTCAATATCAAATTCGGGATACAGAAAAGGTTTCTCTGTATTGATATAGTCGACAATCAGCTGCGCCGTTTCGGTTAATGGGTCTGAAGGATCTACCACAGGAATGGTTACTTTAGCTACCTTTTTAACAGAAACAGCTAAGGGCATTCCGTATAATACTTGTGGGAAAAATACGATTAAGGCTAAAGGTAGAAAGGTAAAGGCTAGGCCTGAGATTAGGTAGGTAGGTTCTGATTCTAAAATGACTCGATTTACAGAGGCTGTATAGAGGCTAACAGTTAAATACAAGAAACCTGCGGCGACGATAATCGTCACTAAACTAAGGGTGATTATCCAGTTATAAACTAACTTATTTTGCCTGTTTTTGAGCAAATGATCGCGCTCCTTAGAACCATATTTATAAACGAGAACTAAGCTAGCTAAAGCATATAAAATCACTAAACTGGGACGGGTGATAAAGGATATGCTAGGCGGAATTAAAAAGCCACTTCCTTGTGTTCTAACGTTATTAATATCTGAAATTATCAGTCTGGCCACCTCTAATTTGTAGTCAAATGAGCTAAATATATAGGGGCTCAAATTAATGAACTGAATGATGAAAGGGATTAAATGCAAGTAATCGCTTTTTGATTCGAATAAATTCCGGTCATTCAGCGTGTTTCTAGTGTATAAATACAGCATGGGCCCTGGCAAATACCAAAGGGGAGAAAGGTTACCATAGAATATAGCCGTCCAAAATACCTCTTGGTGGTAAATGGTAAAATAATGGGTTAAGCCGTAGGTTGAAAATATGCCAAAAATCCCGGTCAGCAACAAGGCATTCCGATTAATTCGCCAATTGTAAATGGCGATAATCAAGGAGGTGATGATAGAGAACAGGGAGATGTATAAAATCATTTAATAAACGAAATACCTACAATTTTAATCATTAAAGTTGTAGAATTTCAGCAAAGTCCAAAAAACTTTCGATTTCTGACTAGTCCAAAAAATGGAATTTTGGACTAAAACGGTTTTATCTATATAATACTAATCGCATTATTAATTCGAATTTTGCTTGTTAAACCGGCCAAAACCCTTCAAAATGGCTGATTATAAGGAAAATTATGAATAGAATTACACTTCTTTTATTGTTCGTAGTGAGCTCCGTTTCAGCTCAAACCTGGAATTTATCTGTAGGCTCGAACACCACAAGATATGTCTACACCGATTCACAAGGCATTAACCCTACGTTTATGAAACCGGCCACAGGTTTAAACATGACCTTAGGGTATGAGAAATCGATGTCGCGCCGTTTTCAATATGATGTAGGACTCACTTATTCGCAATACAACGCCGTGGGGGATGTGCAGAATATCCCTTTTTCTTATGCGACTGATTTTATGGGTCTCTTAGGTGGCATAGGTCCTAAGCTCGAATTCAGAAACGACTTCACCTTGATACTAAAAGCGCGCGGTGCGGTGCAGACGATGGTGAATGGAAATCAGTTCTTGCAAAATCGCTATGTGGATTTATCAGAGGACTCCCAGTTTTCAGGCCTTCGTTACTTCGTGGGCTTCTCACTTGAATTAGAGAAAAAAGTAAATCAGAACACGTACGTTTTCACCCAATTTCAACATCTAGATACGATTCAGTTTGGGGTATCAACCCTAAATTTTGTACCCTCGACTTTTTCTTTTGGCATAAAGCTACAGTCGAAATAGATTTAATTTTATGAAGAAATTTTTACTATCATCAACCCTATTTTTGATTTCGTTTATAGGTTTTTCGCAGACCAAAGGAATCAGCTATCAAGCCGTGATCATCGATCCGAATCCGATTCAAATTCCGGGTTCTGACATCACCGCACAACCGTACGTGAGCAAAGAGGTGTGGATCCGTTTTGGGATTTATGCTGGAACGACCTTGCAGTATGAAGAGCTTCACAAGACGAAGACCGATGAATTTGGCCTTGTTAACCTAGTGATAGGTGCTGGAGTAAATACGGGTAGGGCTGGAACGTTTACCTCCTTAAGTTGGGATGGCATTACGAAGAGTATCCTCACTAATGTCAGTTTTGATCAAGGGGGTCGCTACACTGAGGTAAGTAATCAGAAGTTAAATTATGTGCCCTATACGTTGTTAGCGGAGACAGCGGTGAAGTTATCGGGGGTTTTACCCATCTCTTCAGGGGGTACAGGTGCAACGAATGCCATCGCTGCAAGAACAAATTTAGGTTTAGGGAATGTGGACAATACATCGGATGCAGACAAGCCGGTATCGACTGCTACTTTAGCGATTTTAGATACAAAAGAGGCGATCGCAAATAAGTCCACGAATATCATTGCGGACTCAGCTTCTAGCGTGAAATATCCGTCTGTGAAGGCGATAAAGGCCTATGTGGACTCACGTACTTCTAGTGCAAACAATGCTAATTTAGCGGCCAAAGCCACAGCTTTAGAAACCCCTCGTACGATTAACGGCGTGCCATTTGATGGTACCGCAAATATTACGATTCCAGTGGGTGTGACTCCACCTGATGCTAGCACAACCACGAAAGGTTTAGTACAATTAGCCGGAGATTTAACCGGAACGGCAGCGGCTCCTACTATCGCAGCGAACTCAATTACGACGGCAAAAATTATCGATGGCGCAGTGACTACAGGTAAGCTAGCAGCCGGTGCAGTGAATACTGCGCAGGTGGCAGATGGCGCAATTACGAATGCGAAAATTACGTCTGTTGCAGGCTCAAAAGTAACGGGTGATATTGCGGGGAATGCGGCGACTGCGACTTTGGCAACCACAGCAACTTCAGCAAACACGGCGACTAAATTAACCACGGCGCGCACGATTAATGGCACGCCATTCGACGGAACGTCTGACATTACCATTACCACGAATGCATCGACTCTTTCAGGAACCATCGGGATCTTGAACGGAGGTACAGGCGCATCCACGGCGGCAGGTGCAAGAACGAATTTAGGTTTAGTGATCGGTACGGATGTGTTAGCTCAACGGACTTTTGGTACAGCGGCTAATAGCGCTGCGACAGATTTCGTGGCAGCAACAGAAAAAGGAGCAAATAATGGGGTGGCGACTTTAGGAAATAATGGAAAAATTCCATCTACACAGATTCCAGCTATCTCTTTCCAAAACGTCAACGTAGTCAACTCCGACGCCACGATGACTGCTATCGCAGGAGCTCAAGTGGGAAGTATCGCGATTAGAACAGATAACAATAATAACTATGTATTGAGTGCTTTACCAGCCTCGAATTTAGCTAACTGGATCGCTTTAGCGACACCGCTCTATGTTTCTACCGTAAACGGTTATGCTGGCCCTAACGTCGTATTAACAACAAATGATGTGGCTGAAGGAACTACGAATAAGTACTTTACAGACGCTCGAGTTCGGAATGCAATCAGCGCAGTGGCACCTCTGAACTTCAACACGACTTCAGGAGTTTTGTCCATGACCGCAGCCTCTGCGACATCGAATGGTTACTTGAGTTCAGCTGATTTCACTACGTTTAATAACAAGCAAACGGCTTTAACAGCGGGTGTCGATTACGTCACTCCAGCTGGAAATATCACCGGAAATGCAGCGAATGTAACAGGTATTGTATCAATCGCGAATGGTGGTACGGGTACTTCGACGGCCGCTGGCGCGCTTGTAACTTTGGGTGCAGAAGCAAGCTCGAATAAGAGTAATGATATTCTTTTAGATGGATCATCTACCACAAAATTCCCTACGTTTAAGGCGATCAAGGATTACGTAGATCAACAAAGTGCAAATGCGGGTGTAGCGGACAATAGTATCACTTCGGCGAAAATTAATGGAACGCTTGCTGTTTTAAAAGGGGGTACTGGAGCTTCTACTGCTGCTGGAGCCAGAACAAATCTAGGCTTAGTGATAGGCACGGATGTGATGGCGGCGAACTTCACCACAACCTTAACGGGCGACGTTGCAGGTTCTGGAAATGGCTCCTTTGCAACGACAGTAAATTCTGTAGGTGGTGTGAGTTCGAGTACGATCGCGACCTTGCCTACGAATGTTTCAGCAAACACGGCGAGCATTACCGCGAATACGAATAGCATCGCAACACTGAACACGAATGTTTCAGCGAACACGGCGAGTATTACAGCGAATGCAAATAGCATCGCAACGTTGAACACGAATGTGTCTGCGAACACGGCGAGCATCACGGCGAACACGAATAGCATCGCGACGCTGAACACGAATGTGGCGGCAAATACAACGAGCATTACCGCGAACTCTACGGAAATTGCTACGATTAATACCAATTTAGCTTTAAAAGCACCTCTAGCTTCACCGGCATTTACTGGAGTTCCTACCGCACCTACTCCGGCGACGAGCGATAATTCTACGAAAGTTGCGACAACAGAATACGTTAAGGCGTCTATTACAGCCGCTAGTGCAGGTTTAAGTACTATAGGAGCTATTTCTGCTACCCCAAATTCGAGAGGTGCCACGATTAGTGGAACCACTGAATTGATTTTAACTCCGGCGGATGCATCGAATGGTGGTGTGGTGACGACTGGGGCTCAGACATTTGCAGGAGCGAAGACGTTTAGCAATGATATGACTGTTCGAGAAATCTTATTTGGTTATGGAACCCATAATAAGACGAATAATATTGCCATAGGTAGATTAGCGTTAAATAATAATACGTCTGACTACAATGTGGCCATTGGAAATTCGGCCAACTCGCAAGCTGCATCTACTTCCGGTGGTTATAATGTCGCTTTAGGTTATCAAGCTATGAGATTCCCTAATAGTAGATATAACGTAGCTATAGGTTCTCAATCTTTTTATAGTTCTGCAGCACCATCAAGTGGCGATAATAATGTGGCTGTAGGTTATAAAGCACTTTACAATCCGGGAACTGGGGCTAACAATACAGTTTTAGGTTTTCAATCCTTATATAATGGCGGAGCAAACAACTCAATTTTAGGAGCTAATGCATTATACAATGCTGCAGGAGCTTCAAATAACGTGGCTGTCGGAGATAATGCGGGTTTACTGTTTGGGTCTGGTTCTGGAACCGCTTTAACTAGTTCAACGCAAAGTATTTTTATCGGTAGTGGCGTTCGTGCAGGAACAAATACTTCCACAAATGAAATTGCCATCGGTTATAATGTGGTAGGCAATGGCTCTAACACAGTCACTATTGGTAATTTTTCAAACACCGCAAATTACTTTAGAGGAGATATTAATTTAACGGGTAATTTGAACGGTGGGACTTGGAGCGGAACCACGATTGGGAGTAACTATGGTGGAGCAGGTTCAGTTAATGGAATTTTAAAAGCAAATGGAAGTGGAGTAGTAAGTGCTGCGGTGGCTGGAACGGATTATTTAACTCCGTCAGGTAATGCAGCAACAGCTACCATTTTAGCCACAGCCAGAAACATAAACGGTGTGGCATTCGATGGATCTGCTAATATTACGATTGCGGCAGATGCGAACACCTTAACGGGTACGACTTTGGCAAGTAATATTACAGCGTCTAGTTTAACAAGTGTGGGAACGATCACTTCGGGTATTTGGAGTGCCACAACGATTGATATTGCCAAAGGAGGTACAGGTGCCACTACGGCAGCAGCAGCCTTAACAAATTTAGGAGCTCAATCTGTGGATAACATGAGCACAAACATCACAACAGATGCAGCTTCTATTACGAGATATCCAAGCGTTAAATTGATAAAGGATTATGTTGATACACGTGTAGCATCAGCGGGTGTTTCGGATGGTAGCATCACAAATGTGAAGCTTGCTAATAGTACTACAATTTTAGGATCTACCACGATGACTTTAGGAGGAACGGTTTCTTCGGTAACAGGTTTAACTAGTTTAGAGGCGACTAATTTAACAGGTACTTTATCGGGTACAGCAACAGCCTTAGCAACCGGCCGCACCATCTCTACAACGGGGGATGTGACCTACACAAGTGGGGCATTTGACGGAACATCTAATGTAACGGGATCTGCTACCTTAACAAACACTACAGTGACAGCAGGAAATTATGGCTCTTCCACAGCCATCCCTACTTTCACAGTAGACAGCAAAGGTCGATTAACCGCTGCAAGCACGGTAGGAATTACGGCTGGCGTTTCGACTTTAGCGTACTCCTCTACGGGAGCTTCGAATGGAGGAACCATCAGTGGAACGACCTTAACTTTAACCGCTGCAGATGCAAGTAATCCAGGATTAATTTCGACGGGAACGCAGACGATTGCGGGAGCGAAGACCTTTACAAATACCGCTACATTTAATACAGACATTTCAGTGAATGGTTTAACTGTGGGACGTGGTGCAGGAGCAGTTGCTTCAAACGCGGCCTTTGGTGCGACTGCTTTGAATGCAAACACTTCAGGTAACTTTAACGTGGCTGTGGGTAGTGAGGCATTGCAAAGAAATACGGGTGGTAGTGTGAACGTTGCTCTTGGTGCAGCTACGATTGACTATTTAACATCTGGAAATAATAATACCGCGGTCGGTGGTTTTGCTGGTCGAAATTATGGTCCAAATGGCGGTGCCACAGGAAATAACACTACGATGAATAATGGTATCTTGCTAGGTTACGACGCAAGGCCATTAGCTAGCGGAGGAACGGATGAAGTCGTTATCGGTATGCGCGCGATCGGTCATGGAAGCAACACGGTGACTTTAGGTAATAGCTCGAATACTAAAACGTTCTTAACGGGGGATTTATCGTTAACGGGTAATATCACGTCAGGTATTTGGAGTGCTACGGAGGTTGCTGTTGCCAAAGGTGGAACAGGCGCCACTACCGCCGCCGGAGCCAGAACGAATTTAGGCTTAGTGATAGGTACAGATGTAATGGCTGCGAACTTCACTACAACCTTAACTGGTGATGTGACAGGAGCTGGAAACGGAAGTTTCGCTACTACCTTAGCCGCTTCAGGTGTTAATTCAGGAACTTACGGATCATCTACTGCCATCCCTACTTTCACGGTAGACACTAAAGGTAGAATTACATCTGCAAGTTCTGTAGCAATTACGGCTGGCGTTTCGACTTTAGCGTATTCGACTACGGGATCTTCAAACGGAGGAACTATTAGCGGAACAACCTTAACTTTAACAGCAGCAGATGCATTGAACCCTGGTTTGATTTCGACGGGAGCGCAGACGATTGCGGGGGCAAAGACCTTCAGCAGTGACGTTACCGCTACTAACTTCTTAGGAAATGCTACGACGGCAACAACTGCTAGCAACATTTCAGCGACTTCGAATACAACATTAACTTCACTAGCTAATTTAGCGACGGTGGGTACGATCACTGCAGGTACTTGGAGTGGATCCGTAATTAGCAGTAGCAAAGGGGGTGCCGGAACCGTGAGCGGATTATTAAAAGCAAACGGAAGTGGTGTTGTAAGTGCGGCGGTGGCTGGTACAGATTATCAAGCGCCTTTAACGGCGGGAACTAGTTTCATTGCTCCAAATGCTGCTATCACAGCAGCAACTAAAACAAAAATCACCTATGATGCTTTTGGTCTTGTAACAGCTGGTGCAGATGCAACAACGGCAGATATTGCGCCTAGTACAAATCGAAATTATGTAACTGATGCTCAGGCGGGTGTTATTTCTAATACATCTGGAACAAATACAGGAGATCAGACAATCACCTTAACAGGCGATGTGACAGGAACAGGTACGGGAAGTTTTGCGGCGACACTTACAAACACAACAGTTACAGCTGCTGCCTATGGTTCCTCTACTGCCATTCCTACATTTACGGTAGACAGTAAGGGCCGTTTGACTGCGGCAAGTACGGCAAGTATTGTGGCTAATGCTGGGACTTTAACTGGTACCTCATTAGCTTCGACCGTTACAGGTTCTAGTTTAACTGGAGTTGCTACAATCACAAGTGGTACTTGGAACGGATCAACTGTAGCGGTTGCTTACGGCGGTACAGGTTTAACAAGTCCAGGAACTTCAGGTAATGTCTTGACATCGAATGGAACGGGTTGGGTTTCATCCACACCTTCAGGGGTAAATACTATTTCATATACGAGTGCAACATCTTATTCAACTGGAGGAACTATAAGCGGAACAAGCTTAATTCTTGCTGCAGCAAGTTCAACAAACCCAGGTTTAATTTCAACAGGAGCACAAACATTTACTGGACTTAAGACATTTTCTCCTAGTGTAACAGCTAGTTCATCTTTAGCACGTGGTTTACTAGTTTCACCAACTTTAACTTCAGGATCTAGCTCAGATGTATTAGTTGGACTTGATATTGCCCCAACCTTTAGTGGTACAGGTAGTCCAACAAAGTGGGGATTAAGAGTCGGTAGTGGCGGAGGAGTTTTGGTAAGTTCTAGCACAGCTTCAACTTCTAGGTTTACTGGTGCATTGCAAGTATATGGGGGTGTTGGTGTTTCAGGAAGTGTTTATGCAGCTGATTTTAATGGAGCAAATCTTTCTGTAGGGTCTAGCTCAACAAGTAATGCCTCAAATTTATCTATTGGTCTCTCAGATAACCTTAGTAGTACGGGAGCGTATAATTACAATTATGCAATAGGGTCTAGTATTTTTAGCAATGACCTATCTGGAAGCAATAACGTTGGAATTGGATATAGTACATTAAATAGATTAACAAGTGGTAATGGCAATATTGGTGTAGGAAGTAATGTTTTATCTGCTAATACAATTGGATCAAATAACATCGCATTTGGTGGTTCTTCATTAAGGTATTTAGTTTCAGTTACTGCTAGTGAAATTAATAATAATATATCAATTGGAAATAGTTCGATGGGGAGTGCAATTACCGGTGCTGATAATACGAGTATTGGAGGCAATGCGCTTTCTAAAATAACATCAGGGAATTCAAATATTGCTATAGGAAGTTCAGCTGGCGCATACAATAATGCTACAACTGGACCACAGGGAACTTCCTCTGGGTACCTAACTAGTAGTACTAATAGTATCTTTATTGGAACTATGGCCTTGTCTAACACAACCAGTTCAACGAATGAAATTGTAATTGGCTCAAATGCAAAGGGCAATGGATCAAACACTACTGTAATTGGTAACACTTCCATAACAAGTGCTACCATCAATGGTGATTTAACCTTGGCTAGAACAACGGCATCTACTTCTACAACAACGGGGGCTTTACAAGTTGGTGGTGGTGCTGGTATTGTTGGAAATGTGAATGTTGGCGGAACTTTAGGAGTGACAGGAGCCACAACCTTATCATCTACCTTAACTGCCGGTACATCTACTTTAACAAGTTTGAGTGTTACGAATAATGAAACTGTAGGCGGAACTTTAGGAGTAACAGGTGCTACAACCTTAGCAAGTACCTTAACAGCCGGAACATCTACCTTAACAAGTTTGAGTGTTACGAATAATGAAACGGTTGGGGGTACTTTAGGAGTGACAGGTGCAACGACTTTATCTACATTGACGGCATCTGGTAATTCGACATTAACTACCTTAACTACAACAGGGGCTGCTACTTTCAGTAGCACGGTTACGATTTCTACAGGCGCAGGATTAAATAAAGTTTTAACTTCTGATGCTAATGGAGGAGCAACTTGGAATTCAAATCCGAATGCTGCATTTAGATTGGTTTCTTCTTCTGCGACTTATACCGTTTCTGCAACGGATGATAAATATGTGATTTATTCAAATGCTGCAACGGGTACAATCTCTCTGCCGGCTATTACAAGCACAATGAGTGGCAAAGAAATTATTATTAAAAATATTTCGAATTTCAATGTCACAATTAATGCAAATGGAACGCAGAAAATAGTGGCAGACTTTGCAAATAACACAGCGGGATCTGCAACTCTAGGCGTTGAAGCATCTAACAACTGGGTTAAATTAATTGCAGACGGAACAAATAGTCAATGGATATTATTTAGAGCACTATTCTAAAACTATAAAGAACAATTTTAACACAACATAAAATGAAAAAAGTATTAATGCTTGCTGGGGCTTTGGCCTTATTCTCTTTCGCCGCTGACAGATTCATCTCGATGCGCATCGCGGAACCTACGGTGAATTACCACTGGAATAATTTGAACTCGATCAAAGCGATCGCAGACCAAAGCAACCTGCCCCACTCGCAAGTGAAATTCATCATCTCGGCGATAGACAGTTTACAAAAAGACATGGCGCGCACCGCACGTTTAGATAGCGTGGTGGCGGCACCGGCACCAGTAGCGGCACCAACCAAGAAAAAATAGCATTGAAAAAAATAGTCGTCCTTTTATTGGTGTCGTTTTATGCCTTTTCCCAAACGGGGATAGGGACGACTACGCCCATTAATAAGCTAGACATATTTACGACTAAGGCAGATCCAGCTACTTCTAACTCTTCAGCAAATGGCAACCTAAGGTTAGGCGCATCAGGAGCAAATACGCACGTGTTGGATTTTGGCCTAAGTTCTACGTCTACATTTTCTTGGATGCAGGCGAGAGATAGAGGGAATTATGCCACCCTATACAGCTTGGCATTTAATCCTATAGGTGGCAATGTAGGGATAGGAACTTCGGCTCCTAATAGCACCCTCACGGTAGGAAATTCTACAGGAACTATCCCTGGAGAAATTTCGATTAATCCGGCCTTTACTTCTAACGAAGGAGGCCAAATCAATATTAAAAAATCTTTAAACGGAAGTACGGCAGACTGGATAATTGATCAATATGGCACGACCTCATCCGATGCTAGACTCCGTATTTTTAATTCCATTGCAGAAACAAATGGCATTACCATTATGGAAAATGGGAATATCGGCATGGGTAGCTTAACTCCTTCCGTACGTTTGCAAGTTGCGGGCGATATCATTGCAAACTCCATCGCTGGTTCCTCAGATGCACGGTTTAAAACGAATATCTCTCCTATCGAAAATCCGTTGCAAAAAGTATTGCAGCTTCGTGGGGTAAATTTTGATTGGAAGACGACTGAGTTTCCTACTCGTAGCTTTAGTGAAAATCGTTCAGTAGGTTTCATCGCTCAAGAAGTAGAGAAAGTGCTTCCAGAAGTTGTCCAAACAGAGAAGAACACGGAAGGCTATAAGTCTGTTCAATACGATAAGGTGGTAGCCTTGTTAGTGGAGGCGATTAAAGAACAACAAAAGCAAATAGATAGCTTAAAAGCAGAGCTGAAAAAACAACGTACAAAGAGGAAATGAAAAATGGGTTCCTGTTTATATTGTTAGTTTTCACGGGTGTGATAAAGGGACAGACCTCCACGAATAGTACGGGGTCTGGAAATTTTAATACCTCCGCCACCTGGACAAGCCCCAGGGACTTGACGGGGAATGCTAATATTTTGAATGGACATACGGTAACGATACCTTCAGGGAACAATGTTTACTCTAATAAAATTACGTTTAACGGTTCAGCTAGGTTAGCTTTTTCTAGTGCGACTAGTAAATGGATTGCGGCTACCATTTTTAATCCATCCCCGCCTACAGAATCCTTAAATGTTCAAGGTAATTGGACATCATCGTCAGTTTTTTTAAGCGAAGCGTACGGGGTTTCACATAATAGGCCTTGGATTGATTCTGAACAAGCATGGTCCGCAGGTAGTTCTAATAATGGTTCAGATTTTTTACAATATGACCTAGGTAGCATTAGATGGGTACAAGGAATTGTGACACAAGGACGAGCTACTATGGATCAGTGGGTAACGAGTGCGAAGGTAGATGTAAGTCCAGATAATGTAAATTGGGTAACTGCTGCCTCAAATCTTACACTTAACTCAGACAGAAATACCAAAGTTCTTAATAATTTCCCTAACGTCATGTATGCGCGCTATATCCGAGTTACACCTATCGGGGTATTTAATTATGCGTCCATGCGTTTAGGCATTTTATTACGGGAACAAGTTTTTAAATCCTGTAAAGAAATTCTTACTAATAATTCAAGTGCAGTTTCTGGGGTGTATATCATTGATCCCGATGGGGTGTCAGGGACTCTGCCAGCTACAAATTGTTATTGCGATATGACAACGGACGGTGGCGGATGGACACTGGTTTTAAATTATATGCATAGAGGGGGTACCGATCCAGCGTTGAAAACATTTACAAATGCTTTGCCCGTTTTGGGCTCAACTACTTTAGGCACGGATGAGTCAGCTTCTACTACCACCTGGGGGCATGTGTCTAATAGCTATTTAAATAATTATACTTTTTCTGAACTACGGTTTTATGGATCAACAAACGTTCATAACAGGATAATACATTTTAAAACGACACATACAGGTACTATTAATTACTTCAAAACTGGATCTGGAAGTGCAAGTGGGATACAATCTGGCTTTACTCTTTTATCAGGGCATACAGCATTTCTACCAGGAAGTTCAGCAAGCTTTTTTACCGGACAAGGAGATTTAGCCATGACGAATTTTCCTTTTTGGTTAGCAAGTACTTATCATTGGGGTATTAAAGGGCATAATTTTAGATGGGAGGTAGATGATTTTAATGGGGGGAGTAGTTATCACACGTATCATCAAATTTGGATTAGATAAAAATGAAAAAGCATTTTGTATTTTTTCTTCTTCTGAGTTTTAATGTATTTGCCCAAACAGGGATCGGGACGACTGCGCCCGTGAATAAGTTTCAGGTAGAGGCGACTACGGCAGACCCTGCCACTTCGGGAACCGCGGCTAACGGGAACTTACGATTAGGAGGCCTATCAGCAAATCACGCCATGGACTTTGGACTAAGCAGCACATCGACATTTGGTTGGCTACAGATGCGCTCCAAAGCCGACTATGGAAGCGTTTTTTCATTAGGCATAAATCCGATCGGGGGCAATGTGGGAATAGGAACCACAAGCCCAGCAAAGTTATTAACGGTCGGTCGGGAAGATGGCTCCCTCCCCGCTGAACTTCAATTAAATCCGGCGGCTGCAACGAATGAAGGGGGGCAAATATTTATAAAGCGATCGCGAAATGGAAGTACGCAGGATTGGACAATAGACCAATATGGTACCACGGCAGCAGATGCGCGCTTTCGAATTTTCAATGGAACCACGGAAAGTAGTGGCCTCATCATTTTAGAAAATGGAAATGTAGGGCTAGGAACAGCAACCCCCACGGCTAGACTTAATTTAGTGGGCGGAGGAATGAGAATGTTTTCAGGATTTGGTAATAGTACATCAAGACCTGGCTTGAATACGAGCACCATAGGAAATTATGAAATAAGAGGAGTTGGCGCAGGTGGAGGTACTACCCAAGGAGATGGCGCCGATGATGGATTTTTACGATTGTCAGCGGGTGGAGGAACGAATACAAATACGCAATCATCAATTGATTTAAGTGGATATTCGAATGTGGCTGATATGACAAATAATATCGTGATGCGAACAATGGGAACGGAAAGATTGCGATTAACGAATATAGGCCGTCTTGGCTTAGGCACTTCGAGTCCGACGGTCGCATTACATGTACAAAACGGCAATGTATTTAGCGGATCGGATGATCCTGCTACTAATACAATACCTAGCCTCTATGTATACAATACGAATAATGCATCCACTTCAGCTCATGCTACCAGTTTAGTTCGGACAGCCGGTACAGGAGGAGGCAAACCTTATTATAGTTTGGATATTAATGGGGCTTTTGGTTTTTCCATGGGCATCAACAATCCCAACAATCAAATGATCATTAATACCACTTGGAATTTTAATACAGCTGCTGCAAACAATGCAATTACGATCAATCGATTCGGTCAATCGCGCGTGTCTATCCCCGAACAAGGAGGACAAGTTGCAACAGATTGGCCTGGTGCCTGGGGCGGAGGAATAGCCACCTATGATTTTTTAGCTTTTGGGATTTTAGCAAATTCGTTCAACACGCGTTCAGATCGTCGACTCAAAAATAACATCGTTGATCTTGATAGTTCTAGCATTTCCAAGTATTTAAAACTGAGACCTGTTACATTTTATTGGAATCAGGATAAGAAACGTGATACGAATTTACAATATGGATTCATTGCCCAAGAAATTGAATCTATATTTCCAGAAATGATTAATACAGGTACAGATGCCATGCAAACTAAATCGGTCAATTATCAAGCATTGCATGCGATATCCTTAAAAGTTATTCAGGCCCAACAAGCAGAAATAGAGGCATTGAAAAGCAAGCAAACCGATTTAGAAAATCGATTAAAAGCCATCGAAGAAAAGTTGAAATGAAAAAACTGATATTCTTTTTTTTAATCATTGCTACAGGGGCCTTCGCTCAAACGGGCATCGGTACCACCACGCCTAATGCTTCGGCGAAGCTAGACGTATCGTCTTCTACACAAGGATTCATGCCTCCACGGGTTGCCTTGACAGCGAGTAATGTCTTTTCTCCCATTACAGGCACTGCAGCATCTGCGGCAGGATTAATTGTCTACAATACCAATACAGCAGGGACGGCGCCCAACAACGTAACCCCAGGCTATTATTTTTGGAATGGAAGTGCCTGGATAAACATGATAGGGTCTACAACCTCAAGCACGATTACTGGCAATGGGACGACTAGTACAATCGCTAATTTTAGCTCTGTAATTAACGAGCAGACAGCTAATTACACTTTATCAAATACAGATAACGGGGAAATTGTTGTTATAAATAGTTCAAATCCGACAACCATCACTGTGCCGTCTTTGTCGGTGGGTTTCAACTGCTTAATTGTTCAACGAGGTACTGGGCAAGTAACCTTGAGTGCTTTGGGCGTAACGATTTTCAATCGGTATGGATTTACGAAAACAGCAGGCCAACATTCCATTCTAACTTTGGTATGTATTGCTTCAGGCATATATATCGCATCGGGCGACATGACTAACTAAACACATGAAAATATGTCTATTCCTTTTAGGGCTAATTTGCGCATTTCATAGTAATGCTCAAATGTTTGCGCCCTATCAAGGAACACAGAACCAGCCCAAAATAGAATTTGATTATTGGATTTATAGTACACATGCCGGAAATGGAAATACTAGCCAATACCTATTAACGCCCAATAGTAGATCCGAAATGGATAAATTATTCAATACGAATAATACGAATTCCACCTTGTTTCGTTCCGGTCGGACGAATTCGACACGAATTTTGGATTGGATCAATACATCAGAATTAACGAGCATCAACTTAAGCACCCCCAATTCAGGTTTATATTTTGCTATGAAGATTCAAGGGACCTTTATCCCCACGGAATCGGGAACCTATACATTTTCACTAGAAGCAGATGATGCCAGTGATTTAACCATCGAAGGAACGAATGTTATTTCTACCTATACTGGTCAAGCAGTAGCAGCATTAGGTACGCGAACGGGAACCTTGTCCGTTGTGGCGGGTCAAAGGTATCGCTATGAAATACGAATGCAACAAGGCACTGGAGGCGCTGGTTTACGGTTTTATTGGCGTTCCCCAACCCAAGCAGCGGTACCAACCACCTATACCAGCATACATCCAGCGAACACCTATTTTGCTACATGGGCTCAAAATTTGGAGGAAATGGTTACCGTTCCTAATCGGGATGGTACCACGGCAGCTAGAGCAGCACCAAGTGCAAAATACATTCAAACAGCTTTTAATAACTTTACAGATGGGGTTTATTGGATTAATTTACCAATTGTAGGTCCCACCCAAGTTTATTGTATAATGACTAACACCATCAATGGAGGTGGCTGGATGATGATGATGAAGGCTACAACGGGAACTACTTTTAATTATGCGAGCACCTATTGGACAGCGGTCAATACGTTAAACCCCAGTGCTTTCAATCGAAATAATGGGGATGCTAAGTTTGATGTCATGAATTATTTTTTTGCGAAAGATATCATGGCGCTATTTCCTGATATCCCTTCTAACTACGGTTCTAGCAATACAGGAGGAAGTGTCAACTTATTAAGCAGTTATAATAATTGGTGCTGGCTTCAAAATAATTTCAATAATGGAATTAGGATCACGCCTATCCAATTCTTTAACCGCGCTGATAGACTGTTTTTTGGGGATGCTAACACATTTGCCGGAAAAGGAACAGCATTCTCTTCGCAAGCTGATGTCCGTTTCTATGGATTTAATTATGTAAATGCCAGTTCAACGGCCAGAGTCCGTTGGGGATTTGGTTGGAACGAAAATGGGGGTGGTCTGTATCCGGGTGGAGAACAGACATCGAATGACGTTTCGGGCGGAATAGGGATGTCGGGCTTATTTAGTACAAACATCAATTATTCCGCAGGAGATCAATTATCTTGTTGTTCTAGTAACACAGGAATCAATCGTTCAGCACGCGTTGAAATATATGTTCGATAAATGAAAAAACTGATATTCTTTTTTTTATTGGTGTCACAAGGTATTCTTGCCCAAACCGGCATCGGCACCACCACGCCCAATGCTTCGGCGAAGCTAGACGTGACTGCCACCGATCGCGGCTTTTTGCCCCCTCGTGTTGCACTTACAGCCAGTAATGTGTTCTCTCCTATCACTGGGACATCTTCCGCAGCTGCCGGCTTGTTAATCTATAATACCGCCACCGCCGGAACGGTTCCTAATAACGTGGTCCCTGGTTATTATTTTTGGAATGGAACAGCATGGATTCAAATCTCGAATGGCCTAATAGTAGATGCGAGTAAAACGTCCAACTTTTCAGTAGCTGCAGCCGATAACAACAAACTGTTTTTAATAAACTCTTCGACATCCGTAACAGTAACAGTGCCATCTGGTTTGCCCATAGGCTTTGCTTGCCAATTTATACAAACAGGGGCAGGAGCGGTAATTCTGCTAGGGGGATCCGGAGTCACATTGAATTCTGCTAATGGTTTAACAAGTCGCGCCGCAAATAGTGCCGTAGGCTTGGTGTTGAGTTCTTCTACGGTGGGCTATGTTTTTGGAGATACCATCAACTAATGAAAAAGGCACTTTCTTTATTTTGTGTTTTATTTTCCTTTACCCTGCAAGCGCAATTGATGGTAAATAACCTTGCGCTGCGCAAGCTAGTCGTACCCAATACCTATAATTTTACGTACAAGGGAGAGATGCAAATCTTTATCGTTCCTAACCGGGTGACTTCGATTCAGGTGAATGCGATAGGGGCAAAAGGAGGCACAGGTGCTCGTGGACAAGTAGGTGGAGCAGGCGCAAACATTACCACAACCTTAAATGTAACCCCAGGCCAAACATTATACATCGTAGTGGGCGGATTCCCAGGCCAATCGGCAACAGCTGCCTACGGGTTTGGTGGAAATGGCGGTTCAGGCACGAACTATGGAGGTGCCGGGGGAGGATTATCGGGGGTATTCACTAGCTCCTCTCCGGCTATTGCAAATGCCTTAATTGTCGCTGGTGGAGGTGGAGGCGGTTCGGGAAATGCGACAGGGTCAAATTTTACTGGCGGTAACGCTGGGAATAATTTATCAGGGAGTTCAAGTAATGGAAATGAGGAAAATCCTGCACCTTATGTGGTAAATGGTAGATCCCAATTTGGCTATTCCGCTACTAATTCATCTGCTGGCTTAGGAGGAGAACCCTTTGATGTTCAACCAGGAACGAGAGGTGGAAATGGTAGCGATATTAGCGGTGGTGTAGGAGGAACTACTGGAGGAGTGAGCTCATGGAATGGCGGCGGCGGTGGCGGTGGTGGTTTTTACGGTGGCGGTGCTGGTGCTGGTGGGGGGGCGGCTTGTGGTGGAGGCGCTGGTGGTGCTACCAAATCATCAACCAATTTAAACTCTTATGGGCCAATGAATAATACGGGTGATGGATCCGTTTCGATTACTTGTTTTTCAAATTCAGGATTGGTATTGCATTTGGATGCAGGGAATCCAGCGAGTTATTCGGGAAGTGGATCTACATGGAATGACCTATCAGGAAATGGCAGTAATGCAACGCTATTTAATACGAGTTATAGTTCAGCTAATGGGGGCTCAATAGATTTTAACGGAACCACCTCCTACGCTGATTTTACTGCCAATGTGGGGAACACGAATGTGGTGACCGTTGAGATGTGGGTACGGACAAATTCGTTGACATCGCCTACTGGAATGTATTTTGGCTTTAATTTTTACGATGTTTGGACTAGTGGAGGAAACATTGGATATAATACATCCGCCGGCGATCAATATGGTATTCCCAATACACGTGTTGATTATTTAGGGATTGTGGGAGGCTGGCGGCATCTGGTATTTGTCATGTATACAGGATCAAGAACAAATAATAAAATTTATGTCAATGGCGAAAGCCAAACCATGTCTTTCTCATCAGGCACATTTAATGGCCCTAATGGTAATTTTAATTCTGGATCTGGCCGCATATCTGGTTGGCGATATGATGGTGGTTGGAAAATGAATATGAGTGTGGCAAGTTTTAAAATTTATACCCGTGAATTAAGTGCACAAGAAATTACCAACAATTACCGGGCCTATCAGTCAAAGTATTATGCTGAGGGCGATGGATTAAGTCCGGCCACGGCTTCATCGAGCGCCTTTCAGATTAAGCAAGATTATCCGAGTTCAACGGATGGATTTTATTGGATAAAAAATGCTAACATTAATAGTGGCAACCCGGTGAAGATTTATGCAGATATGACCACTGATGGAGGAGGTTGGACTTTGATTCTCAAGAATTCTTCGAACTCTGTTTGGAATTATGCTAACACAATTGCACTCAATAGAGAAATTCCCTTTACATCAACTACAGAAGTAAATAGTACTTCTACAGCTAGTTATTCGATTATTGGATGGGCAGATTTTATCAAGCGAAGTTCTAGTGGTTTTCAATATATGATTGATGCAGGATCTAGACGGAGTTTTGGCGGAATCTGGACAGCTAATGCTGCATATAATTTTACGAGCAACAGTAATGCAAACACCCTTATTACCTTGAATACGAAATTTGGCAATTGGAATTATGCAGCCAACAATAATGGAATTTCCCAAAGAATGCCTTGGTACTGGAATTCTGGAGGTCCGGCCTATTTAACATTAGCTTCAGGCTCAGGTAATTGGTGGGGGACTTTAGTTTCCAATAATGGCTCTTATTCGCCAGCTCCATGGATATCAGATGCAAATGGTGGAACAAATAATCCGAATCCAGGAATCATTTGGTACTGGGTTCGTTAAATTTTCAACATGAAAAAGTCTTTATTTTTCTTCTTGTTTTCCA
>JACCDV010419750.1_pt1 | contig 23829 bp, 22 predicted proteins | sample 7446131 | NCBI WGS metagenome assembly JACCDV01 (sample SAMN15323448, study PRJNA562643) | freshwater metagenome | isolation source: river surface water | place: USA:Blue River Watershed | collected 2017-08-17
AGTGGATGATGTTGCAACAAGATCAGCCTGAAGATTTTGTAATTGCCACAGGAGTTCAATATTCTGTGCGAGACTTTATTACGAAAAGCGCAGCCTGTTTAGGAATTAATCTTAAATTTGAAGGCCAAGGTGTTGATGAAAAAGCAGTAGTTTGTGGCATTACTGGGGAACAAGCGCCGGCTCTCAAGGTGGGTGATGTAATTGTCAAAGTTGATCCGCGCTATTTTCGTCCCGCTGAAGTAGAAACTTTACTCGGTGACCCTACTAAGGCTAAAAAAAAGCTAGGTTGGGCACCTGAAATTTCTTTAGATGAATTGATTGGTGAAATGGTGACCCATGATTTGGAGCAAGCCAAGCAACATGCCTTACTAAAACATCATGGGTATGCTGTTCATGTGGGTAGAGAGAGCTAGATCTGGAATGGGTGATAGTTGGGTGAATCAAAACCATGAGTATTAGTAAAGATATTAAGATATATGTGGCTGGCCATCGAGGAATGGTCGGCTCAGCAATTGTTCGTCAATTGAATACGAAGGGTTTTGATAATTTAGTGACGCGAACTCATGAAGAATTAGATTTGACTAATCAGCAAGCTGTTAAAGATTTTTTCCAAGAGGAAAGGCCTGATCAGGTTTATTTGGCGGCGGCAAAAGTAGGTGGTATTCATGCCAATAATACTTATCCAGCAGATTTCATTTATCAAAATCTAATGATTGAATCTAACGTGATTCATCAGGCGTTTCAATTTGGGGTGAGAAAGCTTCTCTTTTTAGGCTCAAGTTGTATCTATCCAAAGATAGTTCCACAGCCTATGTCTGAAGAAGCGCTGTTAACAGGTAAGTTGGAGCCGACTAATGAGCCTTATGCGATTGCTAAGATTGCGGGCATTAAATTATGCGAGAGTTATAACCGACAATATGGTCAATCACATGGGATTGATTATAGATCGGTGATGCCAACTAACTTATATGGGCCTGGTGACAACTACCACCCTGAAAATAGCCATGTAATTCCTGCCCTGATAAGACGTTTTCATGAGGCTTGGAAAAAATCTTCGCCAGAAGTTGTGATCTGGGGAACTGGAACTCCTATGCGTGAATTTTTATACGTCGATGACATGGCTGCAGCCTCTGTTTTTGTGATGGAATTAGACAAGAGGCTTTACGACCAACATACGGATCAGATGCAAAGTCACATCAATGTTGGGTTTGGGTCAGATATAACTATCAGAGAATTAGCTGAAACTGTGGGTAAGGTAATTGGCTATCAGGGGAAAATTATCTTTGATATGAGTAAGCCAGATGGAACACATAAAAAGCTGATGAATAGCTATCGCATGGAAGCTATGGGCTGGAAAGCAAGTACGAATTTAATAGATGGCTTGAAGATTTCGTATCAAGATTATTTGCGTAAGATCAGCTAATAGGGGAACATCTCCTCAACCGCCACCGTATTGGGAGAATAGCACTAATTTTATTTCACATACATATTATTTGGCAGTATTACGTAATTCTTTCCTGAGTTGAAGATTTTTTACTTTAAGAAGTTCTTATTGTTTGGCGGTAATTCTTTAAATAATAATAATTCTCCTGTGAGTTAATAAAAAATATTTACTTAATTTAATTGACGTTTAGTTATTACTGCGCCTAATTTACTTAATTGTGTAATCTTAAATTTTGAAATGGTTTAAAAAATTTATTATTTGCAAATGATTAATATTATGCGTCTTCATTATTTTAAAATTACCTAAAGATAAAGCCATATGATAAAGATTGACTATTTGCGTTTTAGGAGGCTGGCTGGTGAGGGGGCATGGATTTTATTTGGACAGGGAGCCTCAGTTTTTGGCGCTTTGGTACTAATTCGGGTGCTAACAGAGTATCTTGGACCTGAGGAATATGGGAAGCTTGCACTAGGCCTTACTATTGCTGGTCTGGTTAATCAAGTAGTAATGGGGGGTGTTTCAGTTGGCATAGGTCGCTATTATTCAATTGCTGCAGAAAAAAAAGAGCTACAAAATTTTTTTCTAGCTTCTCAAATACTAATGGGCTTATCAACAATTGCAGTAGTTGTCATCTCATTGATTTTTATCGCTAGTTTATTTTTACTTGGTTTTTCACAGTGGGCAGGGTTGACAGTCGCTACTTTCGTCTTCTCTATATTAAGTGGCTATAACTCCTGCCTTATTGGGATCGAAAATGCTGCTCGTCAGCGAGCGACTGTTGCATTTCATACTGCGCTAGATTCTTGGCTCAAGATATTTTTATCGATAGGGTTCATTTTATGGCTTGGTAGTTTTGGTACGGCTGCCGTATTAGGCTATGCAATATCTACTTTAGTAGTAACTTGTTCACAGTATTTTTTACTACAACGACAACTTGTGAGTTCAAGTTACAATTTCCAGTTATCTAAAAGTTGGATGACTCAGATATGGGCCTATTCATGGCCTTTTTCGGTTTTTGGGGCTTTTACATGGATGCAACAAGTCTCTGATCGTTGGGCATTACAGGCATTTGTGTCGCAACATGAGGTTGGCTTATATGCGGTATTGTTCCAGTTGGGATATGTTCCGATTGGATTGTTAGCGGGTATGGCGGTAAATTTTATTGGGCCAATCCTTTATCATCGATCAGGTGATGTAAGAAACTTGAATCGTAATTCGTCGGTTCACCGTATTGCATGGCAAGTTACTTCCGTATGTCTCTTTATAACAGCCTTAACTTTTTTTCTCACACTTTTTATTCACAAGCAGATATTTCAACTTATAGTTTCTACAGAATATCATGCGGTTTCCAATTTTTTGCCATGGATGGTTTTGGCAGGGGGTATTTTCTCTGCTGGTCAGATGCTTTCTCTAAAGTTAATGTCAGAAATGAAAACATCAGCCATGACTTCCGCAAAAATTGTCACTGCAACTCTTGGAGTGGCTCTAAATATTTACGGCGCATCTAGATTTGGCTTGCAGGGGGTTGTAATTGCTATGTTAATTTTTTCTACTATTTATTTTCTATGGATGGCATGGATTTCACAACGTCCACCTCTCATTGATATATGAAAAGTAATTCAAAGTTATCAAAAAAACTTAGGGAATTATTTAGAGGTTTGATATTACGGTGTAAAGTAAGTTTGAAATATTGAAGGTATAGGAAATGATTAGAAAACAGCTACGAAGATTACTTGAGCTTTTCCCTAGCGTGGTACAGTTTTTGAGAAATAGCAGAGATCTGCTAGATCGGCGGGCTCCATCCAAAAAAACTCCTTGGGGATTCACCCTTGCTGGGCACGATGCTATGGCTGCTGGCATGTTTGAGCCAGAAGAAACAGAGCTTGTTCGTAAGTTACTGCAAGACGTTGATTTATTTGTAAATATTGGCGCAAATGTTGGTTATTACTGTTGCCATGCATTAAGTCTTGGCAAGCCGATTATTGCTGTGGAGCCAAATACTCGAAATCTATATTACTTGCTAGCAAACATCAGAAATAATGGTTGGTCTCAACAGGCGACAATTTTTCCAGTTGCCTTGGGAAATCAGTCGGATATCCTTCAGATGTGGGGTGGTGGTACTGGCGCATCACTGATTAAGGGTTGGGCTTCAATTCATGAAAGCTATGTCACTCAAGTACCGGTCATGACTTTGGACCGTGTTCTGGGTGATGAAATAAAAGGTAAAAAGGCACTGATCTTAGTTGATATAGAGGGGGCTGAATTTATGATGTTGCAAGGCGCTATTCAGGTGTTACAAAATCAACCACGACCAATCTGGATGATTGAAATTTCCATAACTGAGCATCAGCCTACAGATGTACTTGTTAATCCTAACTTTGAAAAAACATTTGAGGTTTTTTTTAACAATGGCTATGCTGCATATACCGCCGATATGAAAGGGAGTGCGCTTAAGATGTCGAATATTAATGACATTATGCAGAATCAAAAAAACATAACCACACATAATTTTATATTTCAATGAACCTTTTAATAGCAAATCTGCTTGCTATTAAATTTTTTCTTAAGCTGCTATTTATAATAACTTACTACAAAAAACATTAAGAAGATGTCATGGTAATTTCTCATATTATCGGTGGCCTGGGAAATCAAATGTTCCAATATGCCGCTGGCCGTGCCTTATCAATTGAGCGCGGCGCCCCACTTTGTCTCGACACTCAAGATTTTAAAGGTTATACACTGCATAACGGTTTTGAGTTACATAGGCTTTTTAATATTAATTCACAAATTGCAAATGATTCAGATTTGCGCAAAGTTCTAGGTTGGCGTGCATTAAGTCCCTTGCGTCGTAAACTATTTCACAAAAGATATCTGAAATTTAGAGGGAAGAACTTATTTGTTGATTCGCTTTCTAGTGAGAATTATGCCTTTGCAGAAATGCCTGATAAATGTTATCTGATGGGAAATTGGCAGTCAGAGCGCTATTTCGCACATCTTTCAGATATTATTCGCGCGGATTTTTCTTTTAAGGCTGACATTTCTCTCCAAAATACTGAATTGATTGAATTGATTGGTAAGATTAATGCAGTTAGCTTGCATGTTCGAAGGGGGGATATTGCTGCAAATCCTTCGTCCTTAGCGGTTCATGGGCTCTGTTCCCTGGAGTATTACCGAAAGGCTGTTGAATATGTGGCTGCTAAATTTGCTAACCCTACGTTTATTATCTTTTCTGACGACATGTCTTGGGTTCAAGAAAATCTGCATATTGACTATCCCTGTTATTACATTGATCACAACAAGGGAGTTGAGAGTTATAACGACATGCGTTTGATGAGTTTGTGTCGCCATCATATTATTGCTAATAGCTCTTTCAGTTGGTGGGGGGCTTGGCTTAATCCAAGTGTGGAAAAAATCGTAGTTGCACCTCAGCAATGGTTTGCGGCAGATTATGATTCCTCTGACATTATTCCATCTACCTGGATTCAAATCTAATTGATGCATATTTTGTTTTATGCATTTTTGAATTTGGTATGAGTAGACTTTTGATTTTGGTAATTACTTAATGAATCATATTCCAGTAAAAATCAGTGTATGCATTCCGGCTTATAACAGGGGGGCAGTTCTTCCTGCTTTACTGGAGTCTATTCTTGACCAGGACTTTGATGAATTTGAGATTGTAATCAACGAGGATGGTTCTCCAGAGCGACAGTTTATTCGGCAAGTTGTTGAGACCTATTCCTCTAAATATCAAGATCGAATTAGATATTTTGAGAATGAAAGTAACTTGGGTTACGACGCTAATCTAAGAGCACTCATCGAGCGTGCACGGGGTGAGTATTGTGTATTCATGGGTAATGATGATCTTATGTGTCAGGGCGCTCTAAGAACTATATTTGCTGCTATATCCAGATACCCTAATGTGGGCGTTTTTTTGCGAAGTTTTGAAGCCTTTGATGGCACGCCTGAAAAAATTGTTCAAACTTTCAAGTATTTCAATAGGGAATTATTTTTTCCTGCTGGCGCAGCAACAATCAGCACTTTCTATAAGCGTTCGGTTGTTATTCCAGGCGTGACGCTAAACCGAAAGGCGGCACTTCAATTTGCCACAAATAGATTTGATGGGACATTGCTTTATCAGATTTATCTCGTTGCAAATATTTTGGTTGAATGGAATGGTGTTTTTTCTCCTGAAATTGTCACTTACTACAGGAACGGAGGTGTACCAGATTTTGGAAATAGCGCCTCGGAGAAAGGTAAATTTGTTCCTCGAGTAAGAACGATTGAATCGTCAATTAGCTTTATGAGGGGTATGTTGGAGATTGCGCAATATGTTGAAGTAAATCGTCAGGTAAAAATTTATCGAGCTATTCTCCGAGATCTTTCAAATTATTCATACCCAATTCTGTCAATTCAAGCCGACAAATCTGCTAGTGAATTTTTTCGGTATTACTTATCTCTTATTAAGTTGGGTTTTGGCAGACAGTTTTTATTCCATATCTATTTTCTAGCCATCATAATGTTCGGTACGCGACGCTTGGAAAGTTTGATTGCATGGATTAAAAACAAACTTGGGTACACGCCCGTGATTGGCCCGGTTTATATGGGTAACGACAAGCAAAAATGATGTGTCTAATTGGGTCAAAAATATAATGGGCATAAAGACTCTTCTCATTGGAGGTGGCGGGTATATAGGCATGCATTTAGTCTCTAACCTGCTTGCTATTGGGCGGCGTGTGACTGTAATTGGAAGGAGTAATGTGCCTAAATACCCCTTGCCGGAGGATGTACATTATTGTGCTGGAAATTTTGGTGATCGCGATTTAATCAATGCCCTATTGGATGAGCATCAAGAGATAATTCATTTGGCCTACGGTACTGTACCAAATACTTCTTTTGAGAATCCACTGATGGATTTGCTAGAAAATTTGCCACCAACCGTTCATCTTTTTTCAGAGGTGGCGCAACGTGGAGGAAAATTAGTTCTTGTTTCATCTGGCGGAACTGTTTACGGTGAAGCCCAACAATTACCAATGTCGGAAAATCATCCCACACAACCTATTTCTCCCTATGGGGTAACTAAGCTGACTTTAGAAAAATATGCGCATTTATATGCAATTACTCATGGTTTGCAGGTCATTTGTGTGAGGCCTGGAAATGCCTACGGTGTTGGTCAGCGTCCGTATATTGGACAGGGGTTCATTTCAACCGCGATGGCATCTATGATGAATGACGAGCCGATAAAAATATTTGGAGAGCGTGGAACAATTCGAGATTATATTTATGTTACTGATCTTGCGGCAGGCATAGTAAGCGTCCTGCTAAGTGGACTGTTATCAGAAACCTATAACATTGGCTCAGGTGTTGGGCGCTCGAATATGGATGTGATTGAAGCAATATCTCCTTTGTTAAGTAAGACTGGTTCTGAGATACGTGCAGAATATCTGCCGGAGCGCGTGTTCGATGTGCATGCGAATATTCTTGACTCAACCAAGCTTAATCTTCACACGGGTTGGGCGCCAAAAATTGAATTTAAGGAAGGCTTATTAAAAACACGCGACTGGCTAAGGGATTACCGTGATTGAAATATCGATGGAAAGAGATTTGAGCAGCGACTCTCCACCGCTTTTAACTGTGGCGATGCCCATTTTTAACGCTGGACACCATTTACGTTTGGCTGTGCTGTCGATTATTAATCAGTCATTTAAAGATTGGGAATTATTAATTTTTGATGATGGCTCAACTGATAATGCCTTGCAATCTCTTAGCGATGTTAATGATTCGCGTATTAGAGTTATTAATGATGGATTGAATAAGGGGCTTGCCGCAAGACTGAATGAGGCTATTGATGCGACACGTGGCCAGTATTTTGCGCGCATGGACCAAGATGACGTTTCTTATCCGGAACGCTTTGCCAAGCAATTAGCGTTGTTGGGTAGTAATTCGGCTCTGGATGTCGTTGCGTCGAGTGCGATCACTATTTCAGATGAAAACGAGATGACTGGATTGCTACCGTGCCCTGTTTCTCATGAAGTAATTTGCGCCAGGCCTTGGCAAGGATTTTGCTTTGCTCACCCAACTTGGATGGGGAAAACAGCATGGTTCAGAAAATTTAGATACGCAATTCCTGGGCCTTATTTTTGTGAAGATCAGGAGTTGTTATTACGTAGTTATAGGGAAAGTAAATTTGGCGCTATAGCAGAGATTTTATTTGCCTATCGCGTTAGAGAAACACGAAATTTACCCAGGGTGCTTAAAACAAGATGGACATTTTTTCAAATTCAAAAGCGGCATTTCATTAGAAACAGTCAGCTAACGTATATCGCTTTATCTGTTATGGTATACCTGGCATTAATTATGAGAGATTGTTGGTTGGAATTTCCCAAAAAAATCTATTATTCAAAGCGTGAACGTTCAATTGAGTCAGTAAATGAGTTTCTGAAATGGCAAAAGATTTTGGGTAGCCTTCTTAAGGCTAACGGTGATGTTACTCTTCATAGTGATTGTTCTTGATTAATTATCTGTTTAGGGGCTCTTTTTAAAAGTTAAGATAAATGATTTGATATGAAAAATAATGAATTAACCCAAGAGTCTCGTGCTATGAAAATGGCAAGATTTATCGGCATGCAGAAAGTTGCATGGTCGTTACGGCGGCTTCATTGCCCGGTGGATGCAAAGGCGCTAGTACTAGAAATTGGTGCGGGGGGAAATCCTTATTTCCGCTCGAACGTGTTAGTGGATGCCTATGAAAGCACCGGTGAGCGGCACTGGGTTCCATTGACGATGGATCGACCCACTGTGCTTGCCTTCGCAGAAAAGTTGCCATTCAAAGATAAAGCATTCGATTTTGTCATTGCTTCACATGTGCTTGAACATTCACTTGATCCGATCCGGTTTCTGGGTGAAATGCAACGTGTATCAAGGGCTGGGTATATAGAGGTCCCCGATGCATTCATGGAGCGTATCAATCCATATCCGGACCATCGACTGGAAATTACTGTCCGCGAACGGAAACTGATCATCCGGAAGAAAATCGCACCGCTGGTCGACACCCAATTGGTGGAGCTTTATGAGGACCGTGTGAAGCCAATTGTCACGAGTAATTTGATACCCCGTCATCCTTTTGATTTTCACGTACGTTACTACTGGACTGGTGAAATCAATTATGAAATCCTAAATCCGGAGGCTGACATCTTTGTGAGTGAGGTAGAGCAGCCGAATACCCGGCAAATACAGACAGCGTCAATTCGAAGTAAGGTGCAGACGCAGCTTCTAAAGATAATCCGTAGCCTGTTTTCACAGCATTTTAGAAATAATCGGATTAACTTGATTGAATTATTGCGCTGCACTAATTGTCTGAATGATGTCTTAGTGCCAAAGGACAAAACGCTTGTTTGTCAGGAATGCAGTAAGGCATACCCAATTCGAAACGGAATTCCTGATATGACCAACGTCCCTGATTTGCTTTCGTGTAAAGATGCGATTTCAAATTGATATCAGGTTGGTATGAAGCGATTCTATGGTGAAGGCTATGAGGGTTCTTAATGTAAATGTCTTGCTTGACCCGGTTACTGGTGGTGGTACGGCTGAACGTACTTTTCAAATGAGCCTGTCTCTGGCTCATGCAGGTGTTGAATGTGTGATTCTGTCAACTGATATTGGTCTTAGTGCTCATCGCGTAGAACAACTTAAAAATGTAAAAGTTATTGCATTGCCCTGCATATTTAAACGTTTTTTTGTGGTTAAGTTTTCTTGGTTTGAATTAAAAGCCTTGGTAAAGAGTGTTGATGTCGTACATCTAATGGGACACTGGAGTATGCTAAATATATTGGTGACTATTTTGGCTCGACAGACAGGAACTCCCTATGTTGTTTCCCCGGCTGGTGAATTATCACTTTTTGGTCGATCGCGATGGATTAAGCAACTGTTTAATTACTTTGTTGGTTATTCGATTGTGCGCAAGGCAGCAGGACATATTGCAGTAACACAAGATGAAATTCCAGATTATGTGAGCTATGGTGTAGATGCACGTAAAGTAACGGTTATTCCAAATGGAATCAATCCATCTGATTTTCAAGTTAATGAAATAAATCAGTTTACCAATCGGTTTGGTCTTGGAGTCGCACCATTCATTCTTTTTATGGGAAGACTCAACCTCATAAAAGGACCTGATCTGCTGCTTGATGCTTTTACAGTTATTTCGAACAAGTTCCCTGAAATACATTTGGTTTTTGCTGGTCCAGACGGTGGTATGTTGGACTCGTTGAAGATGTTGACGCAAGAGCGAGGGTTGATCAATAGAATCCATTTTATTGGTTATATTTCTGGGCGCGATAAGGTCGATGCCTATCGTGCTGCCCAACTTCTGGTGATTCCATCTCGGCAAGAAGCTATGTCAATAGTTGTTTTAGAAGCCGGTATTGTTGGAACTCCAGTTTTGCTGACCAATCGTTGTGGCTTCGATGAAGTTGCAAAGGTCGGGGGCGGGAGGGTGGTTGCGGCAAATTCTATTGCTTTGGCTGATGCCTTGAAGACAATGTTAATAGATCGTTCAACATTGAAAGTTATGGGAGAAGCCTTGCAAAATCATGTGCGACAGAACTTTACTTGGGATATCATTGTTTGCCGTTTTCAGAATCTTTATCAGCGGATAATTATGCATAAAGATAAAGCTCAAATTTAGAAAATACTCTATTCCTTTCAAAGATCTAGAAAATAGTTTTTTAGAATACTATAACTTCATTATTGGTATAAATTTCTTTCAACTATATTCTGATAAATAACAATAAGGTTTTTCAGAAATGTTTACTGATCGTAGTTTGTTAATTACTGGTGGCACAGGTTCCTTTGGCAAAGCTGTGCTTCGTCGTCTAATTGATTCGGATGTTAAAGAAATCCGGATTTTTAGTCGTGATGAGAAAAAACAAGATGACTTGCGTAAGCAATACTCCGATTCCAGGATTAAGTTTTACATTGGTGATGTACGTGATATTCGCGCTGTCGCAGCATCAATGCGTGGAGTGGATTATGTTTTTCATGCAGCTGCCTTAAAGCAAGTGCCTTCTTGCGAATTTCATCCGATGGAGGCCGTAAGAACCAATGTAATTGGTACGGAAAATGTTCTTGAGGCTGCAATAGCGGCTCATATTAAACGAGTGATTTGCTTAAGTACTGATAAGGCAGTTTACCCAATTAATGCAATGGGCATCAGTAAAGCAATGATGGAAAAAGTGATGGTTGCTGCTAGCAGAAATCTTGATCAAACCGTTATTTGTGGAACTCGATACGGTAATGTCATGGCGACGCGAGGTTCTGTCATACCTCGGTTTGTTAATCAAGTATTGAGTGGCAATCCCATCACAGTCACAGATCCAGATATGACACGTTTTATGATGACTTTGGATGATGCAGTTGATTTAGTGCTCTATGCTTTTAAACATGGATGTAATGGAGATATTTTTGTTCAGAAGGCTCCCGCAGCGACTGTAAAAGTTTTATCTGAAGCTTTGCTAGATTTGCTCAATAAAAAAAATCATCGTATCGATATCATGGGTACTCGGCATGGGGAAAAGCTTTATGAAACTTTGCTAAGTCGTGAGGAGATGGCTGCTGCTGAAGATTTAGGGAGCTACTATCGCATCTTGCCTGATTCAAGAGATTTGAACTATGCCAAATTTATTGAAGAAGGGCAGGAAAGATTAACTCAAAGTTGCCATAGTGAGGATTACAATTCTCACAACACCAAGCGTCTAAACGTTGCTGAAATGAAAAATTTATTACTAAAGCTCGATTTTATTCAGTCTCTGGTGCGCGGAGAATCTGCAATCGCAGAGGATTAATCATATGAAAGTGCTTATCACCGGAGCTGATGGATTTATTGGTAAAAATCTACAGCTAAGATTGCGTGAGCGTAAGGATATTACGCTTATTTTATTCACCAGAAAAAATAAAACTTCTGATCTTCCTGAATTTTTGCAAGAAATTGATTTCGTTTTTCATCTTGCAGGTGTTAATCGACCTCACAGTGAGGAAGAATTTACGTTAGGTAATATTGATTTAACGAATGAATTGTATTCTGCTATAGTGCAGGCCGCTCAGGCATCAGGTAAGAAAATCCCAATTGTTTTCACATCTTCAGTTCAAGCAGAGCTTGATAACCCATATGGTAAAAGTAAGCTTGAGGCCGAAAATACTATACGAAGAAAAAATTCATTGGTGCCCACTCATATTTTTAGATTGCCTAATGTATTCGGAAAGTGGTGCCGTCCAAACTACAACTCTGTTGTTGCCACTTTTAGTCACAACATTAGTCGAAATTTACCAATACAGATCAATGATGCTGACGCTCCTTTAACTTTGGTTTATGTGGATGACCTGTTAGATCGATTTGAACAATTACTTGATGGTGCGGATGGTAGTAATGAATCTGATGTGTTTGAAGTGATTACTCCAACTTACACTACAACAGTTGGTGATATAGCAAAGCAACTAGAGTCTTTTAGAGATAGTCGAAACACCCTAACCATCAATCATGTTGGCCTTGGATTAACGCGCGCACTTTATGCAACTTATGTTAGTTATCTGCCAATAGAAAGTTTTACGTATCAAGTACCACGCTATGCTGACTCTAGAGGTGTCTTTGTTGAGATGCTTAAGACTCAGAGTAGTGGACAGTTTTCTTGTTTCACAGCACTTCCTGGTGTAACTCGTGGTGGTCATTATCATCACAGTAAGACTGAAAAGTTTTTAGTGATTCAAGGTGATGCAAAGTTTCGTTTTCGTCACATGTTAAGTGGCCAAACACATGAATTAACCACAACTGGTGGTTTGCCCCAGGTTGTTGAGACTGTGCCGGGTTGGACGCATGATATTACCAACGTTGGTTCAGGAGATTTGGTCGTGATGCTTTGGGCTAATGAGATTTTTAACAGAGATAAGCCAGATACTTACAACTGCCCTTTATGACCGAGAATGCGGAGATAAAAATGGAGCATAAAAAACTTAAAGTCATGTCTGTTGTAGGGACAAGGCCTGAAATTATTCGTTTATCTAGAGTATTGGCTGAGCTTGATAGGTATTGCGATCATGTATTAGTCCATACTGGTCAAAATTACGACTATGAGCTAAATCAAATATTTTTTGATGATTTAGGGATACGCAAGCCAGATCACTTTTTAAATAGTGCAGAAGGTGGTGGTCCAGCCCAAACCATCGGTAATCTTATTGCTTCTATTGACCAGGTATTGCTGAAAGAGCAACCAGAGGCAATTTTAGTGCTTGGCGACACTAACAGCTGCTTGTCGGTAATTTCAGCAAAGCGCCGTAAAATTCCGATTTTTCATATGGAAGCAGGTAATAGATGTTTTGATCAACGTGTGCCAGAGGAAATAAATCGCCGTATTGTTGATCATACTGCAGATATCAATCTTACATATAGTGATATTGCGCGAGATTACTTGTTGCGTGAGGGCTTGCCACCTGATCAAATAATTAAAACTGGCAGCCCGATGTATGAAGTCTTAAATCATTACATGCCGCAAATTAAAGCATCAAAAGCTGTGACAAGTTTGGGGCTGAAGTCTGAAGAGTACTACGTAGTAAGTGCACATCGCGAAGAGAATATCGAGCCAGATAATGCTTTTTCAAAATTAGTGACTATCTTAAATGACGTTGCAGAAGAAAAAAAAATCCCCGTATTGGTTTCTACACATCCACGTACCAAAAAACGTGTTGACACTTCAGGTCTTAAATTTCATCCGATGATCCGCTTTATGAAACCCTTAGGATTTTATGATTACGTTAGTTTGCAAATGCATGCAAAGGCAGTTCTATCTGATAGTGGAACAATCAATGAGGAATCTTCCATTTTAAATTTCCCAGCCCTTAATTTGCGTGAGGCTCATGAGCGGCCGGAGGGAATGGAGGAGGCATGCGTAATGATGGTTGGCTTGAATGTTGAACGAGTCCATCAGGCGTTAAAAATTTTAGAAATACAGTCTCGAAATCAAAACCGTGATCTTCATCTTGTGGCTGACTATGATGTACCTAATGTCAGTAAAAAAGTAGTGCGTATCATTCATAGTTATACCGATTACGTGAATCGAGTGGTTTGGAAGAAATACTGAGGTTAACTTGCATATTTTGGTTGTTAGTCAGTATTTTTGGCCTGAAAATTTTCGAATCAATGATTTGGTGGGGGAGTGGCAGAGGCGTGGTCATAAGGTCACTGTTTTAACAGGTATTCCAAACTATCCCTTGGGAAAAGTATTCGATTCCTACCTTCAGCAACCGGGAGCGTTCAGTAATTTTTCTGGAGCAAACATATTGCGAGTACCTATGTTGCCACGTGGAAATGGAAACTTTAGGTTAATTGTCAATTATTTGAGTTTTGTAATAGGTGCTTCTCTTTGGGGGCCATGGTTATTGCGCAAAATTGATGTGGATATTATTTTTGTATATGAACCATCTCCCGTTACGGTAGGCTTACCTGCAATAATTTTTGGAAAGATCAAGAAAGCCCCAACGGTATTTTGGGTATTAGATCTTTGGCCTGAGACTCTCGCAGCAATTGGTGCTGTTCGCTCACCTAGATTACTTGCTTGGGTGGGAAATCTAGTTAAATTCATTTACAACAGGTGTGCTCTTGTATTAGGTCAGTCGCGTGGATTTTTAGAAAGTATTGCAAACTACTGCAGTAATAAATCGAAAATTCGATATTTCCCCAATTGGGCTGAAGACATTTTTATGGCTGAAAATACTAATCCTGCCTCTGAGTTGCCAGAATTTGAAGGGTTAACTATTTTATTTGCTGGCAACATTGGTGAGGCCCAAGATATCCCCGCAGTAATTGATGCAGCAGAGCGATTGAAGCAAAATCCTATGATTCGCTGGGTGATAGTGGGTGATGGTAGTAAATCAGAGTGGTTGAAATCAGAGATTCATAAGCGCGATTTGGAGGGGTGTGTATTACTTCCTGGCCGATTTTCTGTAGATCGTATGCCGTCCTTTTATGCCCATGCTGATGCATTATTAGTCTCATTGAAAAGCGATCCCATTTTTAGTTTGACTATACCTGGCAAAGTCCAGTCTTATTTGATGGCGGGCATTCCTTTGCTTGGAATGCTGAATGGTGAAGGTGCTGCAGTAATTAGTGAAGCAAACGCTGGTTTAACTTGTAGCGCTGGTGATAGCATTGGTTTGGTTAATGCCGTATTAGCAATGGCAGAAATGACGCCAGAACAAAGAAAAATATTAGGATTGAATGGACGAAAATACGCACAACAAGAGTTTGATCGAACTCAGTTAATGAATCAATCAGAAGCCCTATTAAATGAGGCTATCATGATGCATAAGCGTAAAAGTTAAAAACATTATGATTTTAGTCACTGGCAGCTCGGGTTTTGTGGGTCAATCGCTCATTAAACGATTGACCACTGAGTTCGAGCCAAGTTCTATCATTGCTGTGGTCCGTAAGCAATCTCTTGATTTGGATGTGAGAGTCAGATGTATAGAGATTGGTGATTTATCAAATGAAATCAATTTAAGTCAAATGCTGCAAGAAGTTGATGTTGTGGTGCATTGTGCTGGACGTGCTCATGTGATGAACGATCGTTGTATCGATTCTTTAGCTGAATTTCGCCGTATAAATGTCGATGGTACGCTTAATCTTGCCCGCCAAGCTGCCGCAGCTGGAGTAACACGCTTTATTTTTTTGAGTTCTATTAAAGTTAATGGCGAATTTACAGAAATAGGTAAACCATTCGCAGCGGATAATGAACCCGCTCCGGAAGATCCTTATGGAATCTCAAAATCAGAAGCTGAGCAAGGACTCCTTCAGATTGCCTCTAATTCTGGTATGGAGGTTGTAATTATTAGACCGCCTCTGGTTTACGGGCCTGGTGTCAAAGCAAATTTTGAGTCAATGATGCGATGGTTGGCTAGGGGGATTCCTTTACCTTTGGGCGCTATAACAAGAAACCGTCGCAGTTTGGTTGCCTTAGATAATTTGATTGATTTAATTGTTGTATGTTTAAGTCATCGGCAAGCAGCAAATCAAATATTTTTGGTGAGTGATGACGAAGATATTTCAACAGCTGATTTATTGATGCGGATGAGCAAAGCTTTTGGGCGACCTACATACCTTTATTATGTTCCTCTTGTAATTTTGAAAATTGGAGCATCTTTATTTGGAAGAAAGGATGTTTATCAGCGATTATGCGGTTCTTTGCAAATTGATATTGGCAAGACAAAAAAGTTACTTGATTGGAAGCCTCCAGTCACCCTCGACGATGGCTTGCAAAAAGTGGCGAGCGGATTTATTGAATGAAGCGTTTATTTGATTTAAGCACAGTGGTAATCGCGATTCTATGTTTGGCGCCACTCATTTTGATTGTTGCGCTTTCTGTGAAGCTAAGCTCTCGAGGTCCTATCCTTTATTGGAGTGAACGCGTTGGTAAAAATAATCAGATCTTTAAAATGCCAAAGTTTCGTAGCATGCGAATAGATACGCCTGCTGTTGCCACTCATTTATTGCACCAACCAGATCAATGGTTAACGCCTATTGGCTCCTTATTGCGTCGTTCAAGTTTGGATGAATTGCCTCAAATGTGGTGTATTTTGAAAGGTGATATGAGCTTGGTGGGTCCAAGACCTGCTCTTTTTAATCAAGATGATTTAATTGCTTTACGTACTCAAAATAATATTCATCATTTGTTACCAGGTTTAACAGGTTGGGCTCAAGTAAATGGTCGCGATGAACTCCTTGTGAGTCAAAAGGTGGAGTTGGATTGCGAATATCTTCATCAACAGTCTTTTTTCTTTGATTTAAAAATTCTTTGGATGACAGTGATAAAAGTTTTGTCAAGAAATGGGGTTTCTCATTGATTCATGTCAAATCAGTTAAAGGGTATATACCGTGAAAATATTTTTATCTAGGCTTGGTGTTCCAGTATTGGCGATGCCAAGAATTGCTAAGCGCATAGTGGCCATTGTTGTTGATGTAGGCCTTTGTGTCTTAACAGTTTGGCTTGCTTACTACTTACGTTTAGGCGAGTTTGTCATACTTACAGGTAATGCCATGTGGGCCGCTGGTATATCTATCTTGATTGCCTTACCCATCTTTATCATTTCGGGTTTGTATCGCGCCATTTTTAGATACAGTGGTTGGCCTGCCTTATTGGCCGTGGCCAAAGCAGTGTGCATTTATGGATTACTCTACTTTTCAATATTTACAGCAATTGGTGTTCAGGATGTACCAAGAACTGTGGGCATTATTCAGCCTACTTTACTTTTATTATTTGTGGGGGCTTCTCGCGCATTTGCACGTGTTTGGTTGGGTTCGGAGTATGACAACATTCTAAAAAGAGCTGCCAGGTCAAGAGTTCTCATATACGGTGCTGGAGCTGCAGGTCGTCAATTGGTGGGGGCAATTGCGAATAGTCATGAAATGCAGGTGGTTGGATTTTTAGATGATGATGATCGCTTGCATGGACATTTTTTAAATAATCAACCCATCTATAACCCTGAAGATTTAGTTGATTTAGTGAGCACATTAAATGTTAGTGATGTCATGTTGGCGATGCCAAGTTTGAGTAGAAAACGTCGCAATGAAATCATCAATCAAATACGTAATGCCCACGTTGCAGTGAGAACTTTGCCAAGCGTGTCAGATTTACTTCAAGGTAAAGTGAATATTTCTGATTTAAAAGAGTTGGACATTGATGATTTACTTGGTCGCGAACCTGTCACTCCTAACCACATTCTATTGGCAAAAAATGTAGTGAATAAAACTGTTATGGTTACAGGGGCTGGTGGTTCTATTGGTGGCGAGCTTTGCCGTCAAATCATCAATATTGGTCCAACCAAGTTGTTGCTAATTGAAAATAGTGAGTTTGCTCTCTATGCAATTCATCAAGAACTAGAAGAAAAAATTTCTGGTCGAAATATAGTGTTAGTGCCATTGCTAGCATCTGTTCAGGATGCTGATCGTTTACATGAAATTATGACTACCTGGCATCCTGATACGGTGTATCACGCTGCAGCTTATAAACATGTACCGCTGGTTGAGCACAACCCTGCTGAAGGCGTTAAAAACAACGTTTTAGGAACGCTCCGAGTGGCGCAAGAATCAGTCAGTAGCGGTGTGTCTGAGTTTGTTTTAATTAGTACCGATAAAGCAGTTAGGCCAACAAATATCATGGGTGCTAGCAAACGTCTAGCAGAGATGGTGCTCCAGGCATTGGCTGCAAATAATCCAACAACAAACTTTAGTATGGTTCGTTTTGGAAATGTGCTTGGCTCTTCGGGCTCGGTTGTGCCTAAATTTCGTCAGCAAATTTGTGATGGAGGTCCAATTACACTGACTCATCCGGAGATTACTCGTTATTTCATGACCATCCCTGAAGCCTCTCAATTAGTTATTCAGGCTGGGGCAATGTCCAAGGGTGGAGATGTATTTGTTCTTGATATGGGCAGTCCCGTCAAGATCATTGACCTTGCTCGTCGAATGGTTGAGTTATCTGGATTAACGGTAAGAGATGAGCAACATCCAGATGGCGATATTGAAATTGAAATCAGTGGTTTACGACCTGGTGAGAAGTTGTATGAAGAGCTTTTGATTGGCGATGACCCAAAGCCGACTTCTCATTCTAGAATCATGAAGGCCCATGAAGATTTTATTGTTTGGGATGAGTTACAAAAACATCTAGAGTCACTTGAGATTGCGCTGAATCTGAATGATGTTGGAGTCATTCGCATGATTATGAAGAATTTGGTCTCTGGATATGTTCCAAATAAAGAGATTGTCGATTGGGTACATTTGGAGCAAGAGGCTGAAATTAAAGTAAATATTTAATCAATCATTAATTTTTGATAGGTTAGTCTCATTAAATAAGTTATCAAAAAGCCCGATAAAGCAATTTATCGGGCTTTTTGATTTAATAATTATGAAGAGTGCAATTTAAGTTGCAAATATAGATTTGTATTAATGACTAATACATCATAGTATGAGAAAATTGCATCAAATATAAACATATAAATTCATTAAAATCATGATCTTAGTAACCGGTGGGGCTGGTTTTATTGGTGGCAATTTTGTCTTGGATTGGTTAGTTGAGCCAAGGGCAGAGGGCATCGTTAATTTAGATAAGCTCACCTATGCCGGAAATTTATCAACACTTCAATCTATTCAGAATGACCCTCGACATATTTTTGTTAAGGGCGATATTGGTGATTATGAGTTGGTACTCTCTTTGCTGAAAAAGCATTCTGTTCGTGCTGTTGTTAACTTTGCTGCAGAATCGCATGTTGATCGATCTATTCATGGACCCGGTGATTTTATTCAGACCAATGTTGTGGGTACGTTCAATTTATTGGAGGCAGTTCGTACTCATTGGTCAGGATTACCTGATTCCGAAAAAAAGGCCTTTCGTTTCCTTCATGTATCAACGGATGAAGTCTATGGTTCTTTGTCCGTAACAGATCCTGCTTTTTCAGAAAATAAAGCCTATGAGCCGAACAGTCCTTATTCTGCCTCTAAGGCGGCCTCAGATCATTTGGTGCGGGCTTGGCACTACACTTATGGCTTACCCGCCATCACCACCAATTGTTCAAATAACTACGGGCCATTTCATTTCCCTGAAAAATTAATTCCTTTGGTTATTTTGAATGCGCTCGCTGGTAAACCATTGCCCATTTATGGTGATGGTCAACAAATTCGGGATTGGTTGTATGTCAAAGATCATTGCTCAGCCATTCGCCGTGTTTTAGAGGCTGGTCAGTTAGGTGAAACTTACAATGTGGGTGGTTGGAATGAAAAGCCAAATTTAGAAGTGGTTCAAACCATTTGCTCTATTTTGGATGAGCTTCGACCTTTACCTGCTGGTTCTGTTTATGCATCTCAGATCACTTACGTGAAGGACCGTCCCGGTCACGATCGCCGCTATGCGATTGATGCCAGCAAATTAGAGCGTGAGTTGTGCTGGAAACCTGCTGAAACATTTGAAACTGGTATTCGTAAAACGGTGGAGTGGTATCTTCATCATCAAGAATGGACTGATGGTGTTTTGAGTGGCGCTTACCGTGAGTGGGTTGAAAAACAGTATGGGTAATACACATAGAAAACTATCAAAGTCTCATGTCATATTCATCATTTGATTTATTGGATGTAAGTCGTCCCATCTTAGTCTTTGGTAAAGATGGGCAAGTCGGCCGTGCACTTCAGAGTTGTTTAAAGTCATTCAAAGTTCCAGTTGTGTTTCTTGGGCGGGACGAATGTGACCTTTCTGATGAATCGGCCTTAATAGTTGCCCTAAATCAATATCAGCCTCAGATCATTATTAATGCAGCAGCTTATACGGCAGTAGATCAGGCGGAGGGTGAGCCTGATTTGGCTTTTGCCATTAATGCAAAAGCACCACGACTGATGGCGCAATATATTGCAGGGGTGTCACGGGGTGTTTTAGTTCACTACTCAACTGATTATGTATTTGCTGATACAAAAAAAGCCCCTTATTTAGAGACTGATTCCGTAGGCCCTGTTGATCAACTTTGTGTGTATGGCCAAAGTAAATTGGGTGGTGAGCAATCCATTGAAGAAGTATTTAATTTGATTCGTGATTCAGAAAATCTTAAAGATACTAATCACTTGCCTAAGTATTTTATTTTGAGAACATCATGGGTTTACGGTGATGGATCAAACTTCATTAGAACCATCCTCAAGCTGGCCAGTGAGCGAGATTCATTGAAGGTGGTGGCTGACCAAGTGGGGGTTCCTAGTTCAGCCACGTGGCTTGCTGAAATTGGGGTTCAGTTAGCTGGAGGAGGGGTGGCATCGGGTATTTTTCACACTGTGCCTGATGGAGAGGTATCGTGGCATGGTTTGGCGATATTTGCCATCGAAGCGGCTGCTAGTTATGGTGAGGGGCTTGAGCTAAAGCCTGAGGATATTCAAGCAATTCCAGCAAAAGATTACCCATTGAGCGCTGCTCGCCCATATAACTCCAGAATGAATAATCAGAAGCTTAAAAAAGTACTCTCAGACATGGCTTTTACGGGACAATATCCTCATTGGCGCGAGCAGGTAGACTGCTACGTAGAAAAAATTGTTAAAGAGTCTATAAAAAGTTAAAAAAATCAATTGCATATGAAAAATATACCAACTAATCGTAAAGGCATCATCTTGGCTGGTGGGTCTGGCACGCGTTTATATCCAGTAACGCAGGCGGTTTCAAAGCAATTGATGCCTGTTTACGATAAGCCGATGGTGTATTACCCATTGACAACTTTGATGCTCTCAGGCATTCGAGATATTTTGTTGATTTCCACCCCTCAGGACACACCTCGTTTTTCAGAGTTGTTGGGTGATGGTTTTCAATGGGGGTTGAATATTCAGTATGCAGTACAAGCTTCCCCAGATGGTTTGGCTCAAGCTTTTATCATTGGCCAAAAATTTCTAGGGGGGCAGCCTTCGGCGCTGGTATTGGGCGATAATATTTTTTATGGGCATGAGTTAGTTCATCAGTTGAGATCAGCTAATCAACAAACCCATGGTGCCACTGTCTTTGCCTACCATGTGACAGATCCTGAGCGTTATGGGGTTGTTGAGTTTGATGACTCATTCAAAGCTTTATCTCTTGAAGAAAAGCCTTTAAAACCAAAAAGTAATTATGCGGTAACGGGCTTATATTTTTATGACGAGCAAGTATGTGATATTGCAAAAACAATCAAGCCTAGTGCGCGTGGTGAATTGGAAATAACTGATATAAATCGTTCATACCTTGAGATGAATCAGTTACAAGTCGAAATCATGGGGCGTGGCTATGCATGGCTAGATACGGGCACACATGATTCTCTTTTAGATGCCGCAGGATTTATTTCAACTTTGCAAAAGCGTCAAGGGCTCATGGTGGCTTGCCCAGAAGAGATTGCATACAGACAAGGTTGGATCTCCGCTGAGAACCTACTTATATTAGCTGCCCCATTAAAAAAGAATGCCTATGGCCAGTATTTGGAAAAAATGCTCACAGAGCAAGTTTTGATCAGTCCTACAGGCAATTTTCAGTAACAGTTAGCTTTACAAAAGGAAATCAATGGCTATCAAGGTAACCCCCACAGCGATTCCTGATGTGCTCATCATCGAGCCTCAAGTTTTTTCTGATGATCGTGGATGGTTTTTTGAGTCATTCAATGAAAAAGAATTTTTAACGCAAATTAATCAAAATTATTCGTTCGTTCAGGATAACCATTCGCTATCAAAGCGAGGTGTTCTACGGGGCTTGCATTACCAAACTGAACAAACGCAAGGTAAATTAGTGCGCGTTATTCGAGGTGCTGTGTTTGACGTTGCTGTCGATTTGCGGAAATCATCAGATCATTATGGTCAATGGATTGGCGTTGAGTTGTCCGCAGCCAATCAAAAACAATTATGGATACCACCTGGATTTGCTCATGGGTTTTTGGTTTTATCTGAGGAGGCAGAATTTTTATATAAAACCACAGATTATTGGCATCCCCTCAGTGAGTCTTGTATTCGTTGGAGTGATGAGAGTTTAAATATTGCATGGCCTGATATTGGTATTGAGCCCATCTTAAATGTAAAAGATGTCGCTGGTTTTTCGTGGGCGGAAGCGCCCAAGTTCTAAGATAGAATTGCCTAACACACCCTCAACACTTCTACCATTCAAATTCTAAAGCGGTCAGTAGTTATGCTAAATCAAAAAATTATTCCTGTTATTTTGTGTGGAGGAGCTGGTACGCGCTTATGGCCTTTATCTAGGGAATCTTTTCCAAAACAATTTGTGCCTTTGATTCAAGGCAAGTCACTTTTGGAGTTAACGTTTGATCGAGTTCAGTCATTGGGATCATCCATTTGCATTACTAATGAAGAGCATCGCTTTTATGTTCAAGATGCAATTGAACAGTCTTCTAAATTAAAGAATTTATCTAGCCAAATGCTTTTGGAGCCATCTGGGCGAAATACCGCTCCGGCGATGACTTGTGCAACATTTTTATCGAATGTGTCACAAGACTCTCTGTTACTGTATTTGCCCTCGGATCATTATGTTCCTGATGTTGATGCTTTTATTTCCACAATCCAGTCGGGGGTAGGCGCTGCTGAGGCTGGATACATTGTTACTTTTGGAGTTCAACCTAGTTTTCCTAGTGTTGCATATGGCTATATTCAACAAGGTGGGCCTTTAAATGTATGTGTTGATACAACGAGTAATGCATATGCAGTAACACGTTTTATAGAAAAACCAGTACTGAATAAAGCACAAGAAATGCTTTTATCTGGCAATTATTTTTGGAATGCAGGAATATTTTTATGTAAGGCTTCAACTTTGATTGAGGCCATGAATAAGCATGCACAAGATATTCTGAAGACCTGTAAAAAATCGATGGCATTGGCCAAAACAGACGGCTCTTTTGTTCGCCCAGATAAAGATACTTTTTTAGCTTGTCGGTCAGAATCTATCGATTATGCTGTGATGGAGCACTTTGATAAAGTGGCTTTAGTGCCATTTAAAGGAGCTTGGAGTGATGTGGGTAGTTGGAATGCCATTGCATCTTTATCTCCCGCAGACGAGGCTGGTAATCGTATCAGTGGGCAAGGATTGAGTTTTGAATCCACCAATACATATATCAATGCCCCTCATCGCCCTGTCGTCGCTTTGGGCACCTCTAATTTAGTGATTGTTGATACTCCAGACGCTATTCTGGTGGCGTCAGTAGATAAAGTTGAGCAAGTCAAAGATGTGGTGGTGACTCTCAAACAGTCAGGTTAGGCTCAAGCAGTTTTGCATCGTCGTGTAGCAAGGCCATGGGGTTGGTATGACTCAATTGATATGGGAGAGTGTTTCCAAGTTAAGCGCATTACGGTTAAGTCGGGTGCAAGCCTTAGCTTACAGATGCATCACTATCGTGCTGAGCATTGGATTGTGGTCAAAGGGGTTGCTAAGGTAACGAATGGAGATCAAGTATTGCTCCTCAATGAAAATCAATCTACTTACATTCCCATTGGCGTTAAGCATCGATTAGAAAATCCCGGAAGTGAACCTCTTGAAATGATTGAGGTTCAATCAGGCGATTATTTGGGTGAGGATGATATTGTTAGATTTGAAGACCGCTATGGCCGTTTGAATTAGATTTCAACCCAATAATGCAGGCTAACGCAAAAGGTAAAATGAAGCTCTGAATTTCTAACATCTGGTCTCTTTGAACAGAATCAAAAAAAGCTCTACAAGTCCATAAGACAGATAGGCTTAGTAGCGCTATAGCCCAAGCGCGAACATGTCGATTTTTATCTTTGCTTAGCTTAAATGAAAAAACAATAAACATCATCATTAAAGCTGCATAAATTAAAACCCCTGGAATACCGATTGAGAGTGCAG
>JACCDV011001407.1_pt1 | contig 23828 bp, 34 predicted proteins | sample 7446131 | NCBI WGS metagenome assembly JACCDV01 (sample SAMN15323448, study PRJNA562643) | freshwater metagenome | isolation source: river surface water | place: USA:Blue River Watershed | collected 2017-08-17
AGGTCATGTTGACCCTGCAACCAAGACCATCTATTATCGTGTGTTGCGTGACAAGGGCCAAGAAGTTTCCGATAAGGAACGTGTGTTCGCAAAAGTTTCCTACGACAACTGGCGCAAGCGCAAGCCCGAACATTACGGTATTGATCAGATTTATCTGGCCGCCGTTGGTCACGCCTACGCCGAAGCCAAGATCACAGACAAGCTGATAGCCAAGACTGAAGGCTCAGTGTTGTATTGGGAGACAACTGGTAAGAAGCGCGACTGGAAATTGGCTTACAATGATGTAATCAACATTCCTGGATCAAAAGACTATGAAGGTGACCCCAACGAGCTGAAGAACAATACAACCGCTGAAAGTGGTGTTCCTCAGTCGGATGATGTCATCACCAAGGAAAGCGATCTGGGCGCTAAGAACTTGGTTTCCAAGCCACCATATCGTCTTATCGCAAGTGGCCGGAGTATCCAAGCCATCCTTGACGACGGCACCACACTCGCTATCACTGCTGATGAATCTCGTTTCAGCGAAGCGCAAGAAGCCATCAAGAAAAACGAGTGGGATAAGCTGCTGGACATTTGTCGTGGCCGTGAAAAACGCGCCTTGGACTACAAGAAGATCATCGCCTTGATGGGTTTCACATTTGAAGGCGACAAGATCAAAATGCTGAACGGAACCGGCATTTGTAGCCTCGGCGGTTTGAACATCCTCACCAACCGAATCAAGAAGTTTGCTGAAGACGGCAACGAAAACGGCGCGTTGGCTATTGCCAAGTTCGTTGACAACCTGCTGGACAACCCAGACCCAGAAATCATGAACCGGATTGTGGAATTCATCCGTTTCGCTGATATCGAACTGGACGAAGAAGGTATGATGGTCGGTTACAAGTATGTCAGTGGAACATACAAAGACTGTTATACTGGCAAGCTGGATAACTCCGTCGGGGCGCTGGTTTCTGTTAAGCGTACATTCGTTGACCGTGACATTAAAAAGGAATGTTCATACGGTCTGCATGTGTGTTCACTGAGTTATGTGTTCCAATTCTGGGCCAGCAATAAGCGTCTGGTGAAGGTGCGCTTCAATCCACGTGATATCGTCGCCATCCCCCGCGACTACAAGGGTGCGAAGATTCGCTGTTGTCGTTATGAAGTCATCTCTGACGTGACAAGTGAGTTTGTTTCACGTCGTTTGCCTGCTGACTTCAAGGGCTTCTTTGCTGGGGTGTAGTATGACTTTCAATGTGTTTGAAGGGCTGCTAGGAACTGGAATCTTCATCAAGGTCGATGGGAAGTGGAGTTTGGCTTCCCTGACACACGACCCTGAGCTGGTACTGTCTTACCGTGAAGAACTAGCTCAGACGGTTGAAGGGATTGAAGAGTTCATTATTGAAGATCTGGTTGACAGTGAAGAAACCATCAACAAACGACTTTCAGAACTTAATGCCTAAAGTGTGATAAAATGGGTGGCTAACTATCTGTGTATAAACACAGGAGAATCCACCCATGAACATTTCGTTTTCCAACGTAGAACTCGATAAACACCTTCCTCGCTGCGCCCGTTTCAAGCCTACTGTATGCGGCAAATCTAATACTCTGTATTCTGAAGTTTATGCCACCGATCGCGGCTGGTGTGTGTTACACCTTCGCAACGGCTTTGAAGAAATACTTGTTGAAAGCCGTAAACTGTTGACTCGTATGTTGGAACTCGGGTACGACAAATTCGGTATCAAACTTCCAAGAACTCACTATTCGGCTGTGAAAGCACTGCCGGAAGACTACGAACTCCCTGAGCCCAAGATGGCGCTCCAAATACGCTACGTCGCCGGTCAAACCGTTGGTAACTACCTCATCCCAGTTGAGCCCAAGTCGGAGCCCAAGCCGGAGCCACTGGAAGTCAAAGAAGTGGTCCAACCCAAGTTGACAGCCGCATCACTCAAGAAACTCAGTGGAAAAGAAATCAATGCACTTGCCGAAGACAACGGCGTTGAAGCCAAGAACAAGACAGGAAAAATCAAAGAGCTGATTGAGCTGCTGGGGTTGTAATAGATGGGAAGGGAGAAATTGGCGCGGCTGTTTGAGGCCGCTTACTTGAGCGACAAACGGATTTCATCCAGTGAATTAAATGAGGATATTCGCGCTGCCAAGAAACTCTCTTCCGTTATTTCTGCTGGGGTCAATGACGACAATGTGTGCTTTGTGGTCAATACCATGACCACCATGACCAACATATACGGCCTAGAGAGTGCCTCTATGCTTTTGGAGCAGGTAAGTCAGCCCAACACATGGCCCAATCTATACAGCGTTCTAGGCGCGTTTGGCGTGGCCCTAGACACTCCGGCAGATAAAACAGTTAGTGAGTTCATTGCGAGGAACCAGCATTATGAAAAAATATTCAGAAATGTTCAATGAAGATGGTGAAGGGGTAGGAGCGGGGTCTGGTAGCTCTGAACCTGCTACCTCGAACACCTCAGACATCGCAACGTATGCAAAGCCGTTGAAGTGGCCTGATGAGAATTCAAAGGATACAGGAACAGCAAAAAGAAAACGCCCCGAGTGAGGGGCGTTCTTCATTATGCTATTTCAACGGGTCCAGCGATGTGCCGAAGATGCGATGTTGCGCTGAAAGCAAATTAAACGAAGTCATTAGCGCGTCGATGTATGAAGCTACATAGACGCCTTGATACAGACTGGCGAACTGATTAGCCATTCCAATGTCGTCAAACAGCGTGGCGTCTTCAACAAATACCGGAGCCAGATAATCGTCCCGTACAACGTACCCACAAGCCGGATACTTTGGATTGATAATAACGAAACATTCTTGGCTGGGCTTCCATTTGTTGAATGAAGTTGCTTCCGGTTCGGTGTAGCCATCAAGGACATGTTCTATCAACTTGCTCAGTGATTCTACATGTGCTTCGACATTGGTGACGAAATCAGTAAGGTGTGACATTTGTTGCATTTCTCCATTAACGGTTGAGAACCCATAATACCCCTTTTGAAGTTGTGTGCAAGCATTAAAACGTGGTGCGAAGCACATTTCTTAATAATTTGTGGGGTATACTAAATGTGGGTAAATCTAAATTATGGAGCATAATGTATGTCCAAGATACCGTTTGACGAGTTAAAAGTGCTGACTCGCTCCCGCACGAACCAGCATATAACATTGCCGGAGCTGAGTGCTGCTGTTAATGAAGCATGGGAAACCGGCACACCCATCGAGGAACAATTGGGGCTGGACTGGAGCGATACACTTCTGATACTCGGTGACCTCATAGGTCTGTTGAAGAAAGACCATACTTGCTCTAAGATTTAAGTGTCATTACATTGGCATTAAATCACCAATGGGGAATTTTATGCGAACCCTCGAAGAATTGAAGAAATCCGGGAAGTTCTATCGTAAAGGTCAAATAGTTCCAAACAGAATTTTGAGGCTTCCAAAAGGCGAAAAGAAGTTCCGTCATCACTTCACGTTCGGCGCCGACACTTGGATCATGGGTGTTTCCAAGTCCGGCTATATGATCGTGTTCTCAGACACACAAGAATCGGGTTCCATACTTCACATCTTTGTGAAATCAAACAGGCGTGTTCCGTTATACGGGTTTTCGCAAATGGCGAAGGGTGTAATGTGGTTAGGGAATAGAACATGTTCTGACGAAGAACTTGTGGTTAGAATTGAAAATGTTTTAACTGAACAGAATCAACCCACACATGGGGCGAAAAAGAGACATCACAATGAGCAGTGAAAGAAAGGTCGAAAAACTATATAAGAAACTGAGCCACATTGAACAGATACTGCTGAGACCTGATCGGTATCTGGGCAGCACTAAACCCAAGACCATGGAGACATGGCTGTTGAAAGACGGGTTTGCTGAAATCCAGTGGGTAGAAGTAACCTTCAATCCAGTGCTGCTCAAAATGTTTGACGAAATCATTACTAACTCTGTTGATTTCTCAAAGACGCCAGAGGGCGCACATGTTGACACTATTCGGGTCAACATCAACAGAGTTAGTGGCTCTATCAGCGTCTACGACAATGGCGGCATACCTGTCGTGTCACACCCCGACTATCCTCAGGGTCTGTTGCCGGACATGTTGTTTGGTGAACTGTTTAGTTCATCTAACTACAACGAAGAAGACGAAGAGCTAGCCAATGCCGATTCCGGTGGACAAAACGGCGAAGGAGCGAGTCTTGTGAACATATTTTCCAAGCTGTTCTTTGTTGAAACCGATGATGGTGTGCGTCATTATAAACGCACTTGGCGGAACAACATGCTGGATGTCAGTCTGCCATCAGAGGTGATGAACAACAGCTTAGGGCGTGGGACCACGGTTTCCTTCATACCTGATTATGCCAAGTTCAAGGGCGGGGCGTTCATGTCTGTCGGTGACTATCACATGTTGCTCAGACGGGCGTTTGAAGTTGCCTTCTGTAACCCCAAGTTATCCATTGAATTGAACGGGAAGGTGTTGAAGGTTGAGAATTTCCGTGGAGTGGCTGGGATGTTTGGCTGCGGCGCTGTTGACGACTACTCCAAAGACTGGAAGGTCGCCATTGCAGAGGCGACAGAGTTTGAACATCATAGCTATGTGAACTCAATCCACACTTGGCAAGGTGGTCCACACGTTGAATATGTGCTGGACAAAATCATCACCAAGGCACGGGTCAAAATAAAGAAGAAATACAAAATAGACTACAAGCCACAAGTCGTAAGAAATTCAATCTCCTTGTTGATGTTCTGTAATATCAAAACTCCTAGATTTGACACACAGACCAAGGATCATTTGACAACGTCTGTGAGTGACTTTGGGACTAAGTGGGAACCGTCAGAAACCTTCATGGATAAGGCCGTGGCTATAGTGGTCAAGGCCATGGCGAATGTCCACGGTAACATGCTTCAGAAAGAAGAAGATGAAGGGATAGCCAATACAGAAAAGGAACTGAAGCGCCAACGGGCCATTGACATTGAGAAGTATGAACCGGCGACTTCGTCAGACCGCTCCAAATGCTCCTTATTTTTAACAGAAGGTGATAGCGCCGCGAAACCACTCTTGGCAGCCAGAAATACCAAGACTCAGGGAGTTTTCCCACTGAAAGGAAAGTCCCTGAACGTAATCAATGCCAGCCGTGCCAAACTGCTGTCCAACGCTGAAGTGAAGAACATATTCGCCATCTTGAAAGGTATAAACCTGAAGACAGGCGAAATAGATGAAAAGACCATGCGATACCGTGATGTTGTGGTGTCTACTGATGCGGACGCTGACGGGGCTCACATTAGAGGACTGGTGATTGCGCTGTTCCATAAGCTGTGCCCAAGTTTCATTGAGCAGGGTCGGTTGAAGTTCTTGATTTCTCCAGTAGTGACAGCATACTCAGGGACAACCAAGCTGGAGTTTTTTGAGGAACGGGAGTTTGATCAGTACGCGCAATTGAACCCCAATGTGAAGTTGAAGAACGTGAAGTATCTGAAGGGGTTGGGCTCCAACGAAACAAGTGATGTCAAGCGTTTTATGAGTGACCCAAAGTACATTGAGAACATTGAATGGGATGAAGCGGCTGCTGAGTCTATAGATGTTGCTTTCAATACCGATAGGGTGGAAGATAGAAAGCCAATGTTTGAGACCCTGAAACTCACGGATATTGAGGACTGTTAACCATGCTTGATTTGAACCCCGTACCTTCACCTGACAACGGTAAGCCCAAGCGCCATCCAAAGTGTAAGGGATATCAACATTACAATTTCGATTACAGTGAGTTTGAATGCGAATACGGAAGCAACCTTACCTGTGAAGATTGCAAGTATGGCCCATGTGGAGGTCGCAAAGATCCAGCAGCAAAGTGTAACAGGGACTAATAATGAAAATCACAGAATACGTCAACACTCAATGGATGTCGTTTAGTTGTCAGAACAACCTGAGAAGTCTTCCATCTGTGAAGGATGGCTTGGTGTTGACTAACAGAAAGATATTGAGCACCATGCTCAAGCAAACAACACCCGAAACAGTGGAGCGTCTTGGCCTTATATCCGCTTCTGAAACCCATTACAAACAGGGTGGAACATCAATCCAGAACTCTCTGGCTGGTATGTGTCAGGGGTTCATTGGAACCAACAATGTCCCACTATTTGAAGGCTTAGGACAGTTCGGCACCAACATCGACAGAGACGCTTCAAGCACCAGATATATCAGTGCCAAGATAGCGGATATCACCAAGTATATCATCCTCAAGGAAGATGAGTGTGTGCTGCATCACAGGCGCGAGCGAGGGAACGAACTCGAACCTCTGTATTATCTGCCTGTTGTGCCGTTATGTCTGGTGAACGGGGCGTTCGGTATTGGTACAGGATTCTCAACCAATGTGCGTCAGCATCACCCTATTGAAGTCATTGACCGCATCTTTGATGTTCTGAACACTGGTGGCTTCTCAAAACCTCTTCTACCGTGGTGGCGCGGTTGGAAGGGAAGTATTTCTGAGTTGAACAACAACCAATATAAAGTCACGGGGTGTTTCACCAGAGTTGACACTTCAACGCTGAAGATTACTGAACTTCCTCCCTATGAAGAATGGGAAAGATACAAAAAGAAAACGGTAAAGCCGTTGCTGGAGACCAACTTCGATATCATCGATATCGTTAACGACAGCAACGAAGAAACCGGCTGGAATATCACAGTGAAATTCAAACGTGGGATGGCCGCTAAACTGAGTGATCAAGAAATAATTGACATGTTCGACCTCTCAACCACTGTGTCACATGTGTTGTCCATGTGGGGAACCGATGACTCTATCGTCACCTACGACAACGTAGAAGAGCTTCTAACAGATTGGGTATACTGGCGGCTTGGTATGTACGAGAAACGCCGTATAACGCAAATGGGGATCTTAGAAGCCGAACTGAAGTGGTTGAAATGGCGCACAGCGTTTATTCAGATGTTTATTTCCAACAACTGTAAGGTTGACGAGGATGAAGTTCTGAAACTTCTGGTTGGCGACGGATACAGTGAAAAGCATTTGAACATGCTGATGAGCATACCGATTAGAAGCCTGACAGAAAGGGGCGTCGCCCAATGCCTCAAGGAAGTGGACACCAAGAACCAAGAACTGAAGGGGTTACAGGGAACGACAGCCGACGTTATGATGGTTGGTGAATTGGAAGTTTTGAAACAAAAACTCCTTGTATACTTGGGAAAATAGTGGCATGATGGGGCTCACTAACCGTTAATGGAGAGCCCATGAACTACTCACAGCAAGATTTCGTAACCCGTAAGCCCTCCAATTGGAGTCAAAAATTCATTCGAGTCAACCAATACGGCATCAAGCTCGGTCTTCTGTTGCTGACGGCTGTTGTGCTGGTTGGTCTGGTGTTGCCGCAATGAGACAGAGTCTGATAGATCATTTTCGTTACGGAGTTCCGTATTATCGCGGAGACGTGAACAGAGATGTGGCAGAAACCTTGGAAAATCTAGTTGAACCACTGGAAGTCGAAAAGTTCAAGGATCATGTTCGTTCAGAGTGCCTGAGCCAGCTTCCCAAAGAAGATTTCCTTTGTGAAATTATAGACGCTCTTGGTGCGATCACAGACGGTTCTGTTAAGAAAGCAGACATGATTGACAAAATCAAACATGTCATGGAACGTCTCGAAGATATTCAACAATGTCAGCTCTATGCTTCTGAACATGCCAGAGCTGAACTGAGGAATTTATGATGCTGATATGGTTTCTGTTCGCCGTCTTTGTCGAAGCCGGAATTGTGAGTTGTTTAGTTTTGGCCGACTATTTGAAATCAAGGAGCTATCGTGGATAAAACACCAGCAGAAGAAACTGAAAAATATATCCCGAAGGTTGGCGACACCCTGTTCGTGTCGCTGTACGGTTTCAGGCCATTCTTGACGACCATTACAGAACTGAATTCCAAGAATTCACACGGTTGGGTGATGTTTTCGGGAACCAGAAATGACAAGGTCGACAAATTCATTCTGAAAGAAGCCACTTTCTACCCAGACGTTCCGACAGACACGAAGTTCATGTTTCTGGTAGTAGGGTTGAACGATGATTATCATACTATGTCAGAAGATTGGTTCTTTGACATAGAGGAAGCCGTTAAATTTTCTGAATCAAAAACAGATGATCTAGACTACCAAGTAACCGTCGAAAGAACTAACCGCAAGGATTAACACCATGAACGCCTTTGAACGTTACGGAATTTCATTGAAGAAGAGATTCGTCGACATGTGCAATGCCAACCCTAACGATCTCCCAGAAGATGTTCGCGTGGCATACGACGCTTTGATGGCGCAACACGAAACAGAGCGGGTCGCGGTAATACACTTCCTCGAAGGCGAGCAGGATATCCAGCATCTGGATTTGAAGGGTTCATACTTCAATTATAATCAAACTTTCACACGGATAATCACTTCATTTCTTGTGAAACAGGGTTACAAGGTTTCGACTTTCCGCGACTATAGCCGTGGAGCAGTAATGGAAATGCAAGTTACCGTTGACGAAGAACTTATGAACAAGTTCAATTCCCTTGGAGTTGGAGGCTAGGTCATGCCGAAATTCAAAGTGGTTATTCAATTTGACGGTTATGTCAGAGGCGAACGCACTTATCATGTGGAAGCCGAAACAGCTGAGGAAGCAGAAAGAAATTATATGCACGGGGAGAGAGTTTCTGAAGATATTATTAGAAACGATACTGCTGAGAATGGAGCAGTATTTGACCCAGAGAATCTGGATGAAGTTAAGAAGAAACCTGACTTAACTGAATTTGAAAATATTATCAACGAGTGGACTTATCGAAAATGAATAAACGTTTGCTGGCTGCTATGGCGCTGTGGTTGTTACTCGGGCTGTATCTAGTCTGTTTTGATACTTCTCATGTCGAGCCCCGTACGGAGCACCCTTTCAGTTGTGATTCGGTGCGTTGTCAAAAGTTTGAAACTTTGAGACTTTCTTAGGAATGTGGAATATGAAAGGTGAAACATTTTTGAGATTGTTCGCTACTCATCACAGTGCTGCAATGTCTGACGGCGAAGCCAAGGTTATTATCGCTAAGTTTGAATTGGCGATTTCAAAACTTGGGTCGGTAGAAGAAATAGAAGACATGCTCGACCGTATGAAGACTGAATTGAATGGATTTACTGAAAAGACTCGCATGAGTGCGTTGATTATCATGCGCCACGCCAACGAAATGATCAGTGATATGATACGCAAAGAAGCCGAGTTAGTGCGTTGGAAGACATTGGTCGAATCTAAAGGGATGAAGTTGGTATCGCTGGATAAACCGTTCGCGGTAGCCATCAAACAATAATTGACTAAATTCACAAGGAATTCAAAAATGAACGCTTTGGAACTCCACAAAAACCGCTTGAAGGCTGCTTATGAAGCCATGATGAAACCTGAAAGCGAATTGATTTTTCAAACCAATGGTGTGAAAAATGCTTACGCCGAGATTATGGACCAGTTTGGAAGAGGAGTTAAAGAAGCCTCCATTTACGTTTCATCTGAAACAGTACATCAAAGTCACTTCAATTTGACGAGCGATGAGTTGAAGAGACTGGCTTCATTGTTGAAAATTCTTGGTTACGAAGTAGAATATTCTTATTCCTCGAATAAGAGCAATGAAAGTATGTTCGTGAAAATAGATTTTGAACTGTTGCGTGAGTTTGCATTGTACGGCATGACATATGAAGTGGTTCAGAAATAAATAGTAGGAGACAAACAAATGCCATCGAGTAAACGCGAATTGAATGTTTTTGTCACAGAAAGTTTGAAATGTGACGGCAAGAATCATTTCTCATCTCACGAAATAGTGAATTTACGATTCAAGAATTTTGTTCGTTCTATCGGGGGATCCGAAGAAATTTATAGTTTTCTTCAGGAAACATTTAAAAACTATCAAGAAGAATATGAACAATGTGGTTGCGTAAACACTGAAGCAACCGCATATCACGCAATCAAAATTATTCAGCAAACTTATCTAGAAGTTGCTGAATTTGAGGGTAAGAGAGCGGCGGCTTTGGTTCAGGTGATAGATTCTGGATCCAGTTTCCTAACTGATGAGCATCGAAATAAAGTTGCGACCGTAACAGAATTTATGAAATTATTTTGAATAAAAAGAAAGCCCCCTTAATTTGGGGGCTTTGAATTGTGTGGTGTGCGTTACACTCAGGTTGGTTATGCAGATTGTGTAACTGCAAAATCAAAGCCAGTGGAACTAACTAACGAAAACTGAGCTGATGCTATCGGTGTGGTTATGTTAGTTACTGATGATGTCAGAGCTGCTACTTTAATTGTTACAGTGTCGGATGCGACAGTAGCAGTAAACCAGTTGGCGGGGTCAGTTATAGTTCCTTGTTGTATAGCCTTTGCTACGTTAGTCGTGGATAACCCACAAACAGCAGTCCCCGTACTTGGTCTGACTACCGCTATTTTTAATTTTCCGCTTACCACTTGTCGAGCTACAGAGCTGCCATCATAGATTCGGATTGAGAAATCTACATCGAGAGTACCAGCACCGTTAGATGGTACAGTAAATGTCAGACATGAAGTATCTACAGATGTTGACAATGATGTCTTTATGGCAGAAACCGAGTTTACAAGCGGTGCGGACCCCAAGGAAAGGCTGGCTGGCTGACAATGTATAGCATTCACATCCAACAGTGAACCGGATGAAGTAGCAGACAGCGAACCCTTTTCCACACCCCTATATGCCACTGAATAAGCTGCTTTAGTGTGGTGTGATATCTGATTTCTTAGGATGGCATTTGGTGTATCATTCAACATCGTGGAGTAGATATGATCATAAGTGGAATCACCGATCGCCCGATACAAAGGAGTCGTTGTCGGATTATGTCCTGATGACTCATATTTAAAACTTTGATTCGTAGAGCCCGCAAGACCAAACAATGCCCACTTAATACCTGACCCAACACTCACGCTTTCTGAACGGATGGATCCGTTATTCAAACATAGACCAAAATAATTGCCATTTTCGTTCCAGAACGGACCAGTCCTTACAATACTGTTGTCGGCCACCACTGCGGCGAGAACATAATTGCTACCTCTGCTCTCGCAATAACCTGTGGTTATATTTACTGATTTGCAATCTTTGAACTTAGCACCTACCGTAAAATTCTCACAATGTTCCGTTGTAATTGTTACATTCTTTGCTCTTGCTACTGATAGGCCATGTGTGACTTTAACTACTTTGTATGTCCACGTTTCACCAACAGTTTTTTGAGCAGAAAAAGAATTACCTACAAAATCACATTTATACCAATTTGGTGGGACATGCCAATTGGTGGACCCATCTGCTGAACGTAACACCATATAGCCAAAGTATGGAACATTCGTGTTATCCCACGACACAGTATCTTGTGATGTAGTTGGCGAATTTTGAGCGACTGTCGAGGAGTACACTTTTTCAGAAAATGTAGCGTTAGTGAGCAAGCATTCCTCAAAATAAAAACCATCTTCTCCTGCTGTCGCCACCGCCCCCTTTCCGCCGATCACAATACCTGCGGTGGAAAAAGACTGTCCGTATATATGAGAGTAGTTTAATCCGATAGGGTGTTGGACTAAATCATCGAAAAAGATTCCAAAATCTAATTGTTGGTGTCTGAAATTTCTGATATAACCTCTACCAATAGAAGTAACAATATTATTACCTACACCATACTGACCTGCTGCTCCAGTTCCAATTAGTTTTATTCCATCAATGTCGTAGCCAAGCAGAGGTCTAAACATAAATCCAACAAAACCAGAAGGACAACTGAATACTACATTTTGCGCGTGACCTAAACCGTGGATCCGAATATAATCAGCAGAAATTTCTGAGGATATTACATAATTACCCTCTTCGAATTCACACATCTTTCCCAGGTTTTGTTCATATAGCAGTGCTGTGGATACATCTTCGCCATTACCCAAAAACCCATATTTAGAGTTCATATGCACACGTTTCACCCTACCTAACGGATAAAACTCTTCCCCATCGTGTATATTTGGAACGCCTTCAACAACAACCATCTCTCCAGCCCCCAGCGTAGCCGGATCTGGGAGCGTATCGGAGGTATAAGGCAACGGCTTATCCCAAATCCAATTCTGGCCGTTGAAACACCCAAGATACTTGTCGCTTCCAACTTCATATACAACCTTGGAATTCAGTGGAGGTTCCACACCATCCAGCCGCGCAAGATCAGTGATATGTGGAATACCTTGGTCTTCATTAAACGAAATCTTATTGCTCATAACTGATTCCTCGTTATAAAACTTTATTTACTGGTATTCACACTGTCTAGAATAATGATGTTTCGGGAATGTCGGTTTCAGTTTCGGCGCCTGTGATCCACCATTGAATCGTGGCTGCCGACCCTTGGTTTCTAAATGTGAATACGTGAGATGTTTCTGCCATCAATTTATAGTGAAGACCCTGTGTATCTGAACCGACTCTAGTAGAAGCAGTGGTTCCTGCTGCTGCTATCATGTACGGATCAAGGTACATGGGGCCATCAGGCCCGACTTTGGTAACATTTATGAAGCACTCTATTTCACTGACAGCGTTGCTTTCTGTGTTTGGGTTTCTACCGAAAGCCTGAACAGAGTTGGCGTTTGTCTCCCACTCTGTTTGCTTTCTAGCCTCGTAGTCTATCCTAGATGATCCAACTTGCGTTATTTGTCTGGAATGAATTACGAACTTTGAACTTCCGGTAGTGAAACCAATGTGAATAGTTCCTCCACTTGGAATATTGAAAATGGATGAAAATACTCGTTGATTCCCTAGTTTTACATTGGCCTCAACAGAGCCCTACATACACAGAAATCTAATGCCATTGATCACTCTGTAGATCATGGCATCAAGGGTGTCTTTAAATTTCCATCCGTTTGCCATGTTATTCTTCCGCCAGAGTTACGCCAAGAATTCTGGCGATACACTTCTCACCGTATCGCACGGCATCTCCCACGTTGTACCATGTCGTCACATTATCGTCTGTGGGACCATGGCTAACAATAGACAGGTGAAACAGTGGGCCACCAATGCCGCCGCGCTCTCTGTCCGTTGTAGGGCGTATCTCGGCGGTCACAATGTCGGCGCTTTCTTCGCTAAAGTTGAAAAACACACTTTCGTCAATGCCTTCCAGTTCATACATTTCAAACTCAGAATGCAGGAACTCGTCAACAGCATCAGCCAACGTCTGTCCAGCTCTGATGCCGAAAGTGTCGCCGGTTCCAATAAATTTCTTATCAACAAAAAAGTCACTGAAGTTCATATAGAAGTTTCCATATATGGATTTATATGAAAGTATTTAGGAAGGAACAAAGAAAGCCCCTCTCAGAGAGAGGGGCTTCGAAGCTCTAAACCATGGTTATCTGCTTGAAGACATTCTGGACAGAACCATCGGCCGTCCCGAAAAACATTGTGTCTGCTACTCCTGGAGAACGAACTACCATGCGCTTTCCATACCATAAACGACTTGGAGCAGGAAGTGAACCCACTAACTCAATGTCTGACAACACATAGTCTGCTCTTGGGAGGCCCTGATAAGCTGAAATGCTGGAAATCACACATTGGTCGGCTGCTGGTACAGCGCTCTGATTAGTAAGACCTATCCGATACAACTGACCAGCAGAAGGATTGAAAAAACAAATTCTCCAACGTCTGGGGGCGTCTGGAGCTCCGTTGAACTGTACCCTATACATATCTGTGAATGTGGTGTTGTTCTGAACATACAACAACGGGTTGCCTGACAACGAATACCCGACAACGTCTACTGTCACCCAACCATATGGACAAGTCACTAACTGATAAAGCTCATAAACTGAGTTGAAACTAACCTTGTGTGCGTAAGTCAAACTCGCCACCGAAGGAGCAATCTCAGTAATTGTGGGGGCAGATGAGCCACTTCCAGCTAGCAAACTCAGAACAGTATTTCCCCTGAACAAGTTCACATTTCCGATATTGGGGGAAAGACTAGTGTCGACAATTTCCATGTCGATATAACTCATCCCGTTTGAAACCAAATCAACTTCAGTTGTGAACGGCCATTGTCCTTCCCATTTGAATTTCCCTCTGTTTTTAATAGGTTTGTAGGAAGTAGATCCAGACATAGTCTTAGCTATGCTACAATCTACAAATCGAATAGATTGGAGAGATGCCTGTGTACTCGCACACCTTCCAATATACACTCCTGCAACTGCTGTCCCAGAGCTTCCACCGTTGTCCACGACAGAACATTGTTCCATAGTGACGTCTTTGTTCTGCGCAAGGTCTTTAAAATAAAACGCTATCCCACTGGCCCCTGAGTCAGCATAAATTGAAGGCGAAGCGTATTCAGAAGTGACACAAAGACTTTCGACATGGCATCGTCCCATAAAAATTCGAGAATTTTGACCTTCGAACGAGAAACCGGAATTACACCCCATAACGTCGACATTCTCTAGGGTAACTTTATCAGTTCCTTTTACACACAACCCAGTATTCACCTGAGACAGTTGGATGTTTGAAACTCTTATTTGAGTCGAATATCGTTTTGGTAATAGCGCCCTAGTGATAATCCTATGTCTGCGTTCCATGCTACGACTTTGTTGATTTCAACAAAGTCTATGGACGATGCCACCACTATTCCTGTTCCTGGACGTCTATTACCGTCTCCAGAGTTGTAATTCAGGCGGTTTATCACCAGAGATAGACCGCTGTTTGGATTGTTAGAGGTGAACTCTTGCTTGACGACAAGACAATTGCCACCAACTTCTAAATCATGAAGCTCTAACCTACAAGTATCGTCTGTACTGGTATCGTTTTTGAATACGGGCTTGGAATAGTTAGTTCCGAACACATCTTGAATTTTAGCGCCGTTACCGAAAATTCTAGTGCTATCGAAATCAGAGGGACAAACAATTGTGTCACTAATTCGATAAGTTTGACCAGCAACAAGGGATATAGATTTTCCACTAGAAACGGCTTCCTGAAAAGCTTCGGTGTGATCGTTTCCTATAGCGTTCACACTTATACAATAGTTCAGAAGACTGAAATACTTTCCACCGGAAACAATCATGGAAAACCCCGGATTCCCAAGGGTAACGACTGTCCCCGAAGGAAGAGAAGCTGGATCAGGTAAGGTTTCCGGAGTGTAAGGTATGGGGACATCCCACTCCCAGACTCCGGCCCCATATGTTCCCATGTGTTCAATCCCATAAACATCCGTGTATATGACATGTGAGTTTATCGGGGGTTTAATACCCGCCAAGAGAGTCAGGTCGTTTATCCTAGGAATCCCCTGATCTTCAGAAAACTTCAAATTAGACATAAAATATCCTCTCTAAAACAGTATTTAACTGGCCGTGATCTTGCGCTTGAATATATCTTTCAATATAGCCACCTTTGGCTCCAGTTTCTTATTGTGAGCTCGTTCCTGCTTATGAGTTTCTTTGCGCTCACTCTTCAATTGAGAAACCTGAGTGGTCGCACCGCTTTGAAGTTGCTTCTCTGTCCAAATAATGAAATTCCAACCTTCAGCGTGACATCTGACTCTAGCTGCTTTCCACTTGGCCTGATTCACCAAATAGGTTTTCACCTCTTCCATGAAGGCTTCGGTTCGTTTGCCTTGCTTCTTAACAGGTTCGATTGTCTGAGCATACGGCTTAATTTCAATCAAATTTATTGAAGTTGTTCCGTCTGGGTTGCGCATCCAAATTTTCAAATCAACGAAATATCTATGTGTTCTTCCATCAACTGGCGACACATACATTATCACTTCTTCTTCGCTGTTCCATTGGACAACAGCCGGATTCAAATCACAGAATTGAAATGCCACTAATTCCCAAGAAGAACGAAATACAATGTTGTCTGGATTTCCCATGTATTTCACAGGGTTCTTCGGTTTATATTTCCCTTGATAGTAATTTCTAGCCATACAGCAACGCCAATAAATACTCACATATGAATTATTTACAGGGTTGTTATATGTCATTCTTCAGCAATACGGTTCAGAAATATGCTGCCCTGAGGAAAGGGACAGGGGCAACCACTGCCGACGATCTGAAAACAAAGTCTCAAATCATATACCCAAACAACCTTCTTTCAGATGAAGGCGATACTCATTTCATTCTGTTCAATATCAACACGCTTGCCGCCAGCATGTATCAGAATAGTGCCAAGAAGATCAAAACCAGTTCTGGTGATATCACGGCCTCCAACACCAAGTCACCAACGATGTACTCTCGTGGATACACCATACAGGCCCAACTGAAGGGAGGAGACGGACGCTACATCCGTTCCAATGAGTCAATCGCCTTGGCTATGCCCAACTCTGTTGGAACAACCTATGGAGTGGACTGGAACGCACAAGAGCTCGGCATGGCTGGCAAGCTGGCTAGGACAGTTGCAACCTATGACCAGTTAACCCTCGAGGATGTTGCCAACGCACTCGGCGAAGGTTTGAAGAACATGGCTACTGGCGCTATGGAAACCCTGACAGGGTTTGACGCCAAACAGACGGCTGAACTCTACACCGGCACTATTCAAAACCCCTTCTTGGAAGTGTTGTTCAAGGGTGTTCGCACCCGAGACATGTCTTTTGAATTCACCTTTATGCCACGGAATTTAGACGAGGCCAGAAAGGTCGCAGAAATAATTCGTCGGTTTAAATTTCACGCGCACCCAGAATTCAAATATAAAAAGAACGATAGTTCATATTTTCGTTATCCTTCCACTTTTGATATCACCTTCATGTGGCTGGACCATGGCAAGGCATCTCGCAACCAATGGCTCCACCGTGTGAACACATGTGCCCTCGTCGGCATTGATATCGATGAAGCTCCTGGAGGGGTGTTTGTTACCCATGATGACGGGTCAATGCCTGTAAGAAAGATGCGCTTGAACTTCGTTGAATTGACACCGTTGCGCAAAAGCGACTTTGAAAATGCCGAGGACACATACTGATGGATATTGCGAACATGTTCTCAAATGTGTGGATAGAAATAGACGGGACAAACTTCTTGGTCGCAGATATTTCTTCCATTGTGAATGTTCCTATGAAAATAATGGAGCAGCGAAGTCTGTTTCTGACTTATTCCGTTGTTGATGGTGAGACCCCGAGGGACGTAGCGAAAAAGGCGTATGGAGACAAAAGTCTGTACTGGACAATCATGTTCGCCAACAACCTTTCGAACAGTGTTGAAGACTGGCCTGTTAGCACAGACACCGTGATTCAGCGTCTGATAAACTCTATGGGGTCGGAAGAAGCCATCTATGAAATTGAGGCGTATGTGGATGCGGCAGGTAACATAGTCGACATTCGTGGGTTGCGCCACTTATACGGTCTTGATGACACGATTCATGACTCTGAAATCATCGCCATGTACGATATTTCTGGAGTGACGTTCGAGCAAATGGCAATATTGAAGAATGAAGCAAAGCGGAATATCCGCTTGATTGACCCCGACTATATCTTGGAATTCCAAGAAGCCGTGAGGACAGCATTAGCATGAATAAGATTGATGAAGGCTTCAGCATCGGTAACACTTTGGACCTCAGCATTCTTAACATCGAATTGTTGACGGGCGAAGTGTTGAACCTGAAGAATCTGCTGCATGAAATGAACATCTATGTCAGCCTGTTCAATCCAGGAATAACATCAACTCTCATCATTGGTGACCCAACGAACATCACCAACAACGGCCCTATCATTGGCGGTGAAAAGATATTCATCAAATGGCGCTCCCCATATTACAGGGAATTCAGTGAGATGATGTTCAAGGTGGAAAGGGTTGGCGACCGTGTGCCCACAACAGCCCAAGCTGCCATAGTGACCCTTCACCTTGTCAGTGCTGACATGTATGACGCCGAGAGTTATAACCCGAGCTATGGTATGCGAGGCCAGTATAGCGCCATTGCCACCAAACTATGGGCGAATGGTGCGTTCATGAAGGAACTGAAGGTCGACAACAGCTACGGCATTTTCAATTATGCCAGCCCCGAAAACCAAAGTATCCTTTCAACTATGTCTTGGCTCGCCAATCGTTCGCAAGGCGCTGAAGGTTTGCCATATGTGTTCTATGAAGACATTGATGAATTCGTGTTTGCTTCCATGGCGAAAATACTGAGACAGGATACGAAAGTCAAATTATTTCACCAGCCACAATTGACAGAAGAAAGTGTTGAAAAGATATTCCGCAACTGCTACAGTGTTCAATTCGTTGAGAACCGTGACGCTGGCATGTGGAATCAGTTGGGGTTTGGCGGGTGTGAGGAAACTGTGTATGACCCACTTACCAAGACCGCTCACTATGCGAATAGAAGTTTTGAAAACTACGCACTGAACAGCCCCAGACTGGATGCCGGTGAGCTCAAGGTGTTGAACCGCCAATCCAATGTTCGCCGCATGACGCTTCAGAAGGAAGATGGCAGCCATGCCACGGTCTTCAATCGGGCGGCGCTTAATTATTCATTACAGAACTCATGCCTGAAAATTGCCACTCCTGGAGACGATCAAATGCGGGTCGGGGTAGTGGGCGAGATAAACATGGCGGCTGTCCAAGTTCAAAATGAACAGGATATTGTTGAAGAGAAGTTCATTAGCGGTAGATTCCTTGTCACTCACTTGAAGCACACCATCCGCCCAAGTGAATATCGTCTGTATTGGAATCTGGCTAAAGAATCATACCATAACGAGGTGGAAATCAATGAACAACGAACTAGCTGAAATCGCCCGTTCCATAGAACAGCGTAGGAAGCAGGGGTTGAGCCTCGGTGATATTGATACAATTGTCAAGCGCCTTGAAAAGACCCAGAAGAATACAGGCATAGACACGACCCTGCTGGCTAAGAACATCGCTACAGGGGCGGCTTCCGTTGTCACCAGCAGGCTCCCGTCACCCAAGGATTTCGTCAATGCGTTTGTGAACTCCAACCCGTTCCTGAAAATTGGTTCCACCATGCTGTCGGGGGTTGTTGGTTCCATACAGGATTTGATGGGGAGCAGCGTTGCCGAACAAAGCACGGAGGCAGAGAAAATGCTGGCCGAGCTGGAGCGGTTGCGCGAGAGCCTCTCATTGGCCCCAGAAACCACCACAGAGCAACTCGACGACATTGCCAAGGCAACGGCAGAGGCGTTAAAGCTAAAGGCCAATGAGACGCATTCTATCGGCTTGGTTGGCGACAAGGTTGCCACGACTAACGGGCTGATTGAAGAATTATTGGACATCCAGCGCGACATCCGTCACCAACTTTACTATTTCAATGACATAGTGAAGGAGAAGCAACGCTGGACAGACATGAACAATTTCCAGCAGTTGGACAACTCAGACAACACATTCGCACCAGTTCCAAAAGCAGGAGGGGATAACAGCGAAATCCTCCAAGACATTAAGGAAGGTCAAGATGCCGAAACTCGAGCGACAGTGCTGGCCGGTATGCGTGGCATGATGGGTAGTGCGCTGGCTGCTGCTGGCTCCATGCTCGGTGGCATTATGGGCGGGGCTGCTGGCGGCCTGCTTGGGAGTGGGTCTGTGCTCAGTAAGGTGGGCAAGTTTGGGAAGATCATGGGCTGGGTCGGCCTTGTCATTGGGGCAGTGGTTGAAGGTGCGGAAGGCTGGAAAGACCCTGAGAAGATTCTTGGTGAAGGTCGAACCAGCCTCAAGGACAAGTTTGAAGCAGCAGCAGTGAACATCCTTGGAAGCCTGATGGCCCCCGTTGATTGGGTGTTGACTCAGCTCACTGGTGAGAAGTTCAACTTGGAGGAAAGAACCAAGAAATTCTTGGCCGAGTCGTTTGATAACATCGGTGAAATGTTGAGTCCGTTTTTCAATGGCCTAATTGACATCGGTGTCGGGTTCGCAAAGGACTTGGTCAAAAACCTTCACCCAGACACAAAGATGGTTGACGTTCCTGGAATACTGTTGGACAACTTGATAGACATTGCCCATGGTGCGATGAACACCCTGAAGTCCGTGGCCGGTAAAGGGCTGTCCAAGGTTGAATCTGTAGCCGAAGAGATATACAACAGTATCGTTGATTCTATCAAGGGGTTCTTCACTGGACTGATAAACGGCGTCACAGACTACCTGAACAAGAAGTTTGAAACTGTTGACAATTGGCTCGGGGACAACATCGGCAACCCGTTATCAAAATGGATAGGCGGTGACAATGAAGTGCCTATGGAAAGGGCTGTTGATATTGCTGAGGAGATACCGAAGGCTGGAGAATTGATCATACCAGACCAAGCCACCAAGGATATCTTGGACAGTGTCTCCATCCTTGGTGAAGCTGCCAGCAATTTAAGCAAGGCCACGGCCACCTCTGTAGAGATGGACAAGAAGCGTGGAACCGGCAAGATGGCGAATATCAACCAGCAGGTCAACGCTCCTGTCACTAACAACCACATGTCTGTCGGGGATAGAATTTCGGTGGACAACCCATACGGGCGTTCCCTGATACCAGCGTTCTAACTATGAGCCCTTCGGGGCTCTTTTCATTTAACACTTTTCTAATACTTTGCTGAGTTCGCAAATGTGTATAGTTGCTCTAACGAAACATCAACCCAAGTGGAGTCCAACATGTTCGAAGTCAAAGCAGGTACAACTATCCAAGTATATCACACAGTTTTCGGTAATTACGACGACAAACATATTGGTTGGAAGCCTTTTGTCACTAAGGAAAACAAAATCTACGAAAAAGAAGAAGTTTTCGACATAGTTGCCCTTCACAATAGACCCAATACTGTCCCTGCTTGGATGCGGTATGGAATAATGAACGAAGGTGTGACGTTCATTGTTAGAAATGGTAAGTGTGCCAAAGTCACTTCTAGGGATATTGAGTATATCGACTGATTATTTCTCCCATCGTAACTTTCGTTCAAAATGAGCCCTTCGGGGCTCTTTTCATTTAAGCTCTTAGAGCTCATTTAATACTTTTCTAATACTTTTAGAATTTCACAAAGGTGTATAGTTACTTCATTGAAACGCAACATCAACCCAAGTGGAGTTCAAAAATGGAAAAATTCACAACCGAGCAACTCAAGGCCGCACTGATTGGACTTTACGGCAAGAACGACGAAGACAGCAATGCAGCGTTCGAAATGACATTTGACGAAGTGTGTCGTAGAATGGGTGAAGAAGCCTTCGACGCATGGTGTGAACAACAAGGCTGGTAATCACCAGTTAAAATAACCTAAGTGGAGTTCAAAATGAGTATTTGCCAGACTTTTCAAATCCCAGCCGTTTCCATCAGCATCAACGCATTCGGGTTCAGTACTCTGGACCTCACGATGAAACTTGATAATGACTCAAGATTGTCAAAGAAAATCTTAGCTGCTGCCGCTCAAGTAGCAGACGAAGAGGCTACCGAGGTTCTCATAAATTGGCTCTGGGAACGCGCTTATGCGGATGAGGAACGTGGTTACGCTTACGCTCACACCCCTCGCGGCGTAATCGTCTCAATACAGTTTGTTGAAGGTTTGAAGAAACATGGATAAACCTAAGCGCATAACCCTGAAGCAAATCAACAAGGCGTTGAAGGAGGCTGGAATCAACGCCGAGTTATTTCATTGTCGCGGTTATTGGTATTTCCAAGGACCCGATTTCGACAGAGTTCACACTCAGGGCGTCTATGGGGTGTTATACCTTAGAGACCTGAGTGTCCAACAGTGGGTCAATGAAGCTCGCCGCCTTATGAACGATCAGTAGTTCACAGCATGAGCATCGCATAAACCTTAATCCAATCAACATATGGGCGGTCATTCCCTTCGTAAATCAAAGGACACCCCAAGGCAGCATCGTCAATATAGATGTGTGCGTATGGCTTGGGGCTGGACGTCCACTTGTGTTGCTCGGGGTTGATGTTGACCCCAAACAAAGGAATGTCGTTGTCAGTGAACCATTTCACGGCGTCTTCCAATTCCTTACCTGAACGCATAGTGAAAAGAATAATCCTGTGACCAGCGTCCGACATTTCCTTCAACACTTTTGCCGCGCCAATATCTCGCCCGACCTTTGGATACTCGTGTGTGACACAAGTGCCGTCAAAGTCAACTGCGATTATGCTTCCTTGTTTCAATTTCATATCATACCTTCTTCAATTGGGACCATCTCAACTTCGCCTTCATCCCTTGATACACGTTGGCAACTATCAGCTCCACAACTTGTCTGGGACTTAGGCCACCTTTCAACACCATATCATTGATATCCTTGTGTTCAATGCTAGGTGGAAACAAACATATCTTCTTCCCTGATTCAATAATGTTTTCAATACCGCGACAGATTTCTTTGTTGCGGTATTGATTGTCTGGGATGTATATCGTGCCTTCCTTAAACTTCAGTAAATTACTGTCTGTGGTTGCCACACAATTCGGCAAGAACAGGCTGTCAAGCGGTCCTTCGACAACCAGTGATGGTTTCATTTTGTTCCAACGTTCCAGCCCAAAGAATTTCGGGTACTCTTCTTTGAGTTTCATGGTGGCATAGCGTAGGGTCGCTTCTGGGTTCAGTGCTCGCCCCTGTATGCCCATGAGGGAGCCGTCTGCCGCCAACAACGGGATGATGATACGTGAATCCTCGGGGCACTTCCAAAGCAGTTCTTCCTCCGTGATACCCAACGCTTCGACCAGCTTGCGATAGTCTTCACTGAAGCACAACAGCTCCAAAGCCCACTCCGGCAACTTGCGCCCCATGACATACTGTTTGGCATAGTGGTCGTCAGGTAGGTCTATAATCCGCACAGAGTGACATAGAAGGGACTCTGGGAGTTTGGCCTTGGGTTTACTTGGCTGTGTGATGCGATTGGTGTGGGTCAGCTTAGAGGGCTTCATAGCGGAGCCCAATATTTCCATCTCGTTCTTGTGATTGCTTTTGTTACCTACTCGGAAATTGGCTAGTTGGTACTCTCGGAACAATGACTCATCATACTTGGACAACCATGGCCCGAGTGACCACCCAGACATTTCCCCGCAGTTGTGGCACTTGAACCGATAGCAATCATTTTCCCTATCAAGGTAGAAATATCCACGGCGTTTATTCTGGTTCGTCTTACTGTCGCCGCACAGAGGGCAACGAAAATTCGCCAGTCCGTCGCGTTCCCACTTGAATCCCTCAAGTTTGAAAGTCAGCCTGTCGATATACTCTCTGTCTATGGTTTGACCCACTGGCCTATCTCCCGCTCAGCACTTTTACCTTCTGCATCATGGTAGCACCACCACGTTCTAAAGTAGTGGGGTCTATGCCGGTTGACAGCAATATGCCAAGCATGTTGGAGTACATCAGTTCCATCTCGGCCAGTGTGTCGCGTTCATCACATCGCCAATTGTTTTCTCGCGAAAATTCTGTGAGGTTCTTGTGGTAGTTGATACCCAACTTGACAATGAACTTCCCGGCCTTGTTAACGTGGATAAGACCCCATGGTGCGCCACACAAAGCTCTGACATCGTCGGCTTCTATCATACCTTCAGGGCAAACGTAATAACGATATAGACCAACGTCCATAGCAGGGTCAATTCGTTGCGGCTTGTTCTTGTCCTTATGAAAGTCTTTGCGGCTGACTTTGATTTCAAACTGGAACGTGATGCCCTTCTTTTTCACAGCGAAAACATCGGGCACAAAGCGGAGGTCAATACTCTTTGGCTCCTGCATCACAATTCCGCATCCGAACAATGAGGGAACCTTCTTGGCTGTCAATGCCACTAATTCAGAATGGGTCATTTTCTAATGCTCTTCAACACTTCAGTAACTAATTCTGAGTTCTGGTTACACAGTGAAATGTTTGCCTTCTCCATCTCACCGAACATTATCTTCACCTGTCGAACGGCAGCTTGAATTTCTTTCTTTTCAAAACGGCGCTCGTTCAAAAG
>JACCDV011140554.1_pt1 | contig 23804 bp, 19 predicted proteins | sample 7446131 | NCBI WGS metagenome assembly JACCDV01 (sample SAMN15323448, study PRJNA562643) | freshwater metagenome | isolation source: river surface water | place: USA:Blue River Watershed | collected 2017-08-17
ATGAATGATCCTAATAAATCAGGACAAAAATTTCTAGATAGCATAGTAGCTTTAGGTTTCAAAGAACCGAGAGTCTTTAGTGAAGACGATGAGTGCCACTACGCAGCTCTTGGTGTTATAGCTGGCATGCTAGTCACCGAACCAGAACTTAAGAACTACAGCATTATTGATACTGGCGGCGGCTCACATCAACTCATAGAAGTTCGCGACAATAAAATCACTAAGCAGAAATCAATACCACTAGGTTCGCACTCGGATCTGAGCAAACTTAGTGAGCAAGCAGATTTCATCAAGCTTGGTTTCAATAAAACTAAGGCTCTAGTGGTGATAGGTACATCTTCCACCATTCTTAACGCGATGGATTTGGCTGACCGCCCTAGGCTGCGCAGTATCAGAGATAAATTACTAGGGCTAGATGTCAGCGCCAGAAGAGAGTATCTCACGGGGCTTATCAACGCTTCAGAGGACCCAGATAAAGCTACCGCTCTATCACTACTAGTGGATTACAGGTTAATGATTATCCACCAAGCACTAACACTGATACTTAATTGCGCAGATCAATTAGAAGTAGAAAGTTTTCACTACAGCAAGCAGCAGGCTATGCACTTTGTTTCGCAGAATGGATTCTAGACAATCTGATTAAATACTGCAAATTATGAATACTAAGAAGAGTCCCAGCGACTGACTCTGAGCTGCGCCAGAGATGACGAATATAAGCGCGGCTATGATTAGTGCAAGTATAACAAGTGCAACCCTCAGCCAGTGGACCAAAATCCTCACGGTAACGCTCAGCTTTAATTAATTGTCTAACACCATCCGTATCGAAAAAACATCCGTGCCTAGCAATGCGTGTCGGCATCACACAATCAAACATATCAATGCCAGCATCTATAGCTTTAATCACATCTTCGTGAGTACCAATCCCCATAAGATATCTAGGTTTATCAGCAGGTAAGAGAGGAGCAGTAAAACGAACTATCTCATCTATATCTTCGCGCGACTCACCTACGCTAACTCCGCCTATAGCGTAGCCAGCAGCAGGCATAGAACTAATAACGCGTACAGCCTCTGCGCGCAGATCTTTATAAATACCACCCTGCACTATCAGAAACAAACTTGGTGCAAAAGCACCAGTAGCCTCATCAACCAAACGCTGATGCTCACTAACACAAATCTCCGCCCACTTATGTGTGCGCTCCATAGCTTCTTTCGCTTCAGACCAACTAACCTTACCAGCAGGACAATGATCGAAAGCCATAATAATGTCAGCACCTAGCTTGTGTTGAATCTGAATTGATTCGCGCGGACCGATAAAATGTCGCGAACCATCAATATGATCTATGAACTCTGCACCAGCGTCGGTGATTTTGCATTTGTTGATACGCGCCTGCGAAAAAATCTGAAAGCCACCAGAATCTGTAAGAAACGGCTTATTAAAATTAGTCCACTTATGCAGACCTCCAGCCTTCGCAATTAAATCTTCGCCCGGACGCAGATGCAGATGATAAGTGTTAGCAAGAACAATTCCTGCTCCCACTCCAGCAACTTGATCCCAAGTCATTGCCTTCACTGTTGACTGAGTACCCACCGGCATAAAAACCGGAGTCTCAATAATTCCATGAGCAGTACTTATCCGACCATGTCGGCCCTCACCAGCAAGAAGCTCAAATTTAATCTGATCAGCCACAAACTAAGATTATGACAGCCATCATTAAAAGCTTAAGCCGGAATCAGCAAACACAGCTATTATCTGACCCAAAATACCTGCAGATTGTATCATTACACTGATATAATTAGCTAAATCAACCCTTGTTAGACCAGCCCAAAAAATGGGTCTAATATTAGTATATTGCTTTTTAGCAAGGGTTAATACCCAGATGACAGAAGAACCAGAAGACAAGCAAATTCCCTGTATAGTCGGTAAAGGCGTAGTAATGTCCAAAAGAGACATGATGCGTGTTTTAAAAGGCTTTGACCACGTCTTGTTTACCGATACTATTGATGGTGACGTGCAAATTGAAGACGAAGCCTATGTAGTAGAGGTTTTTCGCAACGATATCGAGAGTACTATAGTTTTCAATCGCCGCATGCACATTAACGTGGAGAATTTCGAATATCTACGTATCATTCAAAGCTTGCCAGGCATAGTGGAACTTATCGAGGGGCACCGCACTTTGAGACTTGAAGCTGTGGTAGATCCATTTAGCAATAAGGATATTTTAATGACTGAAGTACTAGAGAATCGAGCTCGCATGGAAGCTCTTTACGAAGAAGAAGATATCATATTCGATGATGATTTCTAAATAGTCCAAACAACCTAGTCTATTCAATCTATTTAAAGCTCAAAACCCAGTCCCCAAGGGCATATTATGTCTATGGAGAAAAACCTCCGATCACTTATGGCAATTAAGCCTGCTGAGATTTTTGCCTTAGCAAGAAGATTATTGGAAAACCAATCCAATGTACTTGCGATGTTTATCATCCTAGTACTTGGGATGTTATTAATTCCATTACCATCATTCGTACTTGACTTAGCCTTTGTACTTAACTTCTCACTCTCACTTGGAATTATTCTAGTGACTATGTACACCAAGAATCCTCTTGAGTTTAGTACTTTTCCGACAGTATTACTCTTAGTTACCCTTGGTAGATTAGCGTTAGAAATTAGTGCTACTAGATCAATATTACTTACTGGACATGCTGGTAATGTAATTCACGCAGTTGGTGAATTCGTAGTCGGTGGTAATTATGTCGTCGGTATTATAGTTTTTATAATATTATTCGTCATTAACTTCATAGTGGTAACCCAAGGTGCTGGCAGGGTTTCAGAGGTGGCAGCTAGGTTCGCTCTCGATAGTATGCCTGGTAAACAGCTTGCTGTTGATGCTGATCTTAACGCTGGTCTAATCGATGAAGCGACAGCCAAGAAGCGTCGCAAAGATATAGCAAGAGAAGCTGATTTCTACGCCACTATGGATGGTGGTAGCAAATTCGTTAAAGGTGATGCAATCGCATCAATCATTATCGCTTTTATCAATATCGCTGCTGGTTTTATTATCGGTATGCTGCAATTACAACTCTCAGCTCCCGAGTCCGCTCAATTATTCACACTACTCACTATCGGTGAAGGTCTAGTCTCACAGATACCAGCTCTAATTATCAGTGTGGCTACAGGTATCATCGTTACTAGAGCTGATCCGGATATAAGCTTGGCTGATGATATCGGCGCACAATTATTCAACAACAAAGAAGTTACCGCAGTAGCGTCTGTAACTATGATGCTTCTAGCTATCGGTGTTAGAGGAGCATTCTTACCTTTCTTCTTAGTTTCTTGCGGACTAGCTTACTGGGCTTATCACAAATACCAGATCGAAGCTATCGGTAAAGCCACTCTAGTAGCAGCTCCTGATGGACGCATGGTCACCCCAGATGAGCTTAATGAGATTAAAGCCAAAGACAAACAAAAACAAAAAATTCAAGACAATAGCCCTGAAGGAGTTATCAAGCTACTTAAAATCGATCAGATGGAAATTGAGATTGGTTATAAGTTAATTGGACTGCTCGATCCAGAGAAAGGTGGCGACTTAATGGAGCGCATCGGTCAAATCCGCAGACAAATCATGGTTGAACTAGGGTTACCAGTTCCAGCCATTCGCGTGCATGACAACCTACAACTTGGTGCTAATGAATACATCATTAAACTACGTGGAGCACCTATAGCAAGAGGTACAGTTAAAGCTGATAGTTTCTTAGCTGTAAACACTGGGCTCGTTGATCCGGGTGCTACTAAGCTCGAAGGTGAAGTTACTACTGAACCTAGCTACGGACTTGCAGCAGTATGGATTAAAGAAAGAGATAGAGCAAATGCTGAAGCACTAGGCTACACAGTAGCAACACCATCATCAGTATTAGCTACCCACTTAACTGAGACTATACGCAAGTATGCTGGCGAGATACTATCACGCCAAGATCTAGTCAGAATGCTTGATAGGGTCAAAGAATACAATCAAAATATAGTCGATGAAATTAACACATTACTAAGCACTGGTGAACAATTAGCAGTGCTACAAAATCTATTGAAAGAACAAATATCTATTCGTGATCTCAACTCTATCTTAGAACAGTGTGCTAATTTCGCACGCATCAATAAAGAATCAGAGTTCCTAGCTGAGAGAGTGCGCGAAGGCATAGGCAGACAGATATGTTCAGGCTTCATCGTTGAGCGCAAGCTTAATGCTATAACTTTCCACCCAAGTGTAGAACAAGAATTAGTTAGCGCTCTGCATGTAGACAGGCTAGCTCTAGACCCGGCTAAAATCAAAGCAATACTTGAAAAGCTTAGCGGCGCCATAGAGGAGCTGTCTAACCAAGGTTATCCAGCGGTCTTACTCTGCAACAATAAAATTAGATTAGCTTTACGCAAACTCTTAGAGCGTAATTACTCTCAGCTAAGCATAATCTCTTACAATGAAGTGCCAACTGATATGGATGCTGTATCAGCGCATATGATTAGGTTTGATGAGGCTAAGGTGACTTAAATGTCACAAGATCGATCTGTCCTCCCACACCATCGATCCTAGCTGCGGACACTATAATCTTCTTAAGATGTGAATCATCTCTACGCCCACGCGGAACATTTTCAGCGACTTCACCACTATCAGCATCCATAAATATCACAACAGTTTTAATAAGATACTTCTCTTGCTTAATAACGTAATCAACCTTACCAGCAAATGCTCCATAACAATCTAGCTCAGGTGATGAGTAAGGAAGTGATAGTACCCTTTCCATTTCTTGCTCAGCGATGTATTTAAGTTCAGTTTGACCTCTACTTATCATCCCGGCTCGAATAGCATAGTTATAGAAGCCAAGTATAGAAACTAAAGCTGTAGAAATAATAGCGACAGAGATTAAAAGTTCAACTAAGGATAAACCACTCACAGAACGCATTCTAGGCTTCAAGATTTACCCCCTTCTTTTTCGTTGAATTTAATAGCGTCTTTATGCTCTTTAAGGAACTGCTCTTCATTAGTCTTAGACCTTTCCATTTTACGAGCAGCACGAGCACGAGTAAAAGGTAAACCTATTAAAGCTTTAGTGATATCACTAGGGTTATAGCTAACGTGCCCATGACCACTAATCGTCATTTCCGAGCTTGGATTAAGCGGGTGAACAATAATGCCACCAGAGACTTCGACGTTACCTGAAATTTGCAAATCACCAATAATATAAATGACGCCATCAAATTGACTAGGGTGCGAAGAACCACCACCAATACGCACAGTACCACCAGATGGATTAAGACCACCCAAAGTCGTATCAATAACCAACAGTCCTTGCCCTGCAAGTGCATTGCCACCATCATAGCTAGGAGTACCTTCGATTATATTCAATCCTATATATCCATCATAATCTTCGTAGACTCCACTAGGTACAGAGGTTTTAGTACTAATACCATCACTCCAATCAGCAAGAGTCTCCAATGGAGTGCCTAAAACATATTCAAGCTTAGTTTTACCCGGGACAGAAATATGCGAGGCAACTGGGAATAGAAACCTTTCTGAATCTTGCTCACTAATACCATAAGGAGTAATAATAGAAGGAATAAACTGCACTATTTCATCATTTAAATAATGAGACTCCTCAAAACCAGGCTCCCTGACAAAAATAGATGAAGCACCTACAGTATCAACAATTGCATAATCACTAAACTTAGATTTTCCACCAGCAGGAATAATTGCTACTATATGCCCAGCCTTAAACCCTCTACCTGACGGGCTCGGGTCTTTAATGTTAAACCAAGCATCTTCAACAACAGCAGAACCAGATGGCATTGGTGGAGTAACAAGATCAGAAAGATCAAAAGCATTAGAATCAGGTCTAGGATCTTCAACAACAATCTCTAAATCACCACTACCACTAGCTTCAAACATTGTCGCTATTGCTTCTTGATAGCCTCTGATCTGAATATCAGAAGTTCCAAAGCTCACTCTTGCATTCGTAGTAATTGCTGCATGCACTCGCGGCAACTCTCTTCTGATGATCTGCGTTTCTTTATAAGTAGCTCCTGCCACTGTTGCGATAGTCTCAACTTTCCAAACAGTTTCCATATCTGATTTCAGTAAATCAAAGTTACGTTGAAAACGAGCACCAGTATTAGAACCTGGCTCAGGCTTAGCTCCATTACTAGGTCTACCATTCGTAGGATCATTCGTAGCAGCTGCTTGCGGTCGACCACCCTGCCCACCCAAAGACACACTATCAAAAGGAATATTAGAATGAGATTTAACGTAGAGCAGGGTAATTACAGTGCTATAGGTTCCAATACCAGGATCTTTACCAGCAGACTCATCCTTAGGTTCAACATTGAAAGTCCAAGCATAACTCTGACCACCTTTATTGAAGAGGGTTATCGAATGCTGTCCAGGTTCAGCCCCACGGGATTTAATTTTAAAAACAACTTGAGTATCATTGTAAGAAATAATATCAAGATCAAAGGCATCAGAATCAGGAACAAGCATCGGAGGATTAGCAGCATCACCAAGTCCAGTGCCTTCTATCATTACACCTGATATTTCATCAGAAGTTTTCATCCGTGAAAACTGCTGACCATAATCTTCTTGCAACTCTGATGGAATGACGATGTCAGATATTTGTGGAGAAAGCTTAGATTCATAAGCAGGTACCACATAGAAAAATGCTGCTTGAGAACCGGCTCTCAGCTTATAACGCCCAGGCTTTAGATCATCAGCGATCTGTGCCGTAAAATCACGCGAACCAACTTCAAGTATACGAATATCTAAAGTATTGAAAACAGGCTTAAAATCATCAATATTTTCAGCATCAACTCTAACATCAACCTGTTGACCTTGCTCAGCAAAATTAGGATGAATAGTTTTCAATATAGGACGGTTAGAATCCTTATAGTTAGGAACCACACTGAGATACTCTTCACGAATATCATTCTGTCTAATTAAAACTGGAATATGATCAGCTAAGGTAACTTGAAAACCCGGCTTAATATGCATCCCTTTAGGTATGGGAATGCGACCTATACGCTGAACATTAACCTCAGGCAAAGGAAAATAAACTTCTTCAACAAGTAATTGATTGCCAATATTCAGACCTGCAACTTTTGCTTTCTCTAAAGCTATGCGCTCTTGCATAACCATTGCCATATACTGAGCGCCACTAATAATATCGCCCTTATCAATGTGCACATAGTAAGGGTTAATCAAATAGAAATTTATGTAACGTGGTACTTGAGTCAAATCCAAGCTATTAAACTCAGCTTCTTGTGTCTCTTCGTCTTCGCTCCAATCACTCTCATCAACTTCCCACTCATCCCAATCTTCATCGTCCCAATCATCAGCATTCTCAATATCAGCCATCTTCGCTTCTTGTTCGAGCTGGGCTGGAGTTTTAATCACAGTGGGTAAAGTTTTGACATTAAGCCTAGCAACGGCTCTAGCGTTAGCGGCCTCTGCTAAATATTTAGCTTGTAAGCTATGGATATTACGTATAGATTCCTTGCTATTGATATCAAGAAAATAAAGCACACTAGAGAGTAAAGTAGAAAAAATTAGGCACAAAACTACAGCAAAAGGTAGGGTAAAACCTTTAGCTTGCCGGCACGCGTTAATATAGGCAAAACTGCTTGCCATGTTCTTAATATGTCACGAAATACTTGATTTGTCGCTTGATAATGGGACAAGCAAGCGTCTTAAGTCTCATTGAGAAGAAATACTATATCTTTCTAAAAGCCCTTGCCCCTAGCCGATACTACTCTGATATAATAAGCCGAGTCTTGCCCCCATCGTCTAGAGGCCTAGGACATTCGGTTTTCATCCGAACAACAGGGATTCGAATTCCCTTGGGGGTACCACTTTATACTAATATGGAGTCATGCCCGATTTCGCTGACTTCATTTTCAAGCTAATACCGCTATACTTCATCATCGCCCTAGGCTTTATTGCAGGTCGCTATCTCAATGTTAAGCGCGAAAGCATAGCCCCATTACTACTATATATAGTAGTACCGATAGTAACTTTCAAAGCTATATTCCTGCAAAAGCTCAGCTACCAAATGCTTAGTTATCCAGTCTTTATGCTGGCAACCAGCCTTATATTATCCATATTATTTTTCTATATCGGCAAAAAATTCTTCGACATCGAGCATGCTGGCTTGCTTTCACTCTGTGCCGGTTTAGCCAATGTAGGCTATTTCGGTTTGCCACTAGTATTGATCACTCATGGTGAGCAGGCACTAGGCATCGTGATGCTTTTAATATTAGGTACCGCTATTCACGAAAGTTCATTTGCCTTTCTTATTGCTGCTCGCGGTAAGTATAGCCGCCATGAAGCTTTGATGAAGACACTCAAGCTACCAGCTATCTACACTAGCTTACTAGCCTTGGTCTGCAACTATCTCTACAACCACTATTACCTCTGGTGGAGTTCAAGTCCAGAAATAAAAAATATCTGCGACCAAGTGATATTCAATCTTCTAGCTTCAGTTGATAAATTCGTCGGGGCCTACACTGTACTAGGCATGATGATGATAGGGCTTGGCTTATCAACACTAGATAAAATTAAATTCGATTGGAAATTCACTGGACTAGCGTTAATAGCTAAATATCTCTGCTATCCAGGTTTAACCATAATCGTTGCATTAATTAACAATTACTATTTGCATTTCTATGAGCCTGAAGTTATGCAGTTATTGTTCTTAATGTCTATTGTGCCGACTGGCGCCAATACAATATCCATAGCAACTGAGCTTAAACTGCCTACAGATACCGTCTCAATCACAGTCCTGATCAGTACGGTATTTGCGCTGTTCTACATACCATTAGTGCTCTATTGGGTGAAGCCTTGGTTGATGTAGAATAAAGTGATGCACTTTGATCTAAGCGAGTTAATTATCACCGTCGGTTATATTGGAATTTTTGCAATCGTATTTGCTGAATCCGGTTTATTGATTGGCTTTTTCTTACCCGGTGACACACTATTATTCACCGCAGGTTTTCTAGCTTCACAAGGTTTACTCTCTTTCCCTGTTTTACTAGTTCTCTGCTTTATCGGAGCGACCTTAGGTTATTGGGTTGGCTATATTTTTGGACACAGAGTAGGACGCAAACTATTCGAGCGTGAAGATTCATGGTTCTTCCATCGTAAAAACCTAATAGCTGCTCAAGAGTACTATCAAAAGCATGGTGTGCAAACCTTGATACTCGCTAGGTTCATCCCTATCATTAGAACTTTCGTTCCGATAGTAGCTGGCATAGCAGGAATGGATTACAAAACCTTTATACGTTTCAATATTATTAGTGGTTTGATTTGGGTGGGCGGGGTTGTTTCTGCTGGTTACTACTTGGGCAAAATTATCCCAGATGTGGATAAATATCTACTACCTATTGTTGGGGTGATATTTGTGGTGTCGGTGTTGCCGGGGTTGTTGCATTTGGTAAAACAGAAACAGGAGTAGAACAGAGCTCTAATCTGCTTTTCGTTTCTTGAAAAAGTATTTTATCCGAAGCATTAAAATACTTGCTAGCTATTGGTTCAATTTGCTGTATAGTCTTACAAGCCTGTTCCTTATCATTTGTATAATATTGCGCCTCTGCTAAGTGTAATAAATGTATACCTAAAGAACTCTTAGATTTATCCAAGTTCTCCAAAGCCTTATTAAAATATTCTTTGGCTTCTTTATACTTTTTATTCTTCATATAAACGACACCGATATTGTCATAGGCTTCAGAATCATCGCTAGGCTGCTTACCCTCTTTTAAATCTAAAATTAAATTTGACGCTTTGACAGTTTTATCAATATCACCTTTCATCGAGTAAATATAGCTCAAATTAGTCATAGCCAAGAGCTTTGTATCAACAGGTGTATGCTTGCCAATGACAAGCTCATCATAAATCTTAATAGCCTGATCATAATTGTTCTTATGCAAAAAAGAATATGCTAGTTCAGACTTTAAAATCGGCTTAGTAGCTTCATTCGGATCATATAAATCACATTTAGACAAAGCCTCATTCATGAACTCAATAGCCAAGTCATAATAACCCTTCTCATTCAGGCTATATGCTATTTTACGAAGATATTCTATATACCCCTGCCTAAGTTCAGGACCACCATCTTCCGCTACACGTTGAATTAATTCCTTACTCTTAACAACTTGCTGCAAATATTCAGCAGCAGGATACTTGAGTTTCTCCATCGAAGCAGCAGCTAATGAATACAATAAAGCGGCGTTATAATATTTTTTCTGCTCTTCAAGTAGACCTGCAACTAGTAAGATTTGCTCAGTAGACTCTTTTGAATCAGAGCCATAAGCAGATAACTTAGCAGCCTCAACAGCAATTCTTTCATTAGCTTTAATAACTTGCGGGTCATTAAGAGAAGCCATAGCACTATCTAAAACTGGTGAAGTCTCTGGCAAGGCTTGAACCGGAGCAGCCATTATTACAAGAACCAATAAAATCCAATACATAACAGAAACAATCATACAAACAATTTAAAGCTTCGAACAATCGGTTAAAGCCGAATGCCGCAACAAACAATCACCTTCGACCAATCGGTTAAAGCCGAATGCCGCAACAAACAATCACCTTCGACCAATCGGTTAAAGCCGAATGCCGCTGCGCGGCATTCGTGGCCGAGTGTCTTTTTCTTGTGTGGTTCCTACGGAACCACCTTAAGAACACTCGGCATCTAGCCAATGGTCAGGGTTAAGACTTTAAAGAGCCCCTATATACAAAAGAGGGGGCTTAAGCCCCCTCTTTTGTATATACTGGTGCGCCTGGAAAGATTTGAACCTTCGACCAATCGGTTAAAGCCGAATGCCGCTGCGCGGCATTCGTGGCCGAGTGTCTCTTTATCATGTGGTTCCTGCGGAACCACTTTCAGAGACACTCGGCTCCTAGCCAATGGCGTAGATCAAGCTTCGAGGAACCCCACTTACACAAACACCCACCCCCTTCGGGGTGGGTGTTTGTGTATATACTGGTGCGCCTGGAAAGATTTGAACCTTCGACCAATCGGTTAAAAGCCGAGTGCTCTACCGCTGAGCTACAGGCGCGCAGAGAACAATATATCATACTAGGCTTGGTTGAGCGAAACTTAGAAATGCTCGAAGAAGAGACTCCATAAAATTTTAATTATGAGCTCAATTATTGTGATTTTCTAGAGGAAAAATGACCCCTTTCATTTTCAAAAAAGATATGCCATGATCTCTCAGCATTAAGGGGGACAATATGAGAAAAATATGTTCGGAATTCTTCGCGGAGCTAGTGAGACAGAGCATCTGCAAGAGAATTAAAGATCGTATACTACGTAAAAATGGCTGGGGAGATAGGATTCGAACCCATGAATGGCTGGACCAAAACCAGCTGCCGTACCACTTGGCGACTCCCCAGAGAGCGCAAACTCAAATAAAGAATACTATATATCACAGCATATATACAGTCATATTAGTGATATTTTGTCTTTCTTTTATAAGCGTGAGTGCAGCAGTAGAGAGTAAATACGTCTCTGAGCTTAAAAGCCGAAGTAATTACCAAAGTCCGATAGAGGCGATGAGTTATGACACTCAACTTATCTATTCTGACGCTAAGAACCTGTATCTCGGCACTAAGCGCATAGATTTGATCAACTCATTTATCGGGGCCATGCCAGAGCCAGCTACTAATAACGAGCGTAAGATCTACCAGATCCTTGAAGATAACGAAGATACTTGGCTAGCCACTAGTATCGGGCTCTTCAAAAATTACAAGCGCGTATTTAATAAAGGTTCAGTAAGAGAAATTCAAGTCACAAGAAGCGAAATCTTTATCGCAACAGAAACTGGTATCTACCAAGCAGTCAAAAGTAAAACTGAAGATCCTAAATGGGTGCTGATCAAAGGCAGTCCAATAGATGTAGTTGCCATTCATCTTGATAATAGTGGTCACTTGGTATATGCCGCTACTAATCTAGGTTTCTACTACTATGACTCCGAGTCACTACGTTGGTTGCAACGCAGTGCTGGGCTAAGAAAAGATTTCAGCGACTCTTATGGCTTTAGAAGAATACTCTGTTACAGAGATCATTTACTCGTCACTACAAGCTCCGGTGTTTACTACAGTAAAGATCAAGGCCTAAATTGGCAGCGCAGTATTATGGGTCTAAAACCCAATGCTGATGGCTTCTACAACCTAAGAGATATCAGTATCCACGCTGAGGATATATTTCTTGCCACCAGTCAAGGACTATATTATGCAAGCATTGATGAACTAGATAGCGGGCAAATCAGCTGGCAAGAACTCAGACTAGAGCAGGCACGTAGCAACGAAAATAACAGTGTAGATATCTACAGCTTACTAAGTAGAGACACTGAACTTTATGCTGGTACCAGCTATGGTGAGATCTTTAGCATCACTAACTTGAAACCAGCGCAGAGCAAAACAGAAGGCTTAGATTTCATACGCAAACTACTTAGCGTCGAGCCTAGCGTACAAGAATTGCAAGCTGTAGCTCTTGACTTTGCAGGTTTACCTGCTGGTCAAGATTTTCGGCGTTATCGAAGGCAGGCTAGATTACGCAACCTACTACCTAATTTCGAGAGCTTCGGCACTCACAATGCTGAAGATTTAATTGCTATCAATACCAGTGGTGGAGATGATTTTAACTCTAGCACTGGTTCACTCACAAGTTCTTACGATAGAGATAGCCAGAATCGTAACAATAATGGTTTTACTACTGGTCTTAGAGCCAACTGGCAGCTAGCTAATCTAATTTACGATCCAGAAATCAACGATATTAATAATAGTGCACGCGTAGTGAGTAATATTCGCGAGAATTTACTCACTGAACTTACACAAATATACTTCGCCAGGCGAGAGTTGCAGTACAAAATACTTAGCGAAATATTTTCTCAAAGACAAACTAGCCTAAAAACTATCACTAATGACACAAGCTTAATAGCAAGCAATGACGATACAAGTCAAAAAAACGAGCAAGACAAAAAAAGACCAGCAAAAGAAACAAAGAAAACAACTTTAAGTGCTAAAGCTAAGGTAGATACAGTAATAGAAGAGATCAGCTCAGAGACAGAGATTGAGCAACTATTTAAAGACAAACTAAAACTCGCAGAATACACTGCTCAAATCGACGCCAGAACCGGGGCTTGGTTCACGAAAGAATTAGAAAAAAGATATCAAAGGGGGATATATGAAGAATATTTTGGTACTTAGTTTAGTAATATTGACAACGCTCCAGGCGCATGCCGCTTATCGGCGAGAAATTCCGGCACCAGTTATTAATAGCATCACAACTCTAATAGCTCAAGGAGATACTCTCAGCATCAAGGGCACAGGTTTTATAAATAATTATCCGCAAGGTCATATTATTTATTTGCGCAACGAACGCAAAATCAAACTAGAACCGTTCTACTCTAATGCCAGCGAATTAAAAGCTTATATACCTACTAATCTTAGCTATGGTGATTACTTAATCGGCGTCAAACTGCGCACCAAGTGGCTTGAAAGCCGCATCAATAGTAGCACTGAGAAAACCAAAATCAGACCAATAGCACCCACAGTTAATCTCAGCAATGACTATGTTTATAAAAATCTCGATGAACTAAATTTACCAGAGCAAGATAGTGACGGGCATCAGCTAATCTACCAGCTACTAAATCCTCTAAGTGTCGGTGCTAATAAGCTTTCAGCTCACTACTATGAAGATGGCTATCTCAGCATGCCAAGCACCGAACTGAGCATAATGTTATTGCCTGAGGCTGCCATCAATCCAGAATTAGAACTAGACGGCTCCAAAATAATGGTCAGACGTAAGCTTAGTCCTAGCAGTCTAGAACTAAGCTTACCTAATCAAATCATCAATCACGAGCCCGATACTGGCACTAAGGTGCTGCTTAGCCTAAGCGCTGCTCCAATATTAATTGATGTCAGTAACTATAGCCACAGTAATAACAGTGACTTTAGCCAAGAAATCTACCTTAATAGCCCCACTAAGCCACATTATCTATCTAAGAAGGCTTTTAAAAGTCCTATAAAAATTCAGCAAATTCATGTCAAATCTCCCGAGTCCGTGCTCTTATATAATCAAAGCTCGAAAATCTTTCCCCTCGCCAGCTGTGGTCTCTCTGACAACATCATGACCCGGCACAACTTTTTCGAGCCTTCCTCTATCACAGCTGGCGACCCCTTTTTATACACAGGAGACCTAGGTCTCAATGATACAGGTGGCGACTCTTTGAGTCTGGATTGTCCTTGCAGTCACCCTATACTTATTCAAGCTAGTGCCACTGCTAAAGAGCAGGGTTTTACTATGCCAGATTGCGTGAGTAACAAGATGAGATTAGATAGTTTTAGCTATGAGAGTTTAGATGCTGGTGGGTATGGAATAAAATAAATTTTATTTAACTGATATTCTTGGCAAGTCGTAATAAAATCTTGTCTAATGAATAACACACTACAGTCTCTATTATTATCAGCCAGTTTACTAGCAGCTCAGTATAAAAATACAACGAACATATTACCTGATGCTTTTGGCATAAGAAAGGATACCCCACAAGCACCAGCAAACCCACATAAACAAAGGGTTCTATCGAGAAAAGAACTTCCAATAGATATACACTTTCATCAAGGTGGACGGACAGCCGCCCAGAAACCAAGTAGGGGTATTGCACCAAGAAGAGTTTAATTATGCACTCATGTTCAAAGCGCAAAAACGTGACGTAAGTCACGTTTTTGCTATGCCTGCTTCTTCGGCTTCAACTCTACAACGTCAGCAAGCTGTCTAGATGCTTCCACCATATCCGCTGTAATTGTTACTTCATTAATATCATCACGCGAAGGCACATCGAACATGATCTCTTTCATTACATTCTCTACTATACTGCGCAGGGCGCGAGCACCCATTTTACGTTTTTGGGCTTTCTTAGCGATAGCATCTAAAGCATCATCACTGAATTCTAGTTTCACACCATCAAGCTCCAATAATTTTTGATACTGACGGATTAGCGAGTTCTTAGGCTTAGTAAGTATCAGTCTAAGCGTTTCAAGATCAGGCGCATCCAAGCTAGTCACCACCGGCATTCTACCGACGAACTCTGGAATCAATCCGAAATGCACTAAATCTTCTGGCTCCACGTGGCTGAAAGATTCAGCAAGAACTTTAGCTTTCTCATCATCACTAAGGGTGGCAGAGCCGAAACCTACTTGTGATTTAGATTTATTACGGCGCTTCTCGATGGTCTGTTCTAACCCTACGAAAGCTCCACCGCAAATAAACAATATATTATGCGTATCTATCTCTATCATTTCCATATGCGGGTGTTTGCGACCACCGTGAGCTGGAATATTAGCTTTAGTGCCTTCTATAAGTTTTAGTAGAGCTTGCTGCACGCCTTCACCAGAAACGTCACGAGTGATAGAAGGGTTCTCTGATTTGCGGGTGATCTTGTCGATCTCATCGATATATATAATGCCGCGCTGAGCTTTCTCAATGTCTGAATCAGCGTTCTGATAAAGTCTCTGCAAAATGTTCTCAGCATCCTCACCGACATAACCAGCCTCAGTGATAGTGGTAGCGTCAGCAATAGCGAAAGGTACCTTCAAATAGCGCGCTAGAGTCTCAACGATGTGAGTTTTACCACTGCCAGTAGGACCTAGCATCAGAATATTAGATTTAGAAATTTCTACTTCGTCTTTCTTGTCTTTATTGACGGTATTGTGAGCGATACGCTTGTAGTGGTTATAAACCGCAACGCTAAGAGTCTTCTTAGCCTCTTCATTGCCTATTACATACTCGTCTAATATAAGTTTTATGTCACGCGGAGTAGGCAGCTTACCATCAATAACACCAGCAAGTTCACGCTGAGCCAGCAGCTCTTCTTCTAGCTGAATATGGTGGTCTTCGCCTAATATCTCATTACAGAGATTTACGCACTCATTACAGATATAAATACCTGGGCCGGCAATAAGTTTTTGGACTTGATCCTGAGTCTTGCCACAGAAAGAACATTGCAGCAAATTATTATTTTCGCGTTTAACCATACCTAACTATATATATGATTACAAAGAGCTCGAACTTGTTTCCGAATCAAGCGCAGAAGGTCTCTTGGTGATTATCTGGTCTATCAAACCGTAAGCCTTAGCTTGCTCTGGAGTCATGATGTTATCACGATCTGTATCTTTTTCAAGCACTTCAACTGGCTTTTTACAGTTCTTAGCCATGATTTCATTCAACATCTTCTTCATGCGCAAGATTTCATTAGCTTGAATCTCGATATCACTAGCTTGACCTTGAGCGCCACCTAGTGGTTGGTGAATAAGAATACGTGAGTGCGGCAGCGCCATACGCTTGCCTGGCTCACCAGAACTGAGTAAGAACGCTCCCATACTAGCGCACTGACCCATACAGATGGTCATAACGTTAGCGCGCACGTGTTGCATAGTATCGTAAATCGCCAAACCAGCAGTAACTGAACCTCCTGGGCTATTGATGTATAGATAAATATCTTTGCTAGCGTCTTCTGAATCGAGCAATAACATTTGTCCAACAAGAATACTGGCAACGATGTCGTTAACTTCTGTGCCCAAAAATATAATACGCTCACGCATCAAACGTGAAAATAAATCGAAACTGCGCTCACCACGCGGGGTATTCTCAATCACGCTTGGCACATACATTTGCGTGCCAGTAGTGATAATGCTTTTGATCTCTGATGTCTGTTTTAGATATTCCATATGTATAAGAATGTACCACGACTGACATATTTGCATAACCAGGGTCATGCTTTTGCGCTGATGTAAAATCTTAAATTTATCCACTCACTGCATAAAGCGCAGAATCCACCCGTCGGGGTCGATTCTGCTACGTTAGAATTAGTTAAGATGCTACGCTCAGCTATAGATAAATACCTCAAGCGCAATCTAATTCGCTTTCATAGCCCGGCACATAATGGCTCCGCAGATGCTCGCGACTTATCTGAACTAACTGGATTGGATGATCTTCAGTATCCATCTGGAGCGATTGCTGAGACCCAAACAATGATCGCTTCACTATTCGGTGCCGCACGATCATTCATGCTAATCAATGGAGCTAGTGTCGGTATTATGGCTGCACTACTTGCGCTGCGCATGCAATCACACGATGATAAACCATTATTAGTTGCGCGCAATGTTCACAAGTCTGTAATCGCTGGAATAATTCTTGCGGGGTTTGACATAGAGTGGTTTGAGCCGGAGTGGAATTCTGAACTAGGATGCTACGGGGAGTTTAAGCTAAATGATCTTGATGAAAATAAATATTGCGGAGTAATACTCACTAACCCGACTTACGAAGGATTTTATTCTAATTTACCGGAGCTAAAGATTCCAGTTATTGTCGATGAGGCTCATGGTGCACATTATCAATTTTCATCTTCCTTACCTAAAACAGCACTAGAATCTGGCGCTGATATTAGTGTGCAGTCTTGGCATAAATGCTTAGGCTCATTAACTCAAACTGGGGTTTTGCATGTCAGCCATAAAAGCCTTATAGATAGTGAATTAGTGGCAGCCGCTCTTAGATTATTGCAGACTACTAGCCCAAGTTATTTACTAATGGAAAGCATCTCATCGACAGCAGAATTATACGCGCGTGAAGGAGAAACGATTATCGCAAGGACACTAGAACTAACTAAACAAATAAATTTTCCTCTTGCTGCTAATCAAGATCCACTAAGAGCTAATATTTATATCCCTAATTATCCAGTACGCGGAGAATATTTATTCAATCTATTCGAAGCTAAAGGCATAGCACTAGAAAAATATTCTGAGAACTCTGTATTAGCTTTTATTAATCCATTTACTAACGAAGAAGATATTTCACGATTAAATAAAGCCTATAAAAAAATTGCCCATGAACTAGCAAACAATTATCACTTATTAAATGATGAGAGGTTAACTGAGCAAAACAGTTCTAAACCAATCTATCCTCAACAAGGCATAGATCCACGTACAGCATTTCTACTCTATGGCAAAGATGCTTCTATCAACTCTGAGCTCTATGCGCCGTGCCCGCCGGGGCTGGCAACGGTGGTACCGGGGCAGAAACAAGTCTTCTAAACCAATCAAAAAAATCTTTCCCGAGTTCCTCTGTGGCTAAATCATATGGATTTAAGGCGAGCAACTTAAGGCTATTAGCTCTAGAATCAGGTAAGCGCAATTTGCCCAAATCATCTGACGAATCAGGTTTGATATATCTTCTAGAGATACCAGCTTCTTGAATAGCAGTACCTCCAGCAGAAGAATCAACTGTAAGCAGATAAGTATTAGGTCTCTTAGCTAATTCACTAGCGAAATAACGATCAAAGTAGTCTCCTGAAGTCTCTTGTTCATTCCCCAAGAGTCGCGCTAATCTCCCACGCGGCACTTCACCTTTAGAAGCTGCAACTATCAATACTGGGCCTTCTATTGGTTCAGGACCAGGATCTCCAACGAAATTATCAACCAATTCTCTCAGCTCACCAGTTTTACTAGGTTTCAATGCTTTTACAAGTTGCTCTGCTGAAGAATAGAAACTGCTTCTAGCTGCAGCGATCTTCGCTAATTTATCTAAAGCTTCATCAACCCCTTTACGGCCAGGACCAATCTCCATCACGTCTCGCCCAGCATCCGGTCTTAAAAAACAAACTTTCACAATAAGATAATATATCATATTATCCTTGGAGCTAAAATATTATTCTTGCCCCTAACCAAGCCTCAAGCCCTAAAAGCCCTAGAAAACCAGCACTACCACAAGCTAATAATCGGTGCTGCACTTAAAGACTTCGCAAGCATAGAAACTTACGCTTATTTATTCACTCATGCTAAAGCTAACGCCATAGATATTTCTGCTTTTCCCTTATCACTAATCTCAGCACAAAAAGGTATCGCCAAAGCAATAACCGAAAACCCATCACTCAACCCCCCATTAATTATGGTCAGCGTTAATATCGGCGAAGATCCACACTTCAGGCGCATAGAACTCAACACAGACACTTGCACTGAATGTTTACTCTGCATTCCTAGCTGTCCAGCCGATGCATTTTTTATCAGCGACAATAAATTCACTTACGAGCCTAATCTTTGTTATGGCTGCTCTAACTGTCTTCCCTACTGCTCTTACGACGCCTTGAGTTTCGAAAACTGGAACGGCTCATCACCTGAGACTATTAGCGAACTAATATCACTTGGCGCAACTGCTTTCGAAATACACTTATCACCAAACTTAAACGCGTTCCAAGATTTCTACAAGAAGCTCCCAGCTAACAAGCAAATATTAGAAAGCTTCTCAATCGGCTCAGGCTTAGTCAACGCTGAAGAGCTCAGCGAAACAGCGATCACTATAGTTAAAGCGGTGCGTGATAAATACCAAGGCATTCACCCACTGATTCTACAGACCGACGGCATCCCACTCTCTGGTGCCCGCGACCTCTACTCGCTTGAGCAATCTGGTTATAAATTAGAAACTGAGGACAACAAGGATCTAGTTAGTATAGAGAACGCCCGCATAGTTATAGAGGCTCTAGATAAAGCTGGTTTAAGAGATTCAGTCTACGTGCAGATTTCTGGTGGTAGCACTGAGCACAGCTTGGCTAAAGCCCATGCCTTTGGTATTCCGATCGCCGGAGTAGCTATCGGCTCCTACGCTCGCAAGAAGCTAAATGAAGCTGGTGGAGATCTTAAGAATGTTGCCCGAACTTTAATCTCGGGTACAATGGATCTAGAGGTATCAACCCCACATAAATGATAGATATTCGCAAAGATGATATTCAGGAAATTCTCAGTTTACTTCCTGATCATTTAGTAGAAATTATTAATGAGCACGATTTATCAAAACTAATCGAAGTCGTACTCGACCTAGGACGCATTCCTGAAGCACGTTTCTCTAAGCAAAAAACCATAGTATTAGGTAATCGCAATGTTAGTCGTGAAATTCTCAATGGAGTAGTAGCTAACCTTGGCCAATTCAGCGACAATAATCGTGCTGGCTTGGAAGGCACCCTGCACCGTATTAGCTGCATTAGAAACCGCACCGGAGAGATAGTTGGACTTACCATGCGTATTGGTAGATCTATTTTCGGTAGTATCGAGATCATGAAAGATCAAGTCGATGGCGAGAAATCAGTACTGTTATTAGGACCTCCAGGCGTCGGCAAAACTACCATGCTTAGAGAAATTGCTCACTATCTTTCTACCGAGAAAGAAAAGCGCGTAGTAATTATAGATACATCCAATGAGATCGCTGGTGACGGCGATGTGCCGCATCCTGGTATTGGCAGAGCTAGACGCATGCAGGTACCACGCGAGAAAAAACAGCACGACGTGATGATAGAGGCTGTTGAGAATCACATGCCTGAAGTAATTATTGTCGATGAGATCGGCACCGAGGAAGAAGCTGACGCAGCTCGCACCATCGCTGAGCGCGGCGTTACACTTATCGGCACTGCTCATGGTAACGACTTAGAGAATTTAATTCAGAACCCTACTCTATCTGATCTAATTGGTGGCATAGAGACTGTAACCTTAGGTGACGAGGAAGCCAAGAAACGCGGCACCCGCAAGACGGTACTAGAGAGAGGTTCAAGACCTACTTTCGATATTTGCGTAGAGATTATTGATAGATACACTGTTAACGTGCACAAAAATGTGGCTAATAGTGTTGATGGCGTATTGCGTGGCTGGACCATACAGCCTGAACTTCGTAGCCGTGATAAAGCTACGGATGAAGTTAAAATCCTTGAACCGGCTAGAGACCCAGCTGAGCCAGAAGTATTCGAAGGTGTGCCTTACGCTAAGAATGGTACTACCATTGCCATCTATCCTTACGCGATCAGCAAGTCACTGCTTAAGCGTGCTTTCGCTGTTGTTGATTTTGATTTCGAGGCGGTTAACACTATCGATGAGGCTGATTTAATTCTGGCTCTTAAGAGCTACGCTCAGCCTGACTCTACAATCTTTAAAATCTCAGCTGAGAAAGATACAGAGATCAAAATCGTTGAAGAAAACTCTTTACCAAGCATTACTGAAGCCTTAGAAGACGTTATAGATGATGTCCCTTATATGGAGCAGGATTGGGACAGAATGTCAGTTGCTAATGCTGCTAGTGAGACGAAGCTCGCCTAGTCTTAACAAGACCTTAACCTTGATCTGATATTAGATAGTATCCCTAAAACAAGGAGTACTATTTTATGCCAACAGATCGTCCAAGCGTAGCAGCTGCAATTAGCGGTATCAACTCTACAATTAGCAGCAATGCTGGAACAATTAACAATCATAATGATTCTGCAATCAGTTCAGAAGCGAGAGCCAGCGCAGAAAGATCACAACAACAAATCGCTCAGTCAATGGTCACTGCCAGCCAATCAAAAGTAGATGATCTAAGAAGCGAACTCAGTCCTCCACCTACTATTCAAGTTCCAGATGGGAAAAGCTCTAGAACAGAAGTGGATCAAAGAGAAGTAGCAAGAATTACAAAAGAACTTAATAATGCTTCAGCTAAGCTACAACACGCTCAAGCAAGAGTTAACGAAAGTAGCACCGAAAGTGCTCAAGCTACCGATGAACAAAAAGCAAGCGAGAGTGTTAGCTCACTAACAGCAGCAGAGAACCAAACTCTGCAAGCTCAAGTAGATTCATTCACCGAGTTCCTTAATTCGATGAATCCAGGTCAACTTGAAAAAATAGACGTAAAAGACAAAGAGGCTCTACAGCAACGATTAGATACCTTCGCATTAGCACTAAACAACAGTGATAACGATGAAACTAATAACATAGACAGCGCTAAAGTTACCGATAAAGAATCAGTAAAACTATTCATGCAAACACTCACAGAAATAAGTTCGAGTAAAGAAAAAACTGACACTGCAGGTGCAGCATCAGATAGACAAGGAAGTTAATAATTATGGTATCAAGCCTAGTAAACAAATTAGCCAAAGATGAGATCGTCCGTGAGGTAATATTACACGCTGAAGATCAAGAACTATTATGGTTAAAAGGTGTCAAGATTAATGAGGATATCGTCACTCTAAAAGCAGATATCGAAGCTGGTCTATGGACTATTACTTTAGAAGTTGATCATGGCACGGTTGTCTACAAAAGTCATGACAAAGCTGGATATTTAATTACCATCAGCACTCATCCTAATGCAAAATATTTACGCGGCAAAGAAAACTTGAGTGAAGATCAAATCACAGTACTGCTAACAGAATATTCTAGCTGCGTAGCGATTGATCTAAAAGATATCAATACTCTCAAACACGCTAAATCAGTTCTTAAAGATGATTACGTACTCAAACATATACCACTAGCTAATCCTACTCAGGATTGCGCTGCTAGATTAGTAATCTGGCATATCAGAGCCTATAGAAAATTATTCCTGGATTACCAAAATAAATATGGCTTTCTATGGCAAGAGACTGGTTTTAACAACGCAAGAACCCTCGCTGGAGCAATGCGTGATGAAGGATTAATTTAAGGAGAATATATGGCATTAGGATTAGGAACTCAAGCTGGAAGCGCCACAACAAGTGATAAGGGCAGCACCATAGATAGCATTCGCGCCGAGAAAGCGGCAACAGATGCTCGTATTCCTAATACTAAAGCTCTAGCAGAAGAAGCTAAAGCTAGGCAAGCAGCTAATAATGCTGCTGGTAATGGAGCTAATGCTACAGGCGCAGCACAACAAGCGCAAGCACAAGCACAAACAGGCATGGGAGGGGGCTTGATCGTTACTGGTGGCATCATGGTCGCAATGGGTTCATCAGGACCACAAGGCGCACTAGGAGTAATGCAAACCATCGGTATCGGTATGATCACATCTGGAACTGGTATGGTAGCCCAAGGTGTGGTTACACTAGCTTCTGCTAATGACAATATTCAAAAAGGAACTAACCTACTAGCAAAAGCTGCTCAAGATGGCATTATCTCTAAAGAACAAGCTAGTGTCACCAACAAAGAGATGATCAGATCTCAAATATTTGAAACTAAAATCAATATGCTCCAAGGAGCAATGCAAGATCTAGAAAAAGACGGCAAGCTCAAAGGTCAAACCGGTGAAGACTTAACAGCCGATCAAATAGATAAGCTTAAACAAGGCGGTCAAGCCATGTTTGACAAAGCCTTTGATAACGGTGCTGACGCACTAGCCAATAATGGCATCATGAGTCTTAAAGACGGTAATGACACTAGATACTTCATGCTTAATGCCGATGGCAATGCTGCTGAAGTAAATGTAATGGCTGGTGCAGATGGCAAACCACAACTCGATGCGGCTGGACGCCTGCAAGTAGATACTGATAATCCAGTGCTAGGTGCACCAGCTCTTAGTGACGATCAAAATCTGGAACTGAAATTAGATTTTGCATTAATGAATCAAATGAAAGATATGATCACTGGAACTCCAGCAGATCCTAATGCAGTACCACCTAAAGCTGCTCAACCACCATTAGCACGTATAACAATTGACCCAAACACAGGTGAACTTAGTTCTGGAACTTTCAATTTAAACAATCCACAACAACTTAAAGAGTTCGCTGCTATTACACACGCAGCCAGTCAAAACCCACCACCATTAAAATATTTCAAAGATGATAACGGCGAATTATTCTTTCAGAAATGGGATTGGAATAAGAACGAAGCTCTTGGTGATAAAGTTTCCATCAAAGAAATGTCTGGTGGCAATGTCGATAAAAGTGATCCAGATTGGCTAAACAAAGCCAAAAGCAAAGCGCAAGCAGCATTCGACAAAGTAGGCTTAGGCTCTAGCAG
>JACCDV010208306.1_pt1 | contig 23793 bp, 21 predicted proteins | sample 7446131 | NCBI WGS metagenome assembly JACCDV01 (sample SAMN15323448, study PRJNA562643) | freshwater metagenome | isolation source: river surface water | place: USA:Blue River Watershed | collected 2017-08-17
AAATCGATGAAGTCCTGAGTCATAAAGTCGACAGCCTCCTTATTGGAGTTGTACAACAAATTATTATTGGCATCGATAAATGCAGCCATGTAATATTTCCCTGCCGCAATATTTTCGATTTGATAATTTCCCGAGGTATCTGTTTTCGTGAAGTAATAAGGCTTTGCTTGATCAATTCGTAGGGTATCTGTGTAAGGATAAAGGCCCACTAAAACCGATTCCAATTTTTTGTTGGTTTCCAGGCTCTTCACATTCCCACTAATCTGCAAGGAATCGATGTCTGAACCCGTACTAAAAACCAATTTAATGTTTTTGCCAATGTTGCGCTCCGACATATCTTCAATAGCATTTCTGAAATTGAAGGTATAGGTTGTATTCTTTTGTAGACTTGAATCCAACAAAATCGTCAAACCCATCGGTCGAATACGCGTCTCGTACGTTCCTACATTTGGGGTGATTAAAAGCTCTTGATTGAGACTTCGAATATTGACGTATTCGTTGAAATTTAATTCTATTTTTTTGCCATTGTAGTTTTTGCTTTTGTTCAATGGAATCGTGCTCACAATCTTGGGTGCCAAGGTATCCTTTTTTCCTCCTGGAGGGCTTGCCGTTTGAGCACAGCGGACAAAAAGGTTCAGGCTAATAAATAGCATGAAGGATACGAAAGCGATGTGTTGCACGAATTTAGGCATGCTCAAAAATATAGATATTACTCGAATAATTCCCCGTTTTAAAATAGGCCAACAAATTGGACCAAAGCCCAATAAAAAATGAGCTAATCAGTTTTTTGCTTCCCGTCTTATATTCGTGGCTCAAAAGAGCAATGTAAAAACTGTCGAAAATTTGGCCCTTTTGTTTTTTCAGAACAAAGCCATGTTTTTTGGCCACCGACTGAATGGTTTCCGGATTGAAGTGATAAATGTGTCGTGGAACATCATATGCAGCCCAAAATTCCTTAAAGTAATCCGCATCAAAAGACTTTGAATTGGGTAATGCCAAAAGCAATTTTCCCCCTTTGTTAATCCGATTTTTAAAGAACTCAAAATAGGCATCTAATTCATAGACATGTTCCAACACATGCCACAGGGTAATCATTTCAAACTTCTCCTTCGCTGGAATCGCCGCCAAATTGGGATAGATGTTTTGTTGGGTTAGCTCGGAAGCCCTCACTGCCGTATCGGGATCTAGTTCCATTCCCGTGATATTCCAACCGGCTTGTTGGCAGGCGTGTAAAAAGTGCCCGTTGCCACAGCCCACATCCAAGAGTTTCTTTTCGCCTTTTTGTTCACTTTGGATAAGCGCGGTCTTTTGTCTCAGCGTGATATTTCGAACGGCATGATACAATTTATTAACGAAGCCTTTCTGCGTATTGCTATGCGAAATGTAGTTTTCGGATTTATAAAAGTAGCCGGCATTCTCTGCCTTTGGCCGTGGGTTGGTAAATAACAAATCGCAGGATGAGCATCGCACAATTCCAAACGTATTTTTCGATACCGTGTAATCTTTAGCGTCTAACTCGCGTGTCATTTTCTTTTCTCCACACGCAGGACATGATGATAATGTTTCCATAGTTAGCGACCCATGAATAATAGTAATATAGATACGTCGGCGGCAGATACCCCTGAGATCCGACTAGCCTGACCAATCGTTTGTGGACGAATGGATTTAAGCTTGATTCGGGACTCGGTAGATAAAGTTTTTATCTTATCATAATCGAAGCTGGCCGGTATCGCCAAATCTTCCATGCTCTTCATCTTATTGACCATCAAGCGCTCCTTCTCGATATAGCTTTCGTACTTGACGATAATTTCAACTTGTTCCAACACCTCTTGTGTATAGGATTCTTTCAGCTTCTGTCCAATCTCATGTTGGAGAATTTGTTCAAAACTCAAATCCGACCGCTTTAGTAAATTGATTATTGGAGCGCCTTCTTTTAGCGTTGCTGTTCCTTGGCTTTCCAGCCAATCATTTATTTCGGCCGGTTTTACTTTTGTTGTTTGAATGGTTTCCAACAACTCGGCAACTTGTTGTTTTTTCTGCGCATAGGTATCCATGCGTTCTTGTGTTGCTAGTCCGAGTGCGTATCCTTTTTCGGTTAGTCTCTCATCGGCGTTATCTTGTCGCAATAGGGTTCGGAATTCGGCGCGTGAGGTAAACATACGGTAAGGCTCATCTGTACCTTTGTTGATAAGGTCGTCAATTAACACACCAATATATGCCTCTGACCTTGATAAGGTAAATGGATCTAATCCGTGCGCTTTTTGGTGGGCGTTTATTCCCGCCATTAAGCCTTGGCAGGCCGCCTCTTCATAGCCTGTCGTTCCATTAATTTGACCCGCGAAGAATAAACCCGACACCCGTTTTGTTTCCAAGGTCGAACTTAATTGTGTCGGCGGGAAGTAATCATATTCAATAGCATAACCCGGGCGGAATAATTTTGCATTTTCAAAACCCGGAATCAAACGGATTGCTTCGAACTGGATATCTTCCGGCAATGACGTTGAGAATCCATTCACATAAATTTCAACCGTATTCCAACCTTCGGGCTCAACGAAAATTTGATGGGAATCCTTATCCGCAAAACGATTAATCTTGTCTTCTACGGATGGACAATAACGCGGCCCCAACCCCTTGATTCTTCCTGCAAACATTGGGCTGCGATCAAAACCTTTTCGCAAGACTTCGTGTACTTTTTCATTCGTGTGTGTAATCCAACAAGAGCGCTGTTCCTTCAGGGGTGTTTTCGTCAAATAGGAAAATGAAGTGGGGTTCTCATCCCCTTTTTGCTCCTCCATTTTGGAATAATCCAAACTGCGACCATCTACACGCGGCGGTGTTCCCGTTTTCATTCGTCCCGATTCAAAACCCAATTGAATCAATTGTTCCGTAATCCCCCCAGCCATTGGTTCGGCCATTCGACCCCCGCCAAAATTCTTTTCACCAATATGAATAAGGCCATTCAAAAACGTCCCATTTGTCAACACAACAGTGGGTGCAAAATACGCCATACCCATCCGTGTTTTTACCCCCTTCACAACGTCCTTCTCCACAAGCAATGATTCGACCGAGTCCTGCCAAAAATCAACATTGGCATTTTGCTCCAAGGCCCAACGCCACTCTTCGGCAAATCGCGCACGGTCCGACTGGCAACGTGGCGACCACATCGCAGGACCCTTCGAGCGATTAAGCATCCTAAACTGGATCATCGTTTTGTCCGAGATAATTCCCGACATCCCTCCCAGCGCATCTACCTCTCGCACGATCTGTCCTTTCGCAACCCCACCCATCGCCGGGTTACAAGACATCTGTGCAATGGTTTGCATGTTCATCGTAATCAGCAAAACCTTGGAGCCCATTTGCGCCGCCGCATGCGCCGCTTCACAGCCCGCATGCCCCGCTCCTACTACGATTACATCATATGAATTCTGCATCATTTTTATTTTTGTTTCACGTGGAACACGTGTTATCTTTTTTCCAAATAGTAGTTTTCTTTTTCGGTCATTAAGCTTTTATCCGCTTTCGCCTTGTCTTTATAACCACACAGGTGCAATAAGCCGTGAACCATGACGCGCTGCAGTTCGCTGTTTTCGGTGCCAAATTTCACGGCATTTTCCAAGATGCGATCGTATGAAATAAAGATATCCCCTTCGATAATTTTGGGATTATCAGAATTGTCAAAGGTGACGATATCTGTATAGGTATCGTGCTGCAAGTATTCTTGGTTGATCTGCAATAAATAGTCGTCAGAACAAAACACATAGTTTAGCTCCCCGATCTTTTTTTGCTCCTCTTTGGCAACAGCTTGAAGCCATTGCTTGTGTTTAAGCTTATCGGGTAGACTAAAAGAAACGTCCTCGGTGTGAAAACTGATCATATTTGTAAACTAAACCGCGAATTTACGAAAAAGCATCCTCGAAATGCTCAATTTGTACAGCTTGTGGAAAAAAAGTAATGGAAATGGTGTCGAACCGGATTTCCCCAAACCAATTTTCGTCTTCTTGATAGTTCGTTGCGGCTTGATGGTATCGACGAATTTTCCCCGCATCGATCCGTTCTTCGGGTGGCCCAAAACCTCCTGACTTTTTGGCTTTAACCTCAACAAAACAGATGGTCTGTGATTTTTGTACGACCAGATCTACTTCCGCGATTCCTGCTCGGTAATTTTTTTCTCGGATATAATACCCTTGTTGCCGCAAATAATCAGTTGCCAGGTTTTCCGCGCGCCAGCCTAGTCGTAAATGTTTCGCCATTCTTGTATATTTGTTTGCTCAAATAAAAGGCTTCTAATTGAAGCGGCCGAGCTTGTTTTTGATAATTTTCCATGCAGAATAAAAATGTCCAATTTGTTGATTTAGGCCTTGTCGCCTACAAGGAGACTTGGGACCTTCAAGAATCATTGATGGCCCATACGGCAGGGATAAAATTGTCGAATAGGGGTTTGGGCGAAATAGAGCAAAAGTCTACGCCCAACTTCCTTTTATTTTGTGAGCACCCACATGTATATACACTGGGGAAAAGTGGCGACGAGTCTCACCTGTTAATGCAAGAGTCCTTTCTGCACACAATCGGCGCCAGCTTTTTTAAAATAAACCGCGGCGGTGACATTACCTACCACGGGCCAGGACAATTGGTCGGATACCCCATTTTTGATCTAGAGAATTTCTTTACCGATATACATCTCTATCTGCGAATGCTTGAAGAGGCTGTCATTCGAACCTGTTCGTCCTATGGCTTACAGGCCGGACGAATTGATGGGCTTACTGGAGTTTGGATAGACCCCGAGTCGGATGACCCGAGAAAGATTTGTGCTTTTGGTGTCAAAGCATCTCGTTGGATTAGTATGCACGGATTTGCCTTGAATGTTAACACCGACCTCTCCTATTTTGGTCACATTGTGCCGTGTGGAATCGCCACCAAGGGCGTAACCTCGCTCTCGCAAGAGCTGGGGCGCAGCGTTGATATAGCGGAAGTAAAGAAGCTCGTGTTGGGTAATTTATGTGCGCTTTTCGAGTTTAACCAAGTTAATGTTTCACGTGAAACATTGCCAAACCCCGCCTAAAATGAACTTCAAGAACACGCTATTTCTCGACATCGAAACGGTATCTGGAAAATCGGATTTTTCCCAACTTTCCGATCGAATGAAAGAGTTTTGGCTAAAAAAGGCGAAGAATCTTTATAATTCAGATAATGTATCCCTTGAGGATTTATATGCAGACCGCGCTGCTTTATTTGCTGAATTTGGTCGGATTATTGTGATTGGAATGGGTTTCTTGTATGTGAATAAGGACCAGGAGCTTTGTTTGAAGGTGAAAACAATCGCGCATCATGACGAAAAGGAGTTGTTGAAAGAGTTTGGGGCGTTTATAACGAAGACCTATAAATCAAAAGAATTAACGCTTGTTGCACACAATGGTAAGGAGTTTGATTTCCCCTATTTGTGTAGAAGAATGCTGGCAAATAATCTCGAAATTCCCAAGGCACTTCAGGTTCAGGGTAAAAAACCATGGGAAATTATTCATCAGGACACGATGGAAATGTGGCGATTTGGAGACCGGAAGAACTATACTTCCCTCGAATTATTGGCCGAAATGATGGGAATTGAAGGAGCTAAATCAGACTTGTCGGGCGATCAAGTACACGGTGTTTATTACAAAGAAGACAATTTAGCTCGGATAGAGTCGTATTGTATGGAGGATGTTATTGTTGTGGCCCAACTCTATTTGCGGTTCCATTTCATGAACCTTGTTGAGCCACACAACATTCAAAAACTATAGTATTTTTGCTGGATTGCCAAATGCACGTTTACTCGCTGGAATATTTTCAATTACCACAGATCCCGCTCCAATCGTAGCGCCTTTACCTATTTTAATGCTTCCGACAATCGTCGAATGAATTCCGATGAACGCATTTTTCTCAATTTGGGCCTCTTTTCCGATAACTGATCCGGCACCAATTTGGCTGTATTCATCAACGACAGCACCGGTTTCAATGACACAGCTTGGTCCGATTACCACGTGGTCCGATATTTTTGTTTCAGCTCCTATGACGGAATTGGCACCAATGAATATACCATAAGCTAAGCTTTTCACGTTAGCGATTTGGACGCTTGGATGTATGGCGTGTACGGGTTTTGTCTTACGATCTTCTTCGATTAACTCAATCATTTTCTTTCGCTCTGTTGGGTTTTCTAAGGCAACAAATACGGCACAAGATTTGCCGATTAACCCCCAATAGCTTTCGTCTTCGGTCGTTCCTAACACAGGGATTTCTCCAATCATCGTGTCTTTTTTCTTGATGTCATCGTCCAAAAAGCCGTAGATAACTACGTTGTTCTGCTGGAATATATGTGCCACTTCCAAGGCAAATGGATTAACTCCAATAATGATTACGGGTAATGATGTCATAGATTATTTATTTTGGCTGTAAAATTACGTAAATCAAAACTCATTTGGCCATCTTTTGTGAAGGTCAATTCAGTTAATTCCTCTCCGAGTGTTATCTGTCGATTCGACGAAAATGTGCTGGCATCGATATTATTTAGCGCATGCATATAGGCTAAATCACCTATTTCTTCGATACACCATGCATAGGAAATGTGTTCCTCTCCTATGGCTTTTTCCACCAGGTTTATACCGATATCTGCGCGGATATTTCCCGACATGTCTAACGGCGCATTGCTTAGTTTGATGTCGAATATTTGTCTTTCATTGGTTTCTAATGCTTCATATGTTTCGAGCGTTTCTTGTAGGTATGTACCCGTAGCAATACTGTAAAAAGCATCGATGAGTATACTTACGTGTAGCCTGCGGAGACTTTGTTTTTCAAGGTCCCATCCTGCACCGCCCGACTCGACCAATAGTAGACCGTAACCGCGTTTTTGAAAGTTATCACCAAAAGCGCGCGCATTAAATTCGTCAGACCATTTGGCAACCTTGTTGGGTATTTTAGCTTGTGTTAAACGTGTTAAACGATTCGCTAATTGACCAGCCCGTTTGCGGGATTCAGTCCAGGTTCCAGTTTCGTCTCCTGTCGTGGCAAGGAATGCTATATGTGTTTGATGCGCAGAATTCCCTACGGAATATAGTCGATTTTGATCATGTAAATTAAAGGCAAAATCGGGTTTTATTTGGTCTGCCCAGTCAGAAAGTAATTTTGCTTCTGGGCTATATTGATGTACCGCATCTCGGTTCATATCGATACCTAATGCGGTCTCCCGCGTCCAGCGCGCCGCACCGTCTTTATTAAGTAGTGGAATGAAGTGAATCGTACAATTTTGATGCAATTTTTCCCTTATTTTTTGGTGTTCTGGTTCATTTGAGTTTAAAAAGCGGAAAATATCGCACAATGCCATGGTTGCCGTGGCTTCGTCTCCATGCATTTGTGACCAAGCAATAATTTTGATGGGACCTTCTCCAAATTGAATTTCGTGAATAGGCCTTTTCTCATAGCTTTCGCCAATTTTCTGTACACGCAAATAGGGAGAATCCGACCATTCGTTGATGAGTACTTCCCAGGTTTGGGGATTGAATCGCCGTGTTTGGATACGGGTTTCTTGAAAATTAGGATATTCGTCGAAGATATAATTGTACATATTATTCGCGTAATTTAGGTAAATAACTTGCCCAGGATTGTGCGTGAAAGAGCCCCTTTTTGCCCGATACATACATTACAATGAGGGTAACAATCAGGAAGCAAAACCAAGCCTCGTGTCCAAAAAGTTCCACTCCCATACATGTCGCAGCGATGGGGGTTTTTGTTAAGCCCATGTATAAACAGGTAAATCCGATGGCGGCTAAAAATGGTCCGGGCAATTGGATGAACTCGCTAATACCCGCGGTCGCATGGGCACCAATGAGAAATAAGGGAGTTGCCTCTCCCCCTTTGAATCCAAGCCCAAGACTTAAGCTCGTCGCAATTAATTTTTGGATGGCAAAAATGCCCGACTCAAAATTTTCGGCGAATGGCCGGAGTAAAAATTCCGACCCCAAACCAGTGCTCTCCTGAAAAAATGAAAATTGAAAAAAACCTAACAAAATGATGCCCCCGAGAATCGCCTTTTGGGCAGCTTGTACGGGCAATTTCTCAGTCGCCAAGAAAATATTCGATTCTAGCGCCTTATAAGTACGCGCCAACAGAGACAAAAATAGCCCAATAAGCGCTAATTTGGCCCAAAATAGGCCCGAAATGGCAGGCAACAAAATGGTGGGATATAAAACGTGTTTTGTCCCGTACACGTGTAGACTTACATAATTTGCGGCGAAAGCGGTGGCAAAGCAGGCAAATATGGAACGAAGGTGAATTTTTCCAACTTCCTTGATTTCGAGTCCGAAAAAGCAGCCCGCCCAGGGAGTTCCAAAAATTGCCGCAAAGCCCGCACTAATTCCGGCACGAATCCAAATAGATTTTTCTGCTGTCGAAACTTGAAATTTATCCGAACTCGTTTGAGCGATCGCGCCTCCCATGAATACGGCGGCACCCTCTCGGCCGACTGACGCGCCGACTAAATGACTAAACCATGTAGAGACTAAGGTAAAGGGCGCTAGCCAATAAGATGAATGAAAGGCGCCCTCATGTAAATGGTTTATTAAGTCATTCGTTCCTTGTTTAGTAAAAGCCCAGCGCCTGAACCAATATAGTAAATACCCAATGAGGGGTAGTCCAAATAAAAAATAAGCTTGTCGATTTTTTGCGATTTCATCCAGCCCCCAGAGAAATAGGGATGCGAAACTTCCCGTTAAGAAAGAGATGATGGCCCAAAGTAGGATTCGAATGCCCCAAATACGCATGTTTGAGAGAATGTTTGTTTCAAAGGTAGGCAAATTTATTTTGCCTACCTTTGTGCCGGAAACGAATGTGCTGTAGCGAATGCCGCTGGCGGCGTTCGTGAATGAAATTCCAAGGAGTCAATTGTGGCCCTTAGATTAAATATCATATGACTGATTTTTCTTCGCTTGGCTTAAACCCTCAATTGTGTCGCGCGTGTGACGCATTGGGATACACTACGCCAAGCCCCATACAGGAAAAGGCAATTCCACTCATGTTGCAAGGGCATGATGTATTAGGGATTGCGCAAACGGGTACCGGTAAAACGGCGGCCTATGCTTTACCTGTGCTCATGCGTTGTAAATATGCACAAGGGAAAAACCCTCGGGCCTTGATTTTAGCGCCTACACGTGAACTGGTGATGCAGATTCACGAGGTGATGGTTGGCCTGGCAGTGGAAACAGACCTTCGAATGCTTGCTCTTTATGGGGGTTTGGGGCCTAAGACGCAAATTCAAGCATTGGAAGACGGCGTCGATATTTTGGTCTCGACCCCGGGTCGTTTTTTAGAATTATATCGCAAGGATACGATTGTCGTGAAGGATCTGAAGATCTTAATTTTGGATGAGGCGGATAAGATGATGGATATGGGTTTTATGCCGCAGATCCGGGAGATTTTGGAAAAAATCCCGTATAAAAAACGTCAAAATGGGCTATTTTCAGCGACTTTCCCAGAAAAAGTGGAGAATCTTTCACATGAATTTTTGGAGTTTCCCCACAAGGTTGAAATCACTAGGCAAGCCACCCCTGCCAGCCAAGTCACCCAATTTGTCTACGAGGCACCAAATTTAAGTACGAAAATAAACGCCCTCGCGCATTTTCTAAAGCAAGATGCTTTTGAGCGCGTGATGATATTTTGTCGGAGCAAGGATGTCGCTAATCAAGTTGAGAAATTCTTAATTCGTAAAGTCTTACCCGAAGATCAAGTTCGTGCGATCCACTCCAATAAAGGCCAAAATACCCGAATTAATGCCATGCAGCTTTTTCGAGAAGGCCTTATTCGTGTACTTGTAACGACGGATGTTGCCGCACGCGGCATCGATATTCCCAAAGTTTCCCATGTGATTAATTTCGATGTTCCTCTAATTTACGAAGATTATGTGCATCGAATCGGTCGGACTGGCCGGGCTGATCAAGTGGGGGAATCCATCACGTTTATTACGCTGGCAGAGCAATACCATTGGGCGAAAATTGAAGAAATTATTCAGCAAAAGATTGATATTCAGCAACTTCCAGATGAAGTAGATCGTGAAGAGACGCCGTTTGTTGAGCAGCAAGATATGTTGCGCGCCGTGGATGATCAGCGTAAACGAGAAGATCCCGATTTCAAAGGCGCGTTCCACGAGAAAAAATGGGTCATCAAGGCGCGTGCTAGTGGACAAAAGGTACCTAATCGAAAAGCGGTTACTAAAACGGGACCCAAAGGTGGAGCTGTTTCTACCCCAAAACCGCCCCAACGAAACAATCGCCCCGGAAAAAATGCAAAATTTCGCCCGGGCGCACCATCATCTAAAAAGAAAAGGTAGATTTGCAGCGATGAAAGTATGTCTTATTTCTTTATTGATGCTTGTGAGCAGCTTGATGCTGGGCCAACAAGCCGCTAGTCCCAAGGAAGCAAAGTATCTTCCCCTTTATGGCCAAACGACCCTATTGCCGAAAGACCAAGCGGAGTTAAAGCAATTTGTGGAATCTTGCGATGCGAGTTTCGGATCTCGAAAAGAAGCCGTAGAGTTTTTCTCTGAACGTGCTTGGGAGTTTGTCGCATCAGGTCACTTGGATACAGCTACCTATCGTTTCAATTTGGTTCATGAGCTTGATAACCAAGCGGTTGACTCCTATTGGGGACTGGGTGTAATCACATTTCAGCGTCAAGATTTTCCGAAGGCGATTGAATTTCTTTCGAAGGGTCTGGCCTTAGATAGCACACAAAGTATTTTACGTGTAGATTTGGCCATTGTTAAATTGAGCTGTTATTTGAAATCGATGGATTGCGGGACCTTGGATGAGACGGATGCCTTGTTGCAGCAAGCCTTATTACAAACGCCTAATTATGCAACGGCTTGGATGAAGCGAGCCCAAGTGGCGTATTTACAGGAGAAATATGAAAATGCCTGGGCCTATTTGCATGAGTGTCGAAAGCTGGATATCACACAATTGGATTTAAATTTAGGCAAAAGTTTAGCTGAAAAAATGCCCGATCCTCAGGGCGTATTTAAGTAATTCACTATGGGAATTCGGTCCTTTTTTGCGAAACCTTTTGCGAAGCGGGTGGTCAAGAAACACCAGAAGAGTCACGCTCAAGCGATTCAAATTCAGGAAGCCTGGTTGAAAAACAACCTTAAAAAGGCCGAGCAGACTATCTTTGGACTGGCCTACGAATTCGACAAAATCCGCAATTACCTCGAATATAAAATTCGCGTGCCCATTGCCGAATATGAGGACCTGAAAACCTACATCGATGAAATGGTTTTGGGCTCCCCTAACATTCTTTGGCCAGGGAAACCGGCTTATTTTGCCAAAACATCAGGCACCACTTCGGGCGCCAAATACATTCCCATTTCGAAGGAATCGATGCCTTACCACATCACGGGAGCGCGTGATGCTCTTTTGCATTATGTGCATTATTCAGGGAATGCAAAGTTTTTAGACCAAAAATTGATTTTTTTATCGGGCTCTCCGGAGTTAGAAGAGAAAAACGGTATCCCAACCGGCCGCTTGTCGGGCATCGTCAATCACCACGTTCCAGGCTATTTGCGAAGCAATCAAATGCCGAGTTACACCACGAACTGCATCGAGGATTGGGAGGAGAAATTGGAAGCGATTGTTCATGAAACCATTGACCAACGGATGGGATTGATCTCAGGAATTCCGCCTTGGGTTCAGATGTATTTTGATCGTTTAGAGAGTTTGTCGGGGAAGAAGATCGGGGACTTATTCCCTGATTTTCAATTGTTTGTGACCGGTGGGGTGAATTTTGAGCCTTACCGACAAAAATTGATGGAATCAATCGGTCGGGATATTGATGTCGTGGAAACTTATCCGGCTTCGGAAGGATTTATTGCCTTTCAAGATTCAAGTGGGGAGGAGGGTTTATTGCTCAATGTAGATGGGGGAATCTTTTTTGAATTTGTTCCCATGGATACCTATTTCAGCGGAACACCGAAGCGCTTGATGCTTTCCGAAGTGAAGTTGGGCGTTAATTATGCGCTATTAATGACGACGAATGCGGGTCTTTGGTCCTATTCAATCGGTGATACGGTGAAATTTGTGTCTTTAGATCCGTTCCGAATTGTGGTGACAGGCCGGATTAAACATTTTATTTCGGCTTTTGGAGAACATGTGATTTCCGAGGAAGCGGAACGCGCGATGGGCGAAGCACTTAAGGCTTGTCCAGAGGCGAGTTTGGTTGAGTTTACCTTGGCTCCGCAGGTGAATCCACCAGCTGGAGAATTACCTTATCACGAATGGTTGGTTGAGTTTGCGCAACAGCCGAATGATCCAGACAAATTTAGTGCGGCATTAGAGGCCTCCATGGTTTCGCAGAATATTTATTACCGTGATTTGATTGAAGGAAAGGTTCTACAGCCTCTGAAGTTGACAATTTTGCCCACAAATGCCTTTATCGATTACATGAAATCCCAAGGGAAATTGGGGGGACAAAATAAGGTTCCACGTTTAGCGAATGATCGGGCGATTGCGGATAAGCTCGCAGCCATGTAGAGACGCGATACTTCGCGTCTGGTATACCGTAGCCATGTAAAGGCGCGACACTTCGCGTTTGGTAAACCGTAGTCATGTAGAGACGCGATACTTCGCGTCTTATAAATCAAGAGCATATTAAACGCGAGGTATCGCGTCACTACTTTTGCCAACTCGCATATTCCAAGTAATTCATGGCCGTTCGCATGAACACTTCCGCGGCCTCGGGGCTTACGGGTTTCAATAATTTGGCTGGATTTCCGGCATAAATACTACCTGCGGGAACGCGGGTATTTTGGGTTACCACAGCTCCGGCGGCGATGATAGAACCTGTTTCGATGAGTGCGCCATCCATGATGATGGCTCCCATGCCCACCAATACATAGTCTTCAATGGTGCAGCCATGAACAATCGCATTGTGTGCAATGGAGACATAATTTCCGATAGTGGTTTCTGTTTTTTGGTAGGTGCAATGAATCACGGCACCATCCTGAATGTTGGAATAATTGCCTATTCGAATGCGATTGACATCGCCTCGAACAACCGCATTATACCAAACCGTACAATGTGACCCAAACGTAACATCACCTACAATCGTAGCGTTTGCCGCCTGCCAGTTTTCTGGGCCAAATTGGGGTGAATTCCCCTTGACTGGAACAATTAATGCCATAGTTTCGCGATTTATGCGGGCCAGCGACCCTGTAGTTTCATGACCTTTTCGATGACATCCCGCACAGCGCCTTTGCCTCCGCCAAAAGGGGAAACATATTTACATGCCATCTGAATTTCAGGAATTGCATCCGCCGGACAGGTACTTAATAGTTTGGGCCTGGATAGGATTTTTAAGTCGGGAACATCGTCACCCATGTACAAAATTTCAGATTCGTCAAGACCGATTTTCTCCAACCAGGTTAAGTAGGTTTCCAATTTATCTTTGCCGCCCAAACCGAAATAAATATCCTGAAATTTCAGGTTTTCGAGTCGTTTTTTAACCCCTTGATGACCGCCACCCGTGATTACGCAAAGATTATATTCCGCTTCACGCGCCTTTTCAATGGCATAACCATCCCGGATGTGAAAGGTACGATAATGCTCACCCGTTTCTAAGACATGCACACTGCCGTCGGTCATGACGCCATCGATATCGAAAACAAAGGCTTTAATTTGCGCAAATTGCGTAAGGCTGTTGGACATAAGAATGCTTTAGAACGGTAATTTACATAAATCTGTGGAAAGACTTGATGCGTTTCGTGGTCGCTTTTTTGTATTTTTACCACCTATGAAACGAATTCGTGTGTTTTTCATGTTTATTGGGCTGGCGATTTGTCCAGGCCTATTGCATGCCCAACAGGCGGATGCGGCTTTTTCGGAATTTGTCAACAGCATAGCCCAAAGCAAAAATGCAGATGCCGCGAATTGGTCACAACAAGCAAAAAGTGTCTCGTCTAAAGCGTTTGTCGATCTAGTTTTCCAACTGCGCAAAGCGGGTTTCAAATCACCCCAGTTGGCCTATTTATTAGCCAGAACCTTTCTTCAATCGAATCCGAATCTTCAATTAGAATTACTATCTACGGTTCAAAAACTCATTGAGCAAAAGGATAATAAAACATTACTCAGCTTTCTCGAGCAAATCGAAAATTGGCAATACAACCAGCGATTGGTTCAAACAGGGAATTACACATTTCAGGTACAAGGCAATTTGTCGCTGGCTTGGCAAGGCTCAGATAGTACCCTTGTTGCGGTTTCCGATAATTGGGATAGCCCAAGTCCTGAGATACCCACCGACAAGGATATGCAAATTCAAGCATTTACCCCGGGGCCGGTTTTGCTTTGGAATGAGGTTGAATTCGTAGCGAGCATTGGAAAAGATAGCCTTCGTTTTCAGGCAAAGACCTTACGCTTTTCGGTTAAAGACCGTGTATTTATTGGCGAGAACGGATTGTTGAATATGGGGTCTTTGGTATTGCCCCGATTTCAAGTAAATCCTCGAAGAGGTATTTTGGTCAGCGAAGAAATGACTTGGCAGGAGGGAGAACAGAAAATACGAGGGTCATTGCGCATGCCCTTGAAAAGGAAGGCGGGCTCTTCCGGGTTTGCCATTGAATTTAAGTCCAAGGAGTTTCTGGCCAAGCCTTTGCAGAGCAATCATTACAGGGGTTACGGGCGTCTTTTTGTGTTTGGTGATCAGCGAGGATTGTTGGGTACTGGCGACCGACCTGCGCGCTTGGAGATTTGGTCGAAGGAGAAAAAATTGGGCGAATTTGCGGCCCAACAAATTACCATACAATCCAATGAATCGATTCAAATAAAGGAAGGGGCGTTTACGGGCTATGTGGGTAAAAAGGATTCGTTGTTTCATGGCTATGTCACCGCGAATTGGATTCCCGTAGAATCTGCTTGGCATATCAAACCAACGCAGGATCAGATCTTGTTTGAAGACAGTTTTCACCAGGTTTCAATATCGGCAGATTTGGGGGTATTGCATGTTGATACGCAAGTCATGGACTTTTTTAGATTAGCGGGAAAAAGCCAAAATCCAGCTTGGGTGGAGTCCTTTGATTTTTACGATGCAGACAGATTGGATGGCCAGCAAGGAATTTTGACCTACGACCCGATGCGGATTCTGTATAATCATTTGTCGGCCATCAAGCGCAGCCAAGCGAATTTATACGACATTGCAGCGGCCACGAAGAAGGATCCGCAATGGATGCGGGGTGGTTTTCAACAATACAAACATGCCGGGTATTTGAATTTTGACGATCAAACGAGTGAGGTTTCTTTTACGCGATTGGGCCGACATTATGCACAGGTCAAATTTGCTCAAAAGGATTTTGACCGTTTTTATGTGCCGTCTTTTGGTGGGATGTTAGCTAGGGATACGGCGAATATTTCGGTGGATTTGGCCCAACAAAAATTGGTGATTCGTGGGATTAAGGAAGTGATGGTTTCGGATTCTTTGAAGGCAAATTTCATTCCCTCTAACAATCAGATTGTCTTTGGCCAGGGGCGGGATTTTGATTTTATGGGCGAAATTAAGATCGGCAACTATCGCTTCCGTGGCCAAGGTTTCCGCTTTAATTTTAATGATTATTCCATTAATCTTCCCCAAATCGATTCGATTACGTTTGTTCGGAAAGGTACGACTCGTGAACTTGGGGGACAGTTTCGCTATGAGGCCGGGCATATATTACTCGCTCCGCCAAACAATAAATCAGGCCGGAAAGGATTAGCGGCCTATCCAAAATTAATTATTCCCAAGGGGGTCGTATCTTATTTTGATGAACCTTGGAGAGCGCAAGGGGTATATTCTCAGAAGCACTTTTTTCAGGTGCCCAGGATCGAGTTAGATAGTTTGACCCAGAAAGAAATTACGTTTGAGGGAAGCTTTATATCCAATGGGATATTTCCTACCCTGAAATCCTCCTTGGTTTTGATGCCTGACCAAACCTTTGGTTTTTCATACAATCAAAAATCCCCTTTAGCAATTTATCAGTCCAAGGCTGTTTATCAATTGAAGATCCCGCTTACGATGAACAAGGCTGGTTTATCAGCTTCGGGAACCCTGCAATTCGGGAGCCTTTCGCTTAATCAAAAAGAGAGCCACTTTTATCCAGATTCTTTAATGGCGAGCGGAACAAGTGCCTCGATGGAGGGCAAAGGATACCCCTCGATGCAGGTTGGGGAGCATCGGTTTGCCTGGACGCCCGCTCAGGATAGCTTGTGGATGTATCCCGTTAAGCAATCTTTTCTTTTGTACGGGAAAGAACTTCAGTTGGCCGGCTCCCTTGGGATGCATCAAAAGCGTGTTTTTGGCAAAGGGACGTTGACATTACAAGATGGGGTAATGGATTCGGACTTGTTTCGTTTCGATGCACAGACTTGGACTTCGACCGACGCGAATCTAAAAATTGGCAAGCAGATGGCTCTTTTTGCCCCGGCTGTTTTTATGAGTAAAGTGAGTTTAGATGCGAATATGACGACGCATAAAGTCATGATTCGGCCGGCGAAAGGCGAATTAGGCACTCAAATTACGTTTCCATACATCGCGTATCAAAGTAGTCTATCTGAGGGTACATGGGATTTGACGAACCAACGATTTTTGTTGGCCGGTAAGTCGGGTTTTGAGCTCACGAGTTTAGATAGTTCTGGGGCTTCCTCGGGCTCAATGATTCGAGCGTCCACGGCGAATTATGATTTAAAGGCGCAATATTTAGCGTTAAGTGGGGTCAAAGAAGTGGAAGTGGGACCTGCCTTGTTGTTCCCAGATAAGGGAATTTTGGGGATTCAGAAAGATGGTGCATTTAAACCATTTGCGGGCGCCAAGGCCCTGTTAGACGTCAAGAATAAGCGGCATTATTTAGCCGACTTGAAGATTGTCGAAGGGAATTCCAAGGGCTGGAAAGGCGAGGCTAATTATCAATTTCCGCGTAGTGATGGAGATACCGTATCCGTTGCTTTGCGAAACTTTCAGTTTGAGGGGAAGTCACATGTAACTGCTGAGGGATTGTTGGCTGAAAAAACACCGCTTCGATTTAGTAAGCACCAGCAATTCAAGGGGGAGGTCTCTTTGGATACACGTAACCCGAATTTGAATTTCAAGGGATTCATTCGTCCGGTCATTGGTTTGCCTAATTTTCGCGCTGCCTGGATTCCATTTGAGAATGCAAAGGGCGAGGAACCTCATTTGGTCTTGAATAAGGATTTGCGGGATGAGGCCGGTCGGCCGATCACGGCTGGAATATTTATCAATGCGCAGAATAAATTGTACCCAACATTTTTGAGCCCGCAGTCGGACGACTTGGATCCTGTTTTGTTTCAAGCGGAGGGGGATGTGATTGAGTCGAATGATCGCTATGAGGTCAAGGGTAAATCATCGGACATGCAGTTGTTTATTGATAAACATCGCGTGGAGGCACAGGGCCCGATTCAATTGTTTACGGGAAATCAGTCGATTCGTGCATTTGGTAATTTGGTCATGTCGACGGATAGTTTGCTGCCACGTTTGGACACTTGGGTGAGTTTACAATTTCCATATCCAGCCAAGTTATTGAAGGTGATGGGGGATCGGATGCTGAAATATCAGTTGGACCAAGGAATTCAAAGTGATCCGGCGGATGACCCAGAGAAACGAGACGCGTATTTGCGTCGTGTGGATCAGGTATTGGGCAAGGCGGTAGCGGAGCCGATGCGGACAAAAATGGATCAGGTCCACATGGCCTTGGATAAGGTGGCGCCAGAGTTTGCCAATTCAATTAACTTTTCTAATGTTTCCTGGGTTTGGTCGCCGAATACCTCCTCTTTTTATTCTGTTGGCGGAATACCTTTGGTTAATGTGGGGCCTGTGGATATTAATGCGGCGATTCGCGGTTACATGGAGGTGGTTAAAAAGCCGAACAAGGAGGAATTTTATGGCTATTGGGAATTGTCGGAAGATTTATGGTATTATTTTGCCTATTTTAATGGCGAGTTAGGCGTATATTCGTCGGATCCTGCATTTTTAGCCACCATACGCGAGGCGGTTAAGTCGGACAAAAAGGGCAAATCAACGGTTGTTGAGGCTGCGGGGGACGAAAAGGATGCGTTTGTGAAAAGATTTTTGGCGTATTACCGGGTTGCTACGCCAACCAAGAAAACAAAAAAAGTGGCGACACCTGTGAAGACAGAGCCGCCAACGACGAAAGCGAAAAAAGGAGGGTTTTAATGATGACTGAATCAAAACTGGGGAAAATATTTCAATTCATGGATACGCTTGGTTTAGGGGAGCGGGATCCATTTGGGAATCCGATTTTGTTTAAGCGGATTGTTATGATGGTTTTGGGATTTATCTCCTACAATCGTTTGACGGTGTACAACAAAACGAAGATTACCGGGACGGAGCATTTGGAAAATTTACCGGAGCAGGGGGTCTTGTTTTTACCGAATCATCAGACCTATTTTATGGATGTGGTGACCTTGTATCATATCTTTTTCTCGGTGAAATGGGGTTTTCGGAATACGATTAATTACCCGATTTATCTAATGGCTCCTCGGTCGAATTTGTTTTATGTGGCCGCATCGGAAACGATGAAGAATGATGGTTTTTTACCTCGGGTGATGGCGCAGGCTGGTGCGATTTTGGTGAATAGATCGTGGCGTGCGGAGGGAGTGGATGTAAAGCGAGAGGTGGATTTGGCCGCGGTGGAGAAGATTGGAAAGGGCTTGAAATTTGGCTGGGTGATTAGTTTTCCCCAAGGTACAACGCGCGCTTTTGCGCCATTGCGGAAAGGGACGGCGCACTTGATTAAGGGTGAAAATCCGATTGTCGTGCCGGTCCGAATCAATGGTTTCCGTCGAGCTTTTGATAAGAAGGGATTATTGATTAAGAAACGGAATGCAACCTTGACAGTCGAGTTTCGCGAGCCGATACGATTTGATTCGGAGGCTACGACGGAGGAGATTTTGGAGCGTTTGCGTCAGGAAATAGGCTTGGAACATGCTGAATAAAACCAAGGGTATTGTTATCAATTACCTGAAATACCGGGAGTCTTCTTTATTGGTTACGATTTATACGGCGGAATTTGGGATTAGTTCTTATCTGGAAAATGGAGTTCGTTCCGCCAAGGCGAAGCATAAGATTGCCCTGTTTCAGCCCTTGACGTTGTTGGAACTCGAGGTTTATCACAAACCTGGCAAGGGGCTTCACCGAATCTCGGAGGCTAAATGTTATTATCCTTATCGGAAAATTCCTTTTGATATCACGTATTCGAGTATTGCTTTGTTTCTAACTGAGGTATTGGGAAAGGTATTGCGGGAGGAGGAGGCCAATCCGGTCTTGTTTGATTTTTTAGAGGATTCATTTCAGATTTTGGATCAGGGGGTGGGATCGATGGAGAATTTTCATTTACAATTTCTGTGGAAGTTGAGCGAGTTTTTGGGCTTTCATGCGGGGCGGGTGCAAGAGTTTATGGATCAATTGCGGGAGGCAGGTGTTTCGGGAATCAGTGACTTAGATCCGCAGGCAGTTCAGGCCTTGTTTGATTCGGATTATGGCCAGGTTGTTGGGATAAATCGCATACAACGAGCGGCCATTTTGCGCGCTTTGATTTATTATTATGGCTTGCACATGGAGTCGTTTGGGGAGTTGAGATCTTTACAAGTTTTGCAGGAGGTGATGTCATGAAAACATTAGCGTATCAGATTATTCCTTCGCCGAAGGCACTGGATATACGATTAACATTCCAACCGGCTCGATTGGGGCCTTTGAAATTATATTTGCCGATTTGGCGTCCGGGGCGTTATCAAGTTCAACATTTTGCCAAGAATATAGCTACTGTGACGAGTGACCATGGGGTGGTTTTGAAGACGGATTTGTCGACGTGGACTCTTGTGGTCACATCATTGGAGCCGATGACCATTTCCTATCGATATCATGCGGAGCAGCCGGATGCGGGGGGATCTTGGGTGGATGAATCGATGGTGTATATCAATTTTGTGAACTGCTTACTGTTTCCGCATCGAGGCGAAAATCGGCCATGTTCGGTAGCGATTTTATCGGAGACTGTGTTAGGGGAGGACTATGAAATTTCCTGGTCATTCGAAAAAAACAAAGGGCTAAAATCTTATCGGGAACTCGTGGACTCGCCGTATTTGGCGGCTCGGAAAATCCAATCGTTAACTTGGCGGTCAGGGCGCGCGATGTTTTCTATTCAGGGTATAGGACCGAAGGTTCATTTTTCAGAACGATTGTTGCAGGCCTATCAAAAATTCGTAGCCTATCAATTGGACTACATGGGCGAATTTCCGGTTCGGGATTATCGTTTTATGTTGTGGATTTGCCCCAAACCTTTTTACCATGGGGTGGAGCATACCAGATCGACCATGATGGTGATGGGCCCAGAGGATCGCGACTCCTATGAGGATTTGATTGGCTTGGGCTCACATGAGTTATTTCATGTGTGGAATGTGGCCACCATTCGCCCGAAGGAGTTATTGCCTTATGACTATACGAAGGCCATCATTTTCGATACCGGATGGGTCGTTGAGGGAATTTCGACTTATTTGGGGGATTGGTTCTTGTGGGCGTCGGACGTGGTTAAGGCTGAGGAGTATGTGAATTTATTGGCCGGCAATCTGAAATTACATTTTGAACGGGATGGGACATCTAAACAATCCTTGATTGAAAGTTCGGTCGATTTGTGGTTGGATGGCTATGGATCAGCCCTACCTGGTAAGCGTGTTTCGATTTATTTTAAGGGAGCTTTGGTTGCTTTAGGTTTGGATTTATTGATTCGTCGGAAGTTTAATCATAGCAAATCCATGCGGGATGTGATGTTGCTGATGCAGGCTCGCTATGGTCGCTTGAAGCGAGGGTATGGCCGGCAAGATTTTTATGCTTTGGTGGAGGAGGTTTTCGAGGAACCCCTTACGGATTTTTGGTCCATGTGGGTGGAGTCTTCGGAACCCTTGGAGGGTGAGATTATAGAGCTTCTAAATTTTGTTGGATTATCTTTTTCAGGCGGCGGCGTGTTGGAAATTGTGGATGAATCTGCTCTTTCCCCATTCAAATGCGCAACAAATAGATAATTTGTTTCCAAATTCGACAAGTTTTGTCGTTTTGGTGCTAACGTTTGTGGATATACGACATGCTAACTTGGCTGTATGAATCCATACGCATCGCGCATTCGCAAAATCCGAGTTTCCCATGGTTATAGCCAGGAGTATATGGCACTGAAATTGGGCATGACGCTTTCGTCTTATTCAAAGCTGGAGCGGGGCTTGGTTGAGTTGTCTGTTACGCGGCTCGTTCAAATTTCTGAGGTATTGGAATTTGATTTGGGTCAATTTTTTCAGGCGGAACCTGCTGATTCGGTTTCCGACCAAACTCAGGTGGGTTATGGCTTTGTTACGCGGGCTGAATTTCTTCAGCATCTGGATAAAATGCATTTGTTGGAGCGACAATTAAGCGATATCCTTTCTAAACTGCCGTAATAAATTCCTACCTTTGTGCCTTAACTCATTCGATATGTTACAAAGGCCACGTAGAAATCGTCAAAGTGCTGTCATTCGTGATATGGTGGAGGAGACTCGCCTGTCTGTCAAGGACATGTTATTTCCTTTGTTTGTGCAGTCGGGAACGGGAAAGCGTACGCCGATTGCCTCGATGCCAGGGATTTACCGTTATTCGCAAGATTTATTGTTGAGGGAAATCGAGGAATGTGTCCAATTGGGCATTCGTTCTTTCGCTTTATTTCCCCAAATAGACGAGTCCTTGAAGGATTCCATGGCGACAGAAAGTCACCGTGCGGGCTCCTTGTATTTGGAGGCGATTCATGCGGTTGCCAGTCGTTTTCCGGAGGTTTCTTTGTTGACGGATGTGGCGATGGACCCCTACAGTTCGGATGGCCATGATGGAATTGTTCGTGACGGTCAAATATTGAATGACGAGACCTTGCCGGTTTTGGCCAAGATGGCCATTGCGCAAGCACAGGCAGGTTCGCGTTTGATTGGTCCATCGGATATGATGGATGGTCGGGTAGCTTATTTGCGGGAGGCTTTGGACGGAGCAGGATTTTCGAATGTGGGCATTATGGCTTACACGGCTAAATATGCATCGGCATTTTATGGCCCATTCCGGGACGCCTTGGAGTCGGCACCGAAATTTGGAGATAAGAAAACGTATCAAATGAACCCAGCGAATCGTCGGGAGGCATTGATTGAATTGGAATTAGACGAAGCGGAGGGAGCTGATTTTCTGATGGTGAAGCCGGCTTTGGCCTATTTGGATATTATTGCGCTTTTGCGTGAAAATTCTAATTTGCCGATTGCGGCCTATAATGTGTCGGGCGAATATGCCATGATTAAGGCGGCTGCCCAAAATGGCTGGTTAGATGGGGAGAAGGCGATGTTGGAGAGTTTATTATCGATTAAGAGAGCGGGTGCGCAGGTGATTCTGACGTATTTTGCTAAGGAATTTGCACAATTAAATCAAGCGTAATATGTCGACCGATCGCTATATGCAACGGGGGGTTTCGGCCTCGAAAGAAGATGTTCATAAGGCCATTGCCAAATTAGATAAGGGTTTATTTCCGCAAGCGTTCTGTAAGATTTCGCCGGATATTTTAGGGGGCGATGAGGCCTATTGCAACATTATGCATGCGGATGGCGCGGGGACAAAATCGTCGTTGGCTTATTTGTATTGGAAGGAAACGGGAGATATTTCGGTTTGGAGAGGTATTGCGCAGGATGCGGTGGTAATGAATACGGATGACTTAATTTGTGTGGGGGCGACGGATCAAATGTTGCTTTCGAGTACGATCGGTCGGAACAAGAATTTGATTCCGGGCGAGGTCATTGCGGAGATTATCAATGGGACGGAAGAGGTGTTGGAGATGTTGCGGGAGAATGGTTTGGGCATTTATTCGACAGGTGGCGAGACGGCGGATGTGGGCGACTTGGTTCGCACGATCATTGTGGATAGTACGGTGATTGGACGCATGAAGCGTTCCGATGTAATTTCAAATGGAAATATTCAGGCGGGGGATTTGATTGTGGGTTTGGCGTCTGATGGGCAATCGACTTACGAAAAGACCTACAATGGTGGGATGGGAAGCAATGGCTTAACATCGGCTCGCCATGATGTGCTGGGGAATTATTTGGCGGGAAAATACCCGGAAAGTTTTGACCCATCGGTTCCGTCGGATTTGGTTTATTCGGGTTCGCGTTCCTTGACGGAGGCGGTTCCGGGAACCCCTTTGAATGTGGGGCAATTGATTTTATCGCCTACGCGGACCTATGCGCCGGTGATTAAGGCGATCTTAGGAGCGATGCGTTCACAGATTCACGGAATGGTGCATTGTTCAGGTGGCGCACAGACGAAGGTGATGCATTTTGTGGATGGCGTTCATGTGATCAAGGATAATTTATTCCCAATACCTCCGTTGTTTGATTTGATTCAAAAGGAGAGTGGAACCAGCTTCCAGGAGATGTACAAGGTGTTCAACATGGGGCATCGCATGGAACTATATGTGGCTCCTGAATTTGCGGATGAGATTATTCAGATATCGGAGTCATTTGGCATACCCGCACAAGTGGTAGGTCGTGTGGAGGCATCCCCTGCGAAGAAATTAACCATTAAAAGTGCTTACGGAGAATTTATTTACGAGTAGTGCTTTGCTTTATCGTAAATCCTTTTTATATTTGCGACCCCATTTAAAAGGCTTTGTAAAGGTAACGACCTGGCCTCGTGGGATTGTTTCACTTAAATACATCTAAAATGTACGCAATCGTAGAAATT
>JACCDV010775224.1_pt1 | contig 23791 bp, 31 predicted proteins | sample 7446131 | NCBI WGS metagenome assembly JACCDV01 (sample SAMN15323448, study PRJNA562643) | freshwater metagenome | isolation source: river surface water | place: USA:Blue River Watershed | collected 2017-08-17
ACCACCAAATTTCTTAGACAAGATCGTTGTGATCGCTGCCGTTAATGTTGTCTTACCATGGTCAACGTGGCCAATTGTGCCTACGTTAACGTGCGGCTTGGTCCGCTCAAATTTACCTTTTGCCATTGCTTCATTCCTTTACAAAATTTTATTAACTATAAGTTTTATTAGAATTAATAAAACTTGTACACATTAAAAATGATACTGCCGTTTTACAACTTTAAAACTAATCGTGGTGCCCATGGCGGGAATCGGACCCGCGACCTCTCCCTTACCAAGGGAGTGCTCTACCACTGAGCCACATGGGCGTTAATTACTCAACAACAAGCGCTAATCCACCGCACTTGGAGCGGGCGACGAGACTCGAACTCGCGACATTCAGTTTGGAAAACTGAAGCTCTACCAGCTGAGCTACACCCGCGCACCCATCTAAACCAACGCCAACAGGCCCTACATACTGCGTATTAAAAACTTTGGTGGAGGGGGAAGGATTCGAACCTTCGTACTCTGAGAGAACGGATTTACAGTCCGTCGCCTTTAACCACTCGGCCACCCCTCCAAACCGAACCCGCGATTATGCTGATAATTTGACCTACTGTCAAATCTATAAAAGGGTATTTGTACAAGAATTTGGTGCCGGATGTCGGAATCGAACTGACGACCTTCGCATTACAAGTGCGCTGCTCTACCAACTGAGCTAATCCGGCGTTTATTTGAGACGCGTATTATACTGACTTTTTTAAAAAAGTTAAGCTACTTTACGATAGTTAACCTAGGTTTTTTATTATTTGTTTCCGTGCTTGGGTTTAGCTTATCTTGACCACCCTCAACAGCATGAGATTGGCCATCGTTGTCCGCCATGCTGTCAACGTCAAAAAACATACCTTGCCCAGTCTCTCTGGCAAATAGGCCTTTTACCGCTTGTACAGGCACGTATAAATTTTGCGACACCCCGGCAAACCTTGCTGAGAAGCTAATGGCCTCATTGTCCATAAGCAAATCTTTTGTTGCGCTGTAATTCAGATTCAACACTATTTCACCGGCTTTAACGTAAGCCATGGGCACACGCGTCTGCGCATTCACTACCACCAACAAGTGTGGTGTGTAGCCATTATCCACACACCATTCGTGTATTGCTCTAAGCAGGTAGGGCTTGGTGGAAGTTTGCTCTGTGGTCATGTTGCTTGATGCAGACAACTACTTACGCATCACTTTTTCTGATGGCGTCATAGCCTCGGCGTACAGCGGTCTAGAAAATAAACGTTCCGCGTATTTTAATATCGGCGCTGCTTGATTTTGCAAGACAATACCGTAGTGATCCAAACGCCATAGCAACGGGGTCACTGCCACATCCAGCATGGAATAATCATCGCCTAGCAAATAATTCTGCTTAGCAAAAATAGGAACCAATTGCGTCAAATTATCGCGTACGGTGATGCGGGCTTTGTCAGCACGCTCTTCATCGTCGGACTCGATGTCTTTGATGTGATCAAACAATTCTTTTTCAAAGTTATACAAAAACAAACGAGCACGGGCACGCATCACTGGATCGGGCGGCATTAACTGTGGGTGCGGAAAACGCTCATCGATGTACTCATTGATGATGTTGGCTTCTGACAAAACCAAATCCCGCTCAACTAAAACCGGCACTTGGTTGTATGGATTAATGACCGCTAGGTCTTCAGGTTTGTTGGCCAAATCAACATCAATTACTTGAAAATCCATGCCTTTTTCAAATAGTACAATGCGGCAACGGTGGCTATAGGGATCAGTCGTCCCCGAATATAAGGTCATCATTTTAATGTATGTCTTTCCAATAAGCTTTTTTGAGTTTGTAAGTGAGTACCAACAACACTGCTAAAAAGAGTAATACGATCCAACCTAACTGGTTGCGCTGCTGTTTAGCTGGCTCAGCCATAAAAGCTAGAAAATTGGTTAAATCACCAACCAATGCATCGTATTCAGCTGGGGCCAATTTACCTGGCTTACTGAGTTCGAGTTGGTGGGTTTCATGGTTCATGACTTGCTCGCCTTGCAATTGATACAAGACGTGCGGCATGGACACTTTGCAGCTCACTGGATCAAATACGCAATTACCCCAACCGCTTGCGCTGCTTTCATCGCGGTAAAAGGCACGCATATAGCTGTATACCCAATCTGCACCACGTGCGCGCACTTCCACTGATAAATCAGGGGGAGCCACACCGAACCACTTTTTAGCATCCTCTGGATTGATTGCCGCTTTCATGGTGTCGCCCACTTTTTCACCGGCGAATAACAAATTGTCTTTGATTTGTTTTTCGGTCAGTCCTATCGCCAGTAAACGGTTATAACGCATGTAATTGGCGCTGTGGCAATTTAAACAATTGTTTACAAAGGTGCGCGCGCCTCTTTGTAGCGAATCATGATTGGAGACATCTATCGGTGCTTTGTCTAAATGCACCTCTGCGTTTGCCAACGCATGCTGTGAAAACAGCACGGCCGGCAACAAGGCTAAAATGCTGACGAATTTTTTAATGGTATTTTTCATGTTCATTATCCTGTCACCCTTTCTGGCACCGCTAATGTTTTATCTTTTTTGCTATACCAAGGCATAAGTATAAAAAATGCAAAGTAGACCAACATGAAAATGCGGGCGACCACCGTAGCTCGGTCTGCATTACCAAGCCAAGGACCAAATTGACCCCAAACATTCGATGGCTCAGTACCAAGGTAACCTAGCACAATGAAACTCACCACAAATGCGGCCAACCATTTTTTATACAAACTGCCGCGGTAGCGTATTGATTTTACCGGGCTCTTATCCAACCAAGGCAATAGTGCGAAGACCATTACCGACAAGCCCATGGCCGCCACACCCGGAAACAAGGAAGGCGGTATGCCCAATAAGCTCACACCAGGGAACGGTGGCACCGCACGCAATATTGAGTAATAAGGCGTGAAGTACCACACCGGAGCAATGTGAGCCGGGGTCACCAGTGGGTTGGCTGGCACAAAATTATTCGCTTCCAAGAAGTAACCGCCCATTTCAGGAGCAAAGAAAATAATGGTAGAGAACACCATCAAAAACACCACCACCCCAACTATGTCTTTCACTGTGTAATAAGGGTGAAAAGGAATGCCATCCAATGGAATACCAGTTTTCTTATCTTTTAGCTTTTTGATTTCTACGCCATCAGGGTTGTTGGATCCAACTTCATGCAAAGCAATAATATGAGCAGCGACCAAGCCAACCAACACAAAAGGCAAGGCAATCACGTGAAACGCAAAGAAACGGTTCAAGGTGGCATCCGACACCAAGTAATCGCCACGCAACCACTCAGACACATCAGGACCAACAAAAGGAATGGCTGAAAACAGGTTCACAATCACTTGCGCACCCCAATAAGACATCTGACCCCAAGGAAGTAAGTAGCCGAAGAAGGCCTCGCCCATTAAGCATAAGAAGATGCCCACGCCGAACAACCAAATAAGCTCACGCGGGTTGCGATAGGAGCCATAAATAATGCCGCGGAACATGTGCAAATACACCACCACAAAAAACATGGAAGCGCCAGTGGAATGCATATAGCGTATCAACCAACCCCAGGGCACATCGCGCATGATGTACTCAACGGAAGCAAACGCCAGCATGGCATCCGGCTTGTAATGCATGGTCAAGAATATGCCGGTTAAGATTTGTAGCACTAGGACCAGCAAGGACAGTGAGCCAAAGAAATACCAAAAATTGAAATTTTTCGGGGCGTAGTACTCAGTTAAGTGCGCCTTAATATTGCTGCTCAATGGGAAACGAGCATCCACCCATTCCAAGCCTTGATTTAGCGCATTGGCCACCACTGATTTTTTTTCTGTGTTTGTTTTATTTGTCATGACTTAAGCCTTATCCTCAGTATCCACACCAATTAGCAAGGTCGTATCTGTTAAATATTTATGCGGTGGCACCACCAAGTTCACGGGCGCCGGCGAACCTTTGAAAACACGGCCAGCTAGGTCGAATTTCGAACCATGGCATGGGCAAAAGAAACCGCCCGTCCAGTTATCACCCATGTCACCTTTAGGCTGAAGCTTGGCTGATGGGGAGCAGCCTAGGTGCGTACAAATACCCACCATTACTGCCAAATTTGGCTTAATGGATCGATCTGCGTTTTTACAATACCCAGGCTGCTGTGAAACGACATCATTACTAGGATCGGTCAACTGATCGTCGAGTTTAGCTAAATCTGCCGTCATTTCTTCAGTACGATGGATAATCCACACCGGCTTACCACGCCACTCCACGGTCATCATGCTACCCGGCGCTATTTTACTAACGTCCACCTCCACTGGCGCACCTGCTGCTTTGGCACGCTCACTTGGCGTCATACTCAAAACAAAAGGCACGGCTGCTGCCGCACAACCCAGCGCACCAACGCTGGAAGATGCGATTAAAAAGTTACGCTTTTCTAAATCAACCGAACTGGCTTGATCAGCTTGCGCTGCATTTTTTTGCTTGTCATTTGGGGTGTCTGACATGTTTTCCTCATGAACTAATTTGGGTTAACCGGATTGGATGACTAAGATACTCAAGAACTCAGCCTTGCACACAACAAATCTATTACTCGTTAATTACTCTGCCCAGCTTGAACGCTTTACAAATTTTATATTCGCTATATTGTACAATTTTTTGTTACTTAATTAAAGATATATTTTATAAGTCATTGAAAAGTATAGATTAAACAGGGTTATAAAGATCTAAAAAATCGTGCTGAATAGCGAATTTTTTAGCCAAATGCTCCCCCAAAGCCTGAATACCATAACGCTCAGTGGCATGGTGGCCGGCAGCGATATAGGCAACGCCAGATTCCCTGGCTAAATGGGTGGTCTGTTCTGAAATTTCACCGCTAATAAATGCATCCGCGCCCAGACGTATAGCCTCCTCAATGTACGCCTGGCCTGCGCCCGTGCACCAAGCAACGGTTTTAAGTTGCTTGTTTAAATCCCCAATGACCAAGGATTGCCGCTGCAGCGCCGCATCTACCCGTTTAGTAAATTCCGCCAAGCTACTGACTTGCTCAAGCTTGCCATAGCAAACCAGACCAGACTCCCCTACAGCACCACTTTGCACTATGCCCAATTTGCGGCCTAATGTTACATTGTTACCAATCTCAGGGTGTGCATCCAAGGGCAAATGATAGGCCATCAAGCTGATGTCTCTTTCCATCAAAAAAGCCAGCCTTTTGCGCTTAATGCCTACTACCCTAGGGTCCTCATTGCGCCAAAAATAACCGTGATGCACCAATACCAGATCAGCACCGCAGTCAGCTGCCTGTTGCAAAAATTCCAAACTAGCGCTTACCCCAGTCACGATTTTGTGCACTTCAGCGCGGCCTTCAACCTGCAATCCATTCGGGCAATAGTCTTTATAGCGATCCACTTGCATGAATTGCTGGGTATAGTCGATTAAATCATTAAGCCTCACCATTGCTTGCAACCTTTTTATTACTTACGCCTTGAATATTCGATACAATAAGCCAATGTTACCTTGCTGAGCACAATTACTCAAAGCAAAAACCCGTCAACAAAACCGTAGTTTACGTTTTAAATTTTACTTATAGTAGCTCATAAATTAAGCCCATATTCAGCCCTAACCATGCACACATCGCTAAGCAAAAAACTGTGGCTCATTTTTGCGCAAACCACTACTTTGTGTTTGGCTGTGCTTCTTGTGCTACGTACCTTTGCCCCTGATCTGCTTGATGGCCTAGGCCAAAAACAAAAATCTGCAGTGCTGGTTAAGTACGCCGAACCCAGTTTGGAATTAAGTCCTGCACGGTCGTACAGCCTGGCTGTAAAAAAAGCCATGCCTGCTGTGGTCAATATTTTTACCAGCAAAAAAGCCATCGACAATCCCCGTCAAAAATACTTAGATGACCCAATGTTTAGGCATTTTTTTGGCGACCAATTCGATGATGATGACGATCAAAATCAAGCTGAAAACAGCCTAGGCTCAGGTGTTATTGTCAGCGAGCAAGGCCTCATACTGACCAACAACCATGTGGTGGCTAGCGCTGATGAAATTGACATTGCCTTGTCCGATGGCCGCAAGATGCCGGCAAAAATCGTAGGCACCGACCCCGAAACCGATTTAGCGCTCATTAAAATTGATGCGCGAAACTTACCTGCCATCACGTTTGCCAGTTCAGATAGATTAAATGTAGGCGACGTCGTGCTAGCCATAGGCAATCCATTTGGGGTAGGGCAAACCGTCACTCAAGGCATCATCAGTGCACTAGGGCGCACGCATTTAGGCATCAACACCTTTGAAAACTTCATACAAACAGATGCGTCGATTAATCCTGGCAATTCCGGCGGCGCATTGATTGATACCGAAGGTAATTTAGTCGGTATTAACAGTGCAATTTACTCGCGCAGTGGCGGCTCCATGGGCATAGGGTTTGCCATACCAGCGAGCTTGGCACGGCAAGTAATGGAGGAAATAGTAAGCCTAGGCAACGTCACCCGCGGTTGGATAGGTATACAAGCACAAGACATCACCCCTGAACTGGCTGAATCATTTAAGCTAAAAGAAGCGCAAGGGGCTTTGGTAGCGGGTGTGCTTAGAGGGGGTCCGGCAGATAGGGCGGGCGTGCATGCTGGCGATGTATTGCTAGCCATAGAAGGCAAGCCCATATACGACACAGGCTCCATGCTTAATTTAATTGCGGCGCTAGCGCCTAATCAAGCAGCCAGCCTAAAAATTGCCCGCGCTGGGAAAACGCACAATCTAACGGTCAAGGTAGGCAAGCGCCCAAAACCGGTAGCGCAAAAATAGCCTCTGGCTTTTTATCAATCCGACGTTTCAAGCCGGCTATTTTTTGATTTCCCTAGCAAACTGGCAAACAAAATGCCAAGTTCGTATAACAGCCAAATGGGTAGCGCCAGCATGAATTGTGAAACAATATCGGGTGGCGTAAAAATAGCCCCAGCGATAAAAGCAGCTACCACCACATACGAGCGCATGTCTTTTAACTGGACCACGTTTAACCAGTCAAAATGCACCGCCAAAATGACGGCTATTGGCACTTGAAACGCTAAACCAAATGCAAAAAATAGACCGATAACAAAATCCAAGTAATTGGCGATGTCGGTCATGACGGCCACCCCAACCGGCGCGGCACCCACAATAAATCCAAAAATCACCGGAAACACAAGAAAGTAGGCGAAGGCCATGCCCATTAAAAACAGACAGCAACTTGCCACTATCATGGGCACCATGAATTTTTTTTCATGAGCATACAATCCCGGCGCCACGAAGGACCAAGCCTGATACATGGTATGCGGCAGAGAAATAATAAATGCCGCTAACATGGCCACTTTCATGGGCACAAAAAAGGGCGTGGTGACTGCCGTAGCAATCATCTGCCCACCACTGGGCAATTGAGCAAGCAAGGGTGCTGCTAATAGGCTGTAAATTTTATTAGAAAATGGCAACAGTGCCAGCAGCACCAGCACAAAACCAAGAAGCGCACGCAATAAACGATCGCGCAATTCAATCAAATGTGAAATGAAATTTTCGGTTGGGGTCACTGGTTAGAATTAACTTTTAGCTGCTCAGTCTTTGCTCGAAACGGATTCTAAGACATCCAATTCCTGAAAATCCAGTTGCTGAGTTAACTCACCGGCTTTTCGCTTCGCCTTGGCCTTATGGCTGCCTTGTTTTATTTCATGTTGCAATTGCTGCAACTCTTCAAAGCGTGCTTCGCGGTTTACTTCTTCTTTCACCTCGGCCAAATAGCGCTGCATGCGCCCGACAAGCGCGCCAAGCGTGCGCGCGACTTTCGGCAATTTTTCCGGGCCAATGACAATCAACGCAACGAGCGCGATGACCAATAACTCAGAAAATGAAACATCAAACACGTAAAATCAAATTAAAAAATTAGTTAGCGGCTGGTTTTTTAGCTGCAGCTGGCTTTTTCACGGCAGGCTTCTTAGCAGCAGCTGGTTTTTTCACCGCGGGTTTTTTAGCCGCAGGTTTTTTAGTCACGGCTGGCTTTTTCACTGCTGCGGGTTTTTTAGCCGCAGGTTTTTTAGCCGCAGGCTTTTTAGTCGCTGCCGGTTTAGCCGCTGCCGTACTGGCTGCTTTTGCTTTAGGTTTCGCTGCTGTTTTTTTCACAGCGGCCGCTTTAGGCTTAGTGGTTTTTACCGTCGCCGCCACAGCTGGCTTGTCTAATGCGGCATTGCCTTCATTGACTGCGTCTTTGAAATTTTTCACGGCGCCACCAACGTCACTGCCCATGTTGCGTAATTTTTTAGTGCCAAAAACCAGCACTACTATTAACAATACAATTAACCAATGCCAAATGCTTAATGATCCCATGACGATACTCCTTAAAGATTAAAGTTAGCTATTGCGTGACTTATCGCCACCGCCCATTACATGCAGATGAATATGAAACACTTCCTGACCACCTTCTACACCGGTATTGATTAGGGTCTTAAATCCTGCTAATCCTTGCTCTTTTGCTAATTTCGGGGCAAGTAATAACATTTTACCTAACAATGCTTGATGTTCGTTTTCACAGCTTGCTAGGCTGTCTATGTGTAATTTTGGCACAATCAAAAAATGTACGCTAGCCGATGGCCTGATGTCATTAAAGGCAATCACTTCACTGTCTTCGTATATTTTTGTTGACGGTACTGCGCCACTTACAATTTTACAAAAAATGCAATTGTCACTCATTTTTATTTGGCACTTTCTTTTCTTGATGCTTTTTCTTCTATTCCTGATAAGCCTTCACGTCTGGCTAACTCAGCCAACACATCATCTGGCTTTAATCCTGCATGAGCCAGCATCACCATGGTGTGAAACCACAAATCGGCTGTTTCATATATCAAATCTTGTTTATTTGGGTTTTTAGCGGCAATGATGGTTTCAGCTGCCTCCTCACCCACTTTCTTCAAAATACCGTCCATGCCTTTTGCATACAATTTTGCCACATACGACGTTTGTGGATCAGCCTGCTTACGTTGCTCTAACAATTGTGCCAAACGGTTTAATGTGTCGTTCATGTTTATCTCATTTGGCCTAATAAATATCTTTCGGATCTTTAATCACAGCTTGATCAATTAACCACTGGCCGTCTTCTAGTTTTCTAAAAAAACAATTATGCCTACCGGTATGGCAGGCAATACCACCCACCTGCTCAACTTTAATTAAAACCACATCTTCATCGCAATCCAAGCGAATTTCATGCACCTGCTGAAAATGACCAGACTCTTCGCCTTTATGCCATAACTTGTTGCGTGAGCGCGACCAATACACCGCTTGCTTGGTATCACAGGTCATTTGCAAGGCCTCACGGTTCATCCAGGCAAACATCAGTATGCAGCCTGTTTGGTATTCTTGAGCTATCACAGGCACCAGCCCGTCAGCATCCCAGCGAATTTCATCCAACCAGGTCATAACCTTACTTCTATACCTTGTGCTGCCATGTATTGCTTCGCCTGCTTTACGGTGTATTCGCCATAATGAAAAATACTGGCAGCCAGCACCGCATCGGCACCGCCTAATTTCACGCCATCCACCAAATGTTGCAAATTGCCTACCCCGCCTGAGGCAATAATAGGCACTTCAACCGCATCTGAAATGGCTCTATTCAAGGGGTTGTTAAAGCCAATTTTTGTCCCATCCCGGTCCATACTGGTGACTAACAACTCGCCTGCACCAAGGCTGGCCATGTGCTGAGCCCACTTGACGGCATCCAAGCCCGTGGCTTTACGACCACCATGGGTAAAGACTTCCCATTCGAAAGGCTGATTGTCCACTTTTTTGGCATCAATCGCCACCACTATACACTGTGAGCCAAATCGATGGGCAGCTTCAGCTACTATCTGCGGGTTAAGCACGGCCGTGGTGTTGATGCTGACTTTATCCGCTCCGGCATTGAGCAAGCGTCGCACGTCTTCAACTTCACGAACGCCACCACCCACCGTTAAAGGAATAAAAACTTGAGTAGCCACTTGCTCAATGATGTGCAAGATCAATCCGCGATTATCCGAACTGGCAGTAATGTCTAAAAAAGTAAGCTCGTCCGCGCCTTGATCGTCATAGCGCTTAGCTATTTCGACCGGGTCGCCGGCGTCCCTTAGTTCTAGAAAATTAACCCCTTTTACCACCCGTCCATCGGTCACATCCAAGCAAGGAATGATGCGTTTAGCGAGCACTTAATTCATCCGCAAGTTTTTGCGCAGCTGCAAAATCCAGACTGCCTTCATAGATAGCACGGCCGGTGATCGTTCCTATGATGCCTTCATCGGCCACCGCACATAATCGACGAACATCGTCTAAATTGGTCACGCCACCCGAAGCAATGACAGGAATAGTTAAGGCTTGCGCTAAGGCTACCGTGGCTTCAATGTTAACGCCAGTCAACATACCGTCACGACCTATGTCCGTATAAACAATAGAATTAACCCCGTAACCCTCAAATTTCTTAGCCAAATCAATGACATCGTGGCCAGTCAATTTAGACCAGCCATCTACCGCCACTTTGCCATCTTTGGCATCCAATCCCACGATAATATGACCAGGGAAGGCATCGCAGGCTTCGTGTAAAAAGCCCGGATTTTTTACTGCCGCCGTACCAATAATAACGTAGCTTATGCCGTTATCTAAATAACGTTCTATGGTTTCCAAATCACGAATACCGCCGCCCAACTGGATGGGAATATCCCCACCCACGGCGCTTACAATAGCGCGTATCGCTGCCTCATTAACTGGCTTGCCAGCAAAAGCACCGTTCAAGTCCACCAAATGCAAACGCTTGCCACCGCAATCCACCCAATGCTTAGCCATGGCAGCTGGGTCTTCGGAAAAAACCGTGGATTCTTCCATTAAGCCTTGTTTAAGCCTCACACAATGGCCGTCTTTAAGATCGATTGCTGGAATAATTAACATAGTCATATCAAAAAATAATTAAAAATTAGTCTATTCATTCGCCGTTCTAAGGCATCCAGTTTACAAAATTGCTCAACATTTGCAAACCCGCACTTGCGCTTTTTTCTGGGTGAAACTGCACGGCAAATAAATTATCTTTTGCGATGGCCGCAGTAAATTTATTTGGGTACTCACTGTAGCCAGCCATCAAGGACAGTTCGTCTGGCTGGACATAATAACTGTGCACGTAATAAAAGCGTGCGCCATCCTCTATCCCTTGCCACAAAGGGTGGGCTGGGTAAGCTTGAGCCTGGTAAACTTGGTTCCAACCCATGTGCGGCACTTTCAACTTTTCACCATGGCAATCCTGCATGTCGGCTGTTGCAAAACGACGCACTTGCCCCTTGAATAAACCCAAGCCAGCAGCATCGCCCTCCTCAGAGTGCTCGAATAACATTTGCAAGCCTATGCAGATGCCCAAGAATGGTTTGTTGCCAGCAGCATGCAGGACGGCCGCGCGCAAACCACGCGCATCCAGTTCACGCATGCAATCCGGCATGGCACCTTGTCCAGGAAAAACCACGCGATTTGCGCAGGCAATTTCATCCGGATTACTCGTCACCACCACCGATTTACTTGGTGCAACGTGCTCTAACGCTTTAGCCACGGAGCGCAAATTGCCCATGCCGTAATCTACCACTGCTATGTCTGTATTTTTCATTGGTCGAGCTGAAGTGCCCTGCACAAAAAAGCTTACAAGCTGCCTTTGGTGGAAGGCATGATGCCTTGCATGCGCGCGTCCATTTCTATCGCCATGCGCAAGGCCCGTCCAAATGCTTTAAAAATCGTTTCCGCCTGATGGTGGGCGTTGTGCCCTTTTAAATTATCGATATGCAAGGTGACATTGGCGTGATTCACAAACCCTTGGAAAAATTCATGTATCAAATCCACATCAAATTCACCCACGGCGGCGCGGGTAAATTCACAGGAAAAGGTCAAGCCAGGACGGCCAGAAACATCCAGCACCACGCGAGACAGCGCTTCATCTAGCGGCACATAGGCGTGGCCATAACGGCGTATGCCTTTTTTATCGCCCAGCGCTTTAGCAAAGGCCAAACCAAGCGTGATACCTATGTCTTCAACCGTGTGATGGGCATCTATATGCAAATCACCTTTTGCATTCACGGCAATGTCCATCATGCCGTGGCGGGCAATTTGATCCAGCATGTGGTCCAGAAAGCCTAACCCGGTGTTGAATTGAGAAACGCCGGTGCCGTCTAAATTAACGTTAACCGTGATTTGCGTTTCTAATGTATTTCTAACTACTTCAGCTGAGCGCATAGGAAATCACTAAATAAAAAAATGCGTAAAATTGATGCCTGCTATTTTAACCTAAACCGGCTGCTCTTGGTTCTTTGCACATACGATAAAGGCCTTAACAATAAAAAAAGCCTAGCAAGATTAAATCTTAACTAGGCTTTTCTTCTAAGCTTGCGCTAATTACCCGTCAAACTTGCTAAACACCGTGGATGATCACCGCGTTTAGCTTGATAAAGGTTAATTATTTAGCCGCTTCAGCTGGAGCTGCTTCAACAGGTGCTGCATCTGCTGGAGCTACTTCTGCTGCTGGCGCTACTTCTGCAGGTGCATCAGCTGGTGCTGGTGCTTTGTTAAATACAGAAAGCAATACTAGCGCTACAACGGCAGCGATAAGCCATGGTAATAATTTTTTAACACCACCAGCACTTGCTGAACCGCCGTGAGCGATGGCTGTGATTTCAGCTGCTGCAGCTGCTGGATCTTTAGCACCGTAGATAGCAGCGCCGGCTACAATGATAGTAGCGCCTGCATCTTTAACTTGCTGAGTAGTTGTCGCTTTAACGCCACCAGCTACTGAGATTTCAACGCCTAATTTCAAACCAGCAACCATCGTTAAATCGTTAAATGGTGTTTGACCAGCTGCTTGTTGATCCAAACCAGTATGAACGCCAATGATGTGTGCACCTAATTTTGCCACTTCGATAGTGCGTGCTTTTTTATCAGTCACGTTGATTAAGTCAACTTGGGCTTTTTTGCCGTATTTGTTAGCTACATCGATTACACCTTTAATGGTACCGATATCCGCTGTACCCAATACAGTACAAATATCCGCACCGGCTTTGTAGAATGGCTCAGCTTCGTAGAAACCAGCATCCATAGTTTTTAGGTCAACTAAGATTTTGTTTTTTGGGAATTTAGCACGCAACACTTCAAGTAATTTGATACCGTTGTGCTTAATGCATGGTGTACCAATTTCTAAAATATCTACGTGTGGGGCAACTTTAGTTGCTAAAGCGACGGTACCGTCGAAATCTAATGAATCTAATGCCATTTGGGTTTGTGCCATGCTACATCCTCCAACTAAAAGTAAATACACGCTGCATTTACTTAATGATTAAAAATACGAATTAAATAGTTTATTGTGCAGAAATTACACATTTCGCGATAATAACACGTCACGAATATGGAATTAATAATTTTTTTGCTATTGCAGAACTTTTTAGGGTTTTTACCGGCGTTTTTAAGCTAAAAACGGCGTATTTTAAGCGATTTTACTGAATGCGAGTAAATCACTCAGTGATTGATTATTTCGCTCAAGGCCTGTACCAGCAAGACCGATTGCGCATCAGTGCCTATGGTAATGCGCAAGTAAGGCGCAACACGACTGGGGCTTTTGAAATGACGAACGATGATATTTTTCTGCCTGAGCATGGCCGTAATTTCAGCCCCATCCCTAGTGCGGTGTTTTGCAAAAATAAAGTTTGCTCCAGAAGGCAACACCTCAAAGCCCAGGCCATTTAATTGTGTAATCAATGCGTCACGGGTGGCCACCACTTTACCGCAGGTAGCTGAAAAATAGGCTTGATCTTGCATGGCTGCAATGGCACCAGCCGAAGCAAATCGGTCTATGGGATAGGAATTAAAACTGTCTTTAAGCCTAATCAAGGCCTCTATTAAATCCTTTGCCCCCAAGGCATAACCGACACGCAAACCCGCCAATGAACGGGCTTTAGATAAGGTATGCACCACCAACAAATTGGGGTAAGTTTTGATTAAGCCGACCGCAGATTCGGTACCAAAATCCACGTAAGCTTCATCCACCACAACCACGGAATGTTTATTGATTTGCAATAATTTTTCTATCTCGGCCAAGGCCAAGGGAATGCCAGTTGGCGCATTGGGATTGGGAAATATAATCCCGCCATTGGGTTGATCGTAATCGTCCACATTGATGCTAAAGTCATCCGACAAAGGCACGGCTTGGTATTCAATGTCATACAACTTGCAATAGACCGGGTAAAAGCTGTAGGTGATGTCTGGGAACAACAAGGGCCTGCTGTGCTTTAAAAGCGCTTGAAACACGTGCGCCAACACTTCATCCGAGCCATTGCCAACAAAGACGTTTTCGCTGTGCAATTGGTGGGCGCTGGCAATCGCCGCTTTCAGGTCCTCTGAATTGGGATCCGGATACAAACGCAAGGAATCGGCCGCCTCTAGCTTTAATGCTTCCAACACCTTGGGACTAGGCCCATAGGGATTTTCATTGGTATTCAGCTTAACCAAATTATCCAGTTTGGGCTGTTCCCCAGGCACATAAGGCGTAAGCTTATGCACCACATCGCTCCAAAATTTACTCATTTAGTTGGCTTTTAATCTAAATTCAGCGGATCTGGCGTGCGCTTGCAAACCTTCACCATAGGCTAAGGTGGCAGCCACTTTACCCAAGGTTTGTGCGCCGGCCTCAGACACCATAATCAAGCTAGAACGCTTCTGGAAATCATACACACCCAAGGGCGAAGAAAACCGTGCCGTGCGCGAGGTAGGCAGCACGTGATTGGGGCCTGCGCAATAATCACCTAAGGCTTCACAAGTGTTACGCCCCATGAATATGGCGCCAGCATGCTTAATGCTTAAACTAAAGTTCAATGGATCATCCATGGACAATTCCAAATGCTCAGGCGCAATGTAATTACAAATCTCAGCAGCCTGCGCCAAATCGCGCACGTGTATTAATGCGCCCCTATCGGTCAAGGCGGTTTTGATGATGTCTTTACGCGGCATTTCAGCCAACAGCTTATCTATGCTGGCCTGCACCTTATTCAAAAAGTCAGCGTCTGGACTTAATAGTATGGCTTGCGCCAATTCATCGTGCTCAGCCTGGCTAAACAAATCCATGGCCACCCAATCCGGATTGGTCTTGCCGTCGCATATCACTAAAATTTCCGAAGGGCCGGCCACCATGTCTATCCCGACCACGCCAAACACGCGTCGCTTGGCGGCGGCCACGTAAGCATTACCTGGGCCAACGACCTTATCCACTTGCGGGACAGTTTGCGTGCCATAGGCCAAGGCGCCTACGGCTTGAGCGCCGCCTATGCAAAACACCCTATCGACCCCAGAAATGGCAGCGGCGGCTAATACCAATTGATTGCGCTCACCGTTAGGCGTTGGCACCACCATAATTAACTCTTTAACACCGGCCACTTTGGCAGGTATCGCATTCATCAACACCGATGATGGGTAGGCGGCTTTGCCACCAGGCACATACAAGCCCACTCGGTCTAAAGAGGTCACCTGCTGACCGAGTAAAGTCCCGTCTTGCTCTGTGTAACTCCACGAACTCATTAATTGTTTCTCGTGGTAAGCACGCACCCGATCAGCCGCTACTTGTAAAGCGGCACGCTGATCAGCGGGCAAAGCACGCAAGGCTTCATCCAAGGCTTGTTTACTAATTTCAAGTTCGCCCAGATGCTGGGCACTGGTCTTATCAAAACGCTGTGTGTATTCCAAGACGGCGGCGTCACCGCGTTTTTTAACGTCTTTAAGTATGCCCGCCACCACTTCATCCACACTGTCGTCTTGCGCTGTTTCAAAGGCCAATAAAGCCTGTAATTTAGCGTCAAAATCGCTATCACTGGTGGAAAAACGTCTAATATTTATACTCATAAATCGAACCTAATCTTGTCTATTGCTTAATTAAAAATCGTTTACTTGGCAGAAATGGCGCTTAAAAAAGCATCCATAATCGGTTGAATTTTATCGCGATTCAATTTAAGTGAGGCTTGATTCACCACCAAACGCGAACTAATGTCGCCGACTTCTTCCACTGCTTTTAGCTTATTAGCCCGCAGCGTGCCGCCGGTACTCACCAAATCCACAATCACATCCGCCAGGCCGACCAAAGGACCCAGCTCCATGGAGCCGTACAACTTAATCAAATCGACGTGCATGCCTTTAGCAGCAAAATGTTCGCGTGCCGTTTTTACATACTTAGTCACGACTTTAAGGCGCGCACCACTGCGTATTGATGCGAAATAATCAAAATCTTCACGCACGGCCACCATCATTTTGCATTTGGCGATTTGCAGGTCTATGGGCTGATACAAACCTTCGCCACCGTGTTCATCTAAGACATCCTTGCCGGCTATACCTAAATCGGCCGCGCCGTATTGCACATAGGTGGGCACATCCGACGCACGGACGATAATCAAACGCACGTCATCGCGGTTGGTAGGCAAAATCAGCTTGCGTGAAGCCTCAGGATCTTCCAAGGCATGTATGCCGGCCGCTGCCAACAATGGCGTGGTTTCCTCGAAGATTCGACCTTTAGAAAGCGCTATGGTTATCATGCTTAAACCCGTTTCACATTGGCACCCAATGCATTTAATTTTGCTTCTAGGTTTTCATAGCCACGGTCTAGGTGATAGATGCGCTCTATCACCGTTTCACCACGCGCCACCAAACCGGCTAAGACTAAGCTGGCCGATGCACGCAAATCGGTGGCCATGACCGTGGCGCCATCTAGCACTGGCACGCCTTTCACTAAAGCGGTATTGCCATCTATGCTGATGTCCGCCCCCATACGTTGCATTTCTTGCACATGCATGAAACGGTTTTCAAAGATGGTTTCGGTGACTTTAGCCACGCCACTGGCCACTGTATTGAGTGCCATAAATTGCGCTTGCATATCAGTAGGGAAAGCCGGATGCGGCGCCGTGCGTATGTTTACCGCCTTAAGTTTGCCATCGCTTTTAACGGTAATGCTGTCTTTGTCGCTGGTCACGGTAGCGCCGGCTTCGCGTAATTTTTCTATCACCGCATCAAGCAAGTCCGCCCTGGCATTAAGCAGCTTCACTTCGCCACCGGCCATCGCCGCTGCCACCATGTAAGTCCCCGCTTCGATACGATCACACACCACATTATGCTGCGTGCCATTTAGCTTCTCTACGCCAACCACGGTAATGACGTCAGTACCCACGCCGGTGATTTTCGCGCCCATCTTAATCAGCATTTCGGCCAAATCAATGACTTCCGGTTCTTTTGCTGCATTTTCCAACACCGTCGTGCCCTGCGCCAAGGCTGCCGCCATCATCAAATTCTCTGTACCGGTGACGGTCACGATATCCATGTAATACCGTGCGCCTTGCAAGCGTCGATTGGGCAAATGCAAGGTACTGGCTTGTATGTAGCCATGGGTAATGTGTATGGCCGCACCCATCGCTTGCAAGCCTTTAATGTGTAGATCGACCGGCCGAGAACCAATGGCACAACCGCCCGGCAAGGACACGCGAGCAGTACCGAAACGTGCCAACAACGGGCCCAATACCAAGATTGAGGCGCGCATGGTTTTCACCATTTCATAGGTGGCTTCGAAAGACGCCACATCACTCGCATCCAGACTTAGCTCACTGCCATTACGAGCAATTTTCACGCCCATGGTGTCTAGCAATTTAATGGTCGTATCGATGTCTTTTAATGCCGCCACCCCAGTCAAATGCAAAGGCGTTTCCGCTAACAAGGCGGCGCACAATATTGGCAAAGCTGCATTCTTTGCCCCAGATACGGTGACCACACCGTTGAGGCGGTTGCCGCCTTGTATAATTAATTTATCCAATTACTTTGCCGCTTCTAACATCGTTTGAAGCTCTCCGTTTTCATACATAGCGCGCATGATATCTGAACCGCCTACAAATTCACCATTGATATACAACTGTGGAATGGTGGGCCAGTTTGCATACACTTTGATGCCTTCACGTATGGCTTGATCTGCCAACACATCAACCGCCAAGTATTTTGCTTGGCAAGCATCTAAAATCTGCGTGGCCAAATTAGAAAAACCACACTGCGGAAATTTAGGGCTGCCCTTCATGTACAGCACTACCGAATTAGTGCTTACCGTTTGTTTAATTTGCGCTTGCGCATCCATATGCTTCTCCATGACTGCTGTGTTAGTTTAAATATACTTCGTCTCTAAGGCTGTTGTGCCCATTGTTCTGGGGTATAGGTTTGCATAGACAAGGCGTGAATTTCTGCACGCATTCTGTCGCCTAACGCGCCATACACCAATTGATGTTGCTGCACCCTATTTTTGCCTACAAAGGCTGAACTGACCAGCACTGCGTCAAAATGCGTACCATCGTCACCTGAGACCTTGATGTATTCACATGCCAAATGCTGGGTAATGTAGGACTGTAATTGTTGTGCGCTTAACACCTAAATATCGCCTTTGTAATTTAGCCTAGCGGTTTAGGCTCTTAATTTATAACCGGATTTTAGCATTTTTAGCGTGCTCCATGCCAACAGTAAGAAGGCGACGCTCACTATGCCCAAACTGATCCAAGGTGAAATGTCTGCTTGACCAAAAAAACCGTACCTAAAACCGTCTATCATGTAGAAAAATGGATTGAGATGGGATACTGTCTGCCAAAATGGCGGCAAGGAATGTATGGAATAAAACACCCCGGACAAGAAAGACAAAGGCATGATGATAAAGTTTTGGAACACCGCCATCTGATCAAATCGATCGGCCCAGATGCCCGCAATAATGCCAAACGTCCCCAGCAAGGCACTGCCTAATAAGGAGAAAGCCAAGATCATCCAAGGGTGGCTAATAGGCAGATCGACAAACCACATGGCCACCAAATAAATGCACAAGCCAACGACCAGCCCACGAATAATGGCCGCGCATAAAAAAGCGAAGAAAAACTGCATATGGGTCAGCGGGGTTAATAAAACAAAAATTAAGTTACCCATGACTTTCGACTGAATCAAACTCGATGAGCTGTTCGCAAAGGCGTTTTGTAAAACCGACATCATAATCAGGCCGGGGATCAAAAAAACCGTGTATGGCACATCCTGATAAACCTGCACCCGGCCCTCGAGCACGTGTGAAAAAATTAATAAATAAAGCAAAGCGGTAATCACTGGCGCTGCCACCGTTTGAAAGCCGACCCGCCAAAATCGTAGCATCTCTTTTTTCAACAAAGTCCATGGCCCACGGTACTTAGGGCTGACCGTCAGAGCCGCCATCATCAAGCTAAACTGTTTGTTAAATAGCGGCATTATTATTTACCTACCAATGACAAAAAAACGTCTTCTAAATCGGCTTCATGCAATTGCATATCCATGACTCGAATGTTGGCGCTGCGCAGACTGGCTAACACCAACTCAATTTGCGCCATATCCGTTAAAGCAAAGGTGTGCATGCCTTTTTCCTGACTGCGCAACAAAGGCCGAATCGCATCAGGCAAGCTGACTTCACCCAAACTTAAGCTTAGTTTTTTGCCAGCGAATTTATTAAGTAAATTGGCCGTGCTATCCAAGGCCACAATTTCACCTTGTTTCATCATGCCAATTCGATTGCACAAAGTTTCCGCCTCTTCCAAGTAATGGGTGGTCAGAATAATGGTATGGCCATCACTATTGAGCTTTTTAATAAACGCCCACATCATTTGGCGCAACTCAACATCCACGCCAGCCGTTGGCTCATCCAAGACAATAACCGGCGGCTTGTGCGCAAGCGCTTGCGCTATCAGCGCGCGTCGCTTCATGCCACCCGAAAGCTTACGCATATTGGTATTGGCCTTATCAGCCAAACCCAAACCTTCCAAAATCTCATCTACCCAAGCATCGTTTTCCGGCCCACGTCCAAAATAACCGGCTTGAAAACGCAACATCTCACGCACATTAAAAAAGGGATCAAACACCAGCTCTTGCGGGACGATGCCTAGTAATTGCCTGGCCTGCTTATACTGCGTATTTACATCAAAACCCAACACCGAAATATCACCTGAGCTAGGCTTAATTAAACCAGCCAATATGCTGATCAAGGTAGATTTGCCGGCCCCATTGGGGCCTAGTAATGCAAAAAACTCACCTTGCTCTATGCTTAAATCGATGCCTTTTAGGGCATGCAAAGTGCCGAAGTGTTTATGGATACGATTGATACGAATGGCAGTGGTCATAGTACGCTGGCTAGTGTGGCCTTAAATGAACAAGGACTTGCGTCTAAACAAGCCCTTGTGAACAGTCTTTGCTAAGAAAAATAAGCCTGCGCGCAACTTAAGCCGAACTGACAGGCATAAAGTCGGTCAAGCCATACACAGAAACCAAGCGACTTAAATTCAGTGGCAAGTTGGCGAAGCTAACACGAGAGGAAGCAGCCAAAGCGCGACGTTGCCATTCCATCATCAGACTGAGCGCGGCTGTATCGACTTTACTCACGCCAGAAAAATCCACTAAAAATTCATCGCCCATGGCTAGGGCCTGACTTTCTTGCAGGATTAAATTGGCATTATCCATCAGCACATCACCGGCTATCCGCCAGGTTTTTCCATGCTGCTCAATTTGACTGGGAGCTTTAATCGCCATGATAGAGCTTAATGCTTTATCTCAGCCGCGGCATTTTTATCGGCTAATTTTTTATTCAAACTATCCAAGCCATTTTGTCGAATTTCGCTGCTAAATTGACTGCGGTAATTGGTCACCAAGCTAACGCTTTCGATAATGATGTCATACACTTTCCAACCAGTCGGACCTTTTACCAAACTGTAATCAACCGCAATCGGCTGACCGCCTTTTTGAATGATTTGTGTTTTTACCGTGACATTTTTTTCGCTGGAATCGGTTTGCATAGGACGGTATTCAATCACCTGATCACGGTATTTACCCAATGCCGTGGCATAAGTGCGCAACAACAAACTGCGGAATTCTTTTTGAAACAAAGCTTGTTGTTCCGGTGTGGCAGACTTCCAATTTTTGCCTAAGACCATGCGACAAACACGATCAAAATCGAAATTGGGTAAGATCTTTTCTTCCACCACGGCAAACAGCCTTTGTTGGTTACCCGCTTGAATTTCTTTATCATTTTTTACTATGGCCAAGACATCGTCAGCGGTTTGTTTCACTAACACATCTGGCGCAATTTCTATGTTTGCCATGGCGCTGCTGGCAAACAAAGCAAAGCCTAAACCTGCCAGCAATAAAAGTTTTACTATCGCTTTCATTTCTATCCTTATTTCAATATATCCAGTTCAACGCCGGCAGGCGCCGCCGCTTTCACGTCTGCTTTTGCTTCGGTTTCAGAGGCCTTGTTAAATAAAAATTGACTGATCATCTTCTCTAAGACGATCGCGTCTTGCGTTTTATCGATTTTATCACCATTTTTCAACACCACTTCATCGCCACCAGCTTCTAGGCCGATGTACTGCTCACCCAACAAACCGGCGGTGTATATATTAGCGAAGGTGTCAATCGGAAAGTCGTAACGCTTGTCGATATTTAGCGTCACGATGGCTTCGTAATCAGCGCTATTAAAAACGATAGTATCCACTCGACCGACCACCACACCGGCACTCTTTACCGGTGCATTCGGTTTCAGGCTGCCTACATTATCAAACGCGGCAGTGACAGCATAAGTTGGGCCAATTTTACTGGACGTTAAATTGCCTACTTTCATTGCCAAGCCAAATAGGGCGGCCACACCAATCGCCACAAAAATACCTACCCATAAATCCAGCGTTGTTCTATCCACTTAATATACCCCCTCAAATCACTGACACCGGCCTTATACGACCAGCATGAAAGACGTTAAAATAAAATCCAGGCCCAATACCGTTAAAGACGATATCACCACTGTACGGGTGGTGGCACGGCTCACCCCTTCGGCAGTGGGAGGCGCATCAAAGCCTTCAAACAAGGCGATCATGGTGCAAACCACCCCAAACACCAGACTTTTAATCACGCCATTCACAATGTCGGCGCTAAAATCAACGTTAGCTTGCATTTGCGACCAAAATGCCCCGTCATCCACCCCTATCAATGGCACTGCGACTAAATAACCGCCCAGTATACCAACCATAGAAAAAATAGACGCGAGTATGGGCATGGAGATTACCCCAGCCCAAAAGCGTGGCGCAACCACGCGCGCGATTGGATTCACCGCCATCATCTCCATGGCAGACAGTTGCTCCGTGGTCTTCATTAAGCCTATTTCCGCAGTGATGGCTGTGCCTGCTCGTCCGGCAAACAGCAAGGCCGTGACTACCGGCCCCAATTCCCGCACCAAGGCCAAGGCCACCAACACGCCTATGGCTTCAGATGACCCGTATTTTTGCAGCGTATTATAGCCTTGCAAGGCTAACACCATGCCGACAAAAAAAGCCGAGACGATAATAATCAGCAAGGACATGACGCCCGTGAAATAAATTTCACGCAGGGTTAAATGAAAACGTTTAAAACTCTCGCCCGAATAGACTATGGCTAAAAAAAACAATCTAGCCCCTGCCCCCAAACGCCAGGTGCGCTCTATCATACGATGGCCCATACCGCGCAAGTGGCGAATGATGCTCTGCATTAAGGTCGATTTCATCATGGTGCTGGATTAACCCCTCAGGCCTTGGTCGGATGCATTAGTTCAGATTGATAATCGGCTGCCGGGTAATGAAATGGCACCGGGCCATCCTTATCACCGTGTACAAATTGATGCACAAAAGGCAGCGTGGATTGCATTAAATCGCTGGGCGTACCTTCTGCAGCAACTTCGCCGTTAGCCACAAAATACACGTAATCCGCAATCAGAAAGGTCTCTTTCACATCGTGCGACACGATAATCGAGGTGGCGCCCAAGGCGTCATTGAGGCTGCGGATAAGCGCGCATATCACGCCCATGGAAATCGGGTCTAGACCAGCAAACGGCTCATCGTACATGATGATGGCAGGGTCTAGGGCGATGGCGCGGGCTAAAGCAACCCGCCTTGCCATGCCGCCGGATAATTCAGCCGGCATGAATTGGTGGGCGCCACGCAAGCCCACGGCATTCAATTTCATCAACACCAAATCCCTAATCATGGCTTCTGACAAATCAGTCAACTCGCGCATGGGGAAGGCCACATTATCAAACACCGACAAATCCGTGAACAAGGCGCCGTGCTGAAACAGCATGCCCATTTTTCGCCGTAATCTGTATATGCCCTCTCGGTCTTGCTTATGCACCACCTCACCGTCAACCCGTACTTCGCCTTGATTGGGCTTAATTTGCCCACCTATCAAGCGCAATAATGTGGTTTTGCCACTGCCACTGCCGCCCATAATGGCTATCACCTTGCCACGCGGAAAGGCCATGTTGATACCTTTATGCAGCAAGCGGCCTTTATACCCAAAGGAAAGGTTGTCAATTTCTACTATGTTAGAGGTCATGAATTACGCGGTGATTTTGTGGGCTTTTTATTAAGCCCCTATTCTAAAACAATTTAGCATCTAAGCAAGCCGTTTCATTTTGGCTAGCCCTATTAGCAAGCATAAAAAAGCCCAACTGAACTGGGCCTTTTTATGCCTTAACCCTTATTTTTTAAAAAGCCAAACACACCACGTACGGACTGGCGTCATCCGGCGCTGCCACGCCAGTGCTAGGCGTAGCTTTGACCACGATGCGCATGGAACCGGTATCGCCCACACCGTCGTCCATGGTGCTATCCAACTGTTTGGCGTACTTTCCTAACACGCCTTCCGAACAAATGGCATAAGCGCCCGATAAGCCAGTGACCGCAACTAAAGTAG
>JACCDV011120301.1_pt1 | contig 23780 bp, 13 predicted proteins | sample 7446131 | NCBI WGS metagenome assembly JACCDV01 (sample SAMN15323448, study PRJNA562643) | freshwater metagenome | isolation source: river surface water | place: USA:Blue River Watershed | collected 2017-08-17
CTTGTTAACTGGCCGCCGGCATGGCGATTGGCGCAGCAATAAGAAAGAGGCGGTTGATTTTGTTGATCTAAAAGGGATTGCCGAGTTGGTCTTGTGCGAAGCGGGCGTTACGGCGAATGTTGAAGCCCTGCAGTGGCCAGCGTTTGATTCTTCTGCCGCTGCTAATATTGTTTTAAATGGTAAGCCCATTGGTTCGCTGGGTAAATTAGCTGCCGATGTTTTGCGTAATTGGGATATTAAGAATCAGGATGTTTATTTTGCAGCGTTTGATATTGAATCATTGCTGACGCGACCACAAGGAGTTGTTAAATATTCGCCTATCGCGGAATTTCCATCTATTTCGAGGGATGTGTCGTTGAGTGTAAAACGCGACACTTCCTACAGGGATGTGGAAGCTATTTGCCGCAAGCAGGGGGGGGCGTTATTAACGAAGGTTCAATTTATTGAGCAGTATATTGGCGATAAGATTCCTGCCGGCCAAAAGGCCCTGGTTTTTTCTTTAGTGTATCAATCTGCAGAACGTACGCTCCGCGAAGAAGAAGTCACCGCAACGCATGAACGGATTATCCAGACGCTCATTCAAGATTTAGGCGCTACTCGACGTTAGTGTAGCCGTTATTCGATTTGCAATAAATTAGCCTAGTGATATAATTCAATTACCCTGTACTGTTCGACAGGATTTGGATGTTTTAACCACAAATAAGACCCATGGGGATCGGTTCTTGGCGGCGCGCCTTTGGCGGCCCTACACTGATTACCCACTTTTAATAGCGATGGTTCTTAACACCCAAGTTCACCGGCAGAGGCGGGGTTTATTTAATCCCTCATGAAAAGTGTCTTATTATGAAAAATCTCTTCGAAGACACGCAATTAAAACCCGATGCCCCGTTAAGTGCCCGCATGCGTCCGCACGCATTAGAGGAGTATGTTGGACAAAAACACATTTTGGGCCCTGGCGAGTTACTGACCCGCGCTATTGAAGCAGACCGCATTTCTTCATTAATTCTTTATGGCCCACCAGGGGTTGGCAAAACCACGCTCGCCCTTTGCATTAGCCACCGCACCAAGGATCATTTTGAAAAGATTAATGCGGTAGCTTCCAACGTTGATGAAATGCGTAAGGTTATTGCGGCTGCCCAACAGCGTCGGGCCATGTCCGGACGCAAGACCATTTTATTTATCGATGAGATTCACCGGTTTAATAAAGCTCAGCAGGATGTGCTGATGCCGGATATTGAAGAGGGTAATATTGTCTTAATCGGTGCGACGGTGATGAATCCGTTTTTTACGCTCGTCAGTCCCTTATTATCGCGTTCCTTGGTTTTTGAATTACATGCCTTGGCTGTAGGTGATTTATTGACGCTGTTGCGCCGAGCCTTAGCGGATACCGAGCGCGGATTAGGAAATTTACCGGTGCAGGCGGATGAACATGCCCTGCAGTTTTTGGCGTCCATTAGCGATGGAGATGCGCGCAAAGCGCTTAATGCGCTTGAAGTAGCGGTGTTAACAACGCATAAATCACACGATGGTTTAATTCATTTAACGCTTAATATTGCTGAGCAATCCGTGCAGAAGAAACAAGTTAATTATGATGGGGATGGCGACGCCCATTATGATACAGCCTCCGCGTTAATTAAATCGATGCGCGGCAGTGATCCGGATGCCACGCTCTATTGGTTGGCTAAAATGATTTATGCGGGGGAAGATCCTCGATTTATCGCACGTCGCATTGTTATTTGTGCGGCAGAAGATGTGGGTAATGCTGACCCACAGGCCTTGGTTTTGGCTACTTCAGCCATGCATGCCGCAGAATTTGTAGGTTTTCCAGAAGCGCGCATTATTTTAGCCCAGGCGGCCATCTATGTGGCCTGTGCGCCCAAGTCCAACGCCTGTTACCTAGGCATTGATCAGGCCCTAGCCGATGTTAAATCCAAACGAATTCAGCAAGTCCCGGATCATTTAAAGGATGGCTCCTATAAGGGCGCTCAACAGCTAGGGCATGGCCAAGGTTATAAGTATGCCCACGATTATCCCGGCCACCACGTCTCTCAGGAGTACATGCCTCACCACGCCATTTACTACCAGCCAAGCACCCAAGGCTATGAGGCCAAGATAAAAGAAAGATTGGAAAATTTACGTAAAAAGTGATATTATACGCCTCAAATGAAGGATAAGGGCTCTTTAAGAAATAAGTATCTGGAGCTATTAAAACAGCAGGGCGCGCCAGAAAGAACAGCCAAATCCAAGGTGATTGCGCAAAAGCTTTTTGCTCATCCAGCCATCTTGAAGGCTCAAACAATTCTTTTTTACGCGGCCATGCCAGGCGAAGTGGAAACCTTCGCGATGATGGAAGCAGCAATCCAATTAAAAAAACGAGTCGCATTACCTATTGTTGTGCGTGATCAACGGAAAATGATTCCTACATTAATCCATAACCTGCAAGAGTTAAATCAAGGTGCTTACGGCATCCAAGAACCGCGTTTCGATGCTGCTAATGCATTAGACGTGTCTGAGTTGGATGCGGTAATTGTCCCTGGGCTAGCTTTTGACCGGCTCAACAATCGTTTGGGGCGGGGTGCGGGTTTTTATGATCGGTTTTTAGCAGGTTTACCTGCTCAAACAGCAACTATTGGTCTTGCCTTTGATTGTCAACTCACGGATTGCCTTCCCACCGAGGGACATGATATGTCCCTTCAGTACGTCATCGCGAATTAAGCGTTCCCTTCACCTGTTTAAACAATAATACTAAAAACGGCAAGTCATAGAAGGCTTGTTGGCATAACAGACAGAAGGAGTATTTCATGGAGAGTAATAGCTTAGGCCAGGCATTTATCTTTATTTTTATTGCCATTGGTTGTGTGATCGCTGGGTTTTTCTTGAATCGTCTTATTGCAGGTAAACGCAGCCATGAAGCGCAAAAGGATGCCGCGGATATTAAAGATTTAGCCCGCAGGGAAGCTGATAATATTAAAAAAGAAGCGGAACTTCAAGCCAAGGATCTTTTGCTCAAGATGCGTCAGGATTTTGAAAAGGAGACCAAGGATCGCCGCGAAGAATTATCTGGGGCGGAGAAACGCATCTCTCAACGGGAAGAAAATCTCGATAAGCGGGTTGATTTGTTAGAGAAGAAAGAAAAAGATTTAACAACCCGCCTTGATGCCTTGCGTGAGGGCGAAGTTAAGATTAAAGAGAAGGGTGAAGAGCTGGATAAAACCATTGCCCAGGAGAAAGAACGGCTGCTGGCTATTGCAAATATTTCCCAAGAAGAGGCTAAGCAAATTTTGCTGCGCCGCATTGAAGAAGATTTGCTTAATGAAAAAGCGGTGCGCATTCGTCATATTAATGAAGATATTAAAGATACGGCTGATAAAAAAGCGCGCGAAGTCATTTCAATTGCTATTCAGCGCTGTGCTTCCGACCATACAGCGGAGACGACTATCAGTGTTGTGCCGCTTCCTTCCGATGAGATGAAGGGGCGCATTATTGGCCGCGAAGGCCGTAATATCCGTGCGCTTGAACAAGCGACCGGGGTTGATATTATTATTGATGATACCCCTGAAGCGGTTACTATTTCCGGTTTTGACATGAGCCGCCGTGAAGTTGCGCGCATGGCCATTGAGCAATTAATTGCCGACGGACGTATTCACCCGGGACGTATTGAAGAAGTGGTGGAAAAGGCTAAGCTTGAATTAGAAAAGAAAATCAAAGAAGGCGGGGAAGCGGCTACCTTAGAATTAGGCATTCACGGCATGCACCCAGAGATTATTAAGTTGGTTGGCCGCCTACGCTACCGCACGTCCTTTGGCCAAAACGGCCTTAATCACTCCATTGAGGTGGCAAAGTTGATGGGTATTATGGCGCATCAATTAGGCATTGATGTTAAATTAGCCAAGCGCGCAGGGCTTCTGCACGATATTGGCAAGGTGGTTCCTTCCGACGTGGAAGAAGGAACGCACGCCATTGTTGGGGCTAGGTTATGCCGTAAGTATGGTGAAACTGAAGAAGTTTCTTATGCGGTTGAAAGCCATCATGGTGAAGTTGAAATGAATACTGTTTATGGCATCTTGGTTTCTGCGGCAGATGCGATTTCAGCGGCTCGTCCGGGTGCTCGCGCAGAAAGCATGGAAACCTATATCAAGCGTTTGGAGAATTTGGAAAAGATTTCCAATTCTTTTAAGGGCGTTGAGAAGACCTATGCGCTTCAAGCTGGTCGTGAAATCCGCGTTGTGGTTATGCCGGATAAGGTTAATGACGATGAGGCAGTGGTCATGGCACGTGATATCCGTAAAAAGATCGAAGAAGAAATGGAATACCCGGGGCATATTAAGGTCATGGTTGTGCGGGAAACGCGTGCCATCGAGTTTGCGAAATAATGAAGATACTATGTATTGGTGATATTGTTGGCCGCTCTGGACGTGAAGTGTTGGTTAAGACGCTGCCGGGTTTGCGTGTAGCGCATGGCTTGGATTTCATTATTGCCAATGGCGAGAATGCTGCCGGGGGTAGTGGGATTTTGCCAAAACAAGCGGAAGAAATCTTTGCGGCCGGGGTAGATGTGATTACCTTGGGCGATCACACCTGGGATAAGCCGGATATTTATAAGTATTTGGATGAGAACCCGCGCATTATCCGTCCGGCTAATTTTCCTGACGGTGCACCTGGCCGTGGATGGACGGTGGTTCGTTCTGCCAAGGGTGTTGAGGTGGGCGTGATTAATTTGTTAGGCCGCACCTTTATGCGGTATAATGTTGAGTGTCCATTTCGTGCGCTGGATAAGATTTCAGCAGAAATAAAAAAACAGACGCCGGTGATGATTCTAGATATGCATGCGGAAACGACCAGCGAGAAGGTGGCGATGGGGCATTATGCAGATGGCCGGGTTTCAGGTGTTTTTGGAACGCATACGCATATTCAAACAGCGGATGAAAAGGTTTTACCGCAAGGAACGGCCTATATCACCGATCTGGGCATGAGTGGTCCCTATGATTCAGTGATCGGTCAAAACAAAGAAAAAATCCTGGAACGTTTTTTAACCAGCATGCCGGTAAAATTTGAAGTGGCTGTTGGCGAGGCTTGCCTGCATGGGGTTATTATTGATCTTGATGAACAAACAGGCAAGGCGCGTTCGATTGTGCGCGTTCAACAATCAGCTGCGGTATAACATGAAGGGGGTTACATGGCTTGGGAAGGATTAAATCGTCGTCGGTTTCCTCGGATTATTTACCCGTGCATGATTAAGGTTGTTTGTAAGGAAGGCCAAGATGATATTATGTTGACCCATACCGAGAACATTGGGGTAGGGGGCGTTTGCATTATTGTAAAGCGGGAAGTTAAGCTGTTTACACCATTAACCCTTGAAATTGATTTGTTAGACATCGATGATCATGTTTATGCGCAGGGCAAGGTGGTTTGGGTTGTGCGCCGCAAAGCCATCGAAGAAGTTAAGCCCCTGTTTTATGATGTGGGGGTAGAGTTTACCAATATTACTGATCGCGATCAGAATCATTTATCAAATGCCATTGATAAGATGATCAGCGGCGGTGCTCAGATTTTAAAACCAACGTATTAATATAAGGACATTATTTATATGGTTAGGGTTCGCTTTGCTCCATCTCCGACAGGATTTTTGCATATTGGCGGCGCCCGTACGGCGCTTTTTAATTGGATGTACGCTAAGGCCCAGGGTGGAAAGTTTATTCTGCGCATTGAAGATACGGACAAGGTGCGCTCCGAAGAAAAATATCTAAATGAAATTCTAGATAGCATGAAATGGCTGGGACTGGAGTGGGACGAGTTTTATAAGCAAAGCGACCGTTTCGATATTTATCGTCAATACGCACAGCGCTTGATCGATGAGGGCAAGGCCTATAAAGAAGGCGAGGCTGTTTTGTTTAGAATGCCGCGCAAGGAAGTGTTTGTTGATGATCTGTTAAGGGGCCGCATTGTTTTTGATACAACAGTCTTTTATAAGCGCAACGACGAAGGGGAAATCTTAATGGAGGCGGGCACTGATCAGCCCTTACTAAAAGATGAAGTCTTGCTAAAGGCAGATGGCTCTCCGTCTTATAGTTTTGCCTGTGTGATTGATGATGCCTTAATGGAAATGACCCATGTTATCCGCGGCGAGGACCATATTTCTAATACGCCTAAACAGATTGTGATGTACGAAGCGCTGGGTTTTAAGCCGCCTAAGTTTGTTCACCTGCCATTAATCTTAGACCCTGAAGGTGGTCGCATGTCCAAACGTGCTGGGGCTACGGCGGTGACGGAATACCGCACGTTAGGGTTTTTACCGGAAGCTATTGTTAATTATTTGATGTTGTTGGGCTGGTCGCCAGGCAATAATCAGGAAAAAGTGCCAATGGCCAGCGCATTAAAAACATTCTCCATTAAAAAGATCAATAAGGCTGGCGCAGCATTTTCGATGGATAAGCTCAGTTGGCTTAATAGTCAATATATCAAGGAAATGCCTGACGAGCAGTTAGCGCAAGCGGTTAAGCCTTTTATTGTGCAACAGGGGTGGGATGGCAGCCGTGATGTTACCCATATTGTGCATTTATTTAAGAATCGGATGGCGACCTTGGCTGATTTTTGTGATTGGGCGCGCTTTATCTTTGACGATAAATTGGTTTTTGATGCGGATGTGCAGGCGCAACATTTAACTAAGAAGATGGGCCAAGAATTTAATGCTTTAGCGGATCGCTTATCAACGTTGACGGATTTTAATGTAAAGACTACCGAGGAAGTGTTTCGTGCTGTTGTGGCCGAGTTAGGCTTGCAGGCCGGAGACCTAGTTCATCCTGTCCGTGTAGCATTAACGGGCAAGGCCGTTGGTCCTGGATTGTTTGATACAATGGCGCTTTTAGGGAAGGACAGGACGATTAAGCGGCTTCGGGAAACGTTTTAGGTGTTTTAATAAAAGATAACACTGTAAATTTTGCTGCCTTGTCGTCTAATGGTAGGACATGAGATTCTGGATCTCAGTATCATGGTTCGAGTCCATGCGAGGCAATTTTTACTGACAGCATTCCAGAGGTACTGTCATTATGAAAAATCCGCTTAAACAATTTAGTGTGCGCGTAACCGCCGCCATTATTGCATCCATCCTGGTTGTTGTTTTTGCAGGTGTCGTCTTAATTTATCAAATTATTCTTAGCGTTCAATTCGAAGGGTTGCGCCTACGCCTTGAGGGGGTGGCGCAAACAGCCGCATTAAGTATTAATAGCGACGAGTTGCTGCAGATCCCGCTTAATAAGGATGGGATAAATACGCAGCCTTACGCGCATATCAGCGATCAGTTAAAGCGGATCCGTGCGGCAAACGAAAATCTTAAATATATTTATATTCTAAAGAAGACGGATACTTCCAATACCTGGAGGTTTATTGTTGATCCAGATGCTAGGGATAATCAGGATAAGCCAATGCAGCCAGGAGACCCGTATGATGCCGGCCGTTTTATTGGGCTTTTAAATGGCCTAGACAAGGCTTCTTCAGATAGGAAAATAGAATCGGATGAATGGGGGAATACGGTTTCTGGGTATGCGCCTATCCGGGATGAAGTTGGCCGGCCTGTTGCTGTTTTAGGTATAGATGTTTTAGTTGATGAAATTGTTGCTATGAAGTTAGCCGTTGCGCGTGTGACGATCATTATTTTGATTATTGGCATCTTTTTAGCTTTTGCTATTGGGTGGGCTGTTTCATTTCGGGTGGTTAAGCCGGTACGGCAATTGATTGATGGGACTAAATATATTGCCCAAGGCCACCTGCATCATCAGGTAACTATTCGGGGGGATGACGAAATCCGTGAGTTGGCGGATGCCTTTAATGCCATGGCTAAAAGCTTGCAGAATTCGCGCGGTAAGCTGCTTAATTATTTTTATGATACGGTTAATACCTTGGTGAAATTGCTTGAAATCAGGGATCAGTACACGTTAGGTCATTCTGAGTCGGTGGCTAATTATGCAGATAAGATTGCGCGCCGGATGGGCATTGACCATAAGGCGGCTGAAATGTTTAAGAGGGTGGCTCTCTTGCATGATATCGGCAAGGTGGGCGTTCGCGACAATGTATTGCTTAAGCCTGATAAATTAGATGAGGAAGAATGGCGTGCCATTAAGATTCATCCTGTTTTAGGGGAACAGATTTTAAAGCCCATTTTAGAAGATGGGTTAATGCTTTCCATTATTCGTCATCATCATGAGCGTTATGATGGGAAGGGTTATCCTGATGGCTTATCTCGGGAGCAAATCCCGTTGCTGGTTGCGATAGTTACTGTTGCCGATAGCTATGACGCAATGACTTCGACGCGGGCATATCGCAAGGCGATGAGTCCGGAAGTAGCTCAGGAGCAATTAAGGCAGGGCCGTGGAAGCCAATTCCATCCGGATGTGGTTGACGTTTTTTTACAAATACTAGCCGAAGAACAAAAGCGGCCGCTTGTTTAGGCGCTGCCTTAAGCTTGTTTTCGATATTTTAAAAATTCCAATACAACAGGCACTAGGGAAAGTGCGACGATGCCAACCACCACCAGTGAGAAGTGTTCACTGACAAAAGGAATATTTCCAAAGAAATAACCTGCCCATAAGCCGATGGTTACCCACAGGGCCGCGCCTACAACATTATAAAGGGCAAATTTGGAATAGGGCATATCTCCGACGCCAGCTAGGAAGGGTGCAAAGGTGCGCACAATGGGGACAAAGCGGGCAATGATGATGGTCTTGGGCCCATGTTTTTCATAAAATGCCTTTGTTTTGTTTAAGTAGGCCTGTTTGATGAAGGGAATCTTTTCTCCCAAGAGGATTTTATTTTTAAAATAAGAACCGATGGCGTAATTGGCGGCATCCCCCAAGACAGCAGCGACAAATAGCAGGGCCCAAAGCAAATAAATATTTAATGCGTCTTGGGCAGATAGTGCGCCTAGGATGAATAATAAAGAATCACCAGGAAGCAGGGGCGCAATCACCAGCCCTGTTTCAGCAAAAATAATGGCAAAAAGAATAGCGTAGGTGGCATTGCCGTATTGATCGATAATTACCGTCATGTGGTCATCTAGGTGAAGGAAGAAATCGATAAATCCTTTAATAATTTCCATGAAACGCTCCTTGTGTCAGAAATTGAAAGCAGTATAATTTAATTGATTCTTAGATGTAGGAATCATAACGAAAGCAGGGGATCTATGCCAATAAAAAAATTAATATTATCTGTCGGCTTGGTAGGGCGGGCTTGTCTTCTTGTTGGGTTGATTGCGGTGGCTGGGGCTTTGGCATGGCATTTTCATCAGCAGGGGCAATTAAATAAGATTATTGACCGCTTAAAAGCAGATTCTCGAGCAGCTGAAGTTTTGGTGGTTGGGGTGAATTATAATGAAGCGTTTAAGCGGAGCTTTACCACGATTAAGTTTTTGGAATATTCAATTGATGGTAAGGCGTTATCGCCTAAGTATTTTACTTTTCCAGGAAATGTCATTCAGTTTCAGTCGTTAGTGGTGAGGTTTGACGATGCTTTTGTAATGGCAGGGGATAAGCTTCGCGGCAGAAGTGTTTATTTATTTTGGAAGGCTTTTATGCTTGATGGTGAAAACACCAAGGAGTTTCCGATCACCTACGCACAAGAAACCCCTCAGGGATATAAGATTGAAGGTGAAGGCTCTGCTGTTCAGGAGCGTTTTTGGAAAGACTTTTGGGCGTATGCTCTTGATGCAAAGGCTTCCAAGCGGGCTGGCATTAAAAATGTCCAGATTGAGGCCCCAGGAACGATGTTTATTCCGGGGTTTTTATATACAATAAAGATTGAGCATGATGGAGGGTTGCGCATTGACACGGCTCCGGTGCCTCAAATTATGCGCGGCGAGACGATAAAATAGTTAGGGTTGTTGAGTTCGTTTGATTTGTTGCTGCACTTCATTTAATGCTTGTCTGACATTTTGGTCGGCTGGATCTATCCTTAAGATATTCTCAAGAGCCCAAGCGCAATCCGTCCACTGGTTAGATCTCCAATAAAGTTCTGCCAGAGAACGATAGGAGAAAATAAAATCCGGGTTTAGCGTAATTGCTTTTTTAAAGTTGATGAGCGCTAAATCAGGGCGACCAGTGTCTCGGTAGGTGCCTGCGATGTTGTGATAGCCAACCGGATTGCTTGGGTCCATGTCAATGGCTTTTTGATACCAGATAAGCGCTTTATCATGAATTCCTTTGTCTGCATATTCCATGCCGAGATTATTGATGACTCTGTAACTATCAGGCACATGGGGGGCTAATTTTTCGTAGAAAATAATAGCAGTGCGCCAGTCAGTGTTGCGGTTGATATTAATTATGCAAAAGATAATGAGGACGACAATTAATATTTTTGTCAGGGGTTTAAGCTGTCCGCTTGATTGTCCCCAACGGAAGATTAGCGAAACAGCAACAATCCAAATCCCAATCATCGGCATATAGAGAAAGTGTTCGTAAATTACGGCATTAATAGGAACGAGCACATTAGAGGTGGGGGCAATGGCGATAAAAAACCATCCCAGCCCAAAACTAATCCATGGCTTACTGCGCCAATATTTAATTCCGGCATAGAGCATTCCTAATACAATAGCGCCCCCCAGCAGAACATCCCATTCAAAGGGCGAGTGAGCCCAGGGCATTTGGCGTTCGACGCGCAATTCATAAGGAAAAAATAAAAATCCAGTGTATTGAACGATGACTTTAAAGAAGGTCATTAGGCGGATAAAAATATTGGAGGTGAAGTCATTGCTTTCATTATAGAAATTAAAACTATTGGAGAAGTTGAGGATGGTGCCTCGGCCGATGATGTAGAGAATAGCCAGGAGCAGAAAAGGCCACGCTGCCGACAGGCTGTTTTTGATGCGCATCCAAAAAGGTTTGTTGGCTTGCAAGAGCAGGAAATCCATTAGTGGTAAAAGTGCCGCGAGCACAAACCCTGTTTCCTTGCTCATGAGGGCAAAAGGAAAACAAAAAAAGGAAAATAAATAATTGCGGCTAAGGTAGGCGGGTTTAGCGCTTTGGCGAAAACGCACAAATAATAAAAGACTTGAAAGTACAAAGAAGGTGGCGGTTGAGTCGCCCAAGCTGTTCACATAAACAACAGCTTCATTATGGGCGGGATGGGCGGTAAAGATTAACGCAATGACAAGCGCCAAGATGCGATTGTCAAATAGCCGTGCCACCAGGAAATAAAGCACAACCCCGTCGAGAATGTGCCAGCAGATGCTGACTAAGTGCCAGCCATATACCCAATCCTTCCATAGCGACCATTCAAGGGTAAAGACAGATAACAAGAAAGGGCGCCAATAATTGCTGACCAAATATGAACCAGCGACAAGGTTTTCCTGAAACCACAAGGGCCAAAAAGAAAAATCCTTGATGAAGCGGTTCTTTAAAATGAAATCATCGTCATCCCAAAACATTTCGTTGGGAAGGGCGTTGAGGTAGCAGGCCAGGCCTAGGGCCACGATAAGTAGAATGGACATTGTTTTAAAGTGCTTTTGCATAGATTACTTTTATAACACGAAATAATATTATTTATGATTTTTTTTGCAAACAGTTCTATTTGTGTTAATATTCAAGCACTAAACAAGGACGCAATGAAACTACACGAATATCAAGCCAGAAATTTATTTACCGAATACCAAATTCCCATCGCGGTTGGTGATATTGCCAACAGCTCAGAGGGCGCGGTTGCTATTGCCCAGAAGACTGGTTATCCTGTTGTTATTAAAGCCCAGGTTTTAGTTGGTGGTCGTGGTAAGGCTGGCGGCGTTAAGGTGGTTAGCAATGAAGCAGATTTAATTAGTGAGTCTAAACGCATTAAGGCTTTGACCATTAAAGGTTATGCGGTTGAACAATTGCTGGTTGCTAAGGCGATTGACATTAAGAAAGAATATTATTTAGCCGTCACCATTGATAATATCAAGGGTGATGTTGTTATTATTGCCTCTGCTGAAGGCGGTGTTGAGATTGAAGAAACCGCCAAGACCAATCCGGAAAAAATAATCAAGTTTTATATGAATGGCGTTAAGACCCTTGATGAAGCCCGCTGGGCGCCGTTGGCGGCTCAGATGTTTGGCGGGGACCTTCGTTTGGCTAAGTCAGCGACGGCGATTTTAGAGAAGTTATTGAAATTGTTTTTTGAAAAAGACTGCTCCTTAGCGGAGATTAATCCTTTTGTTATGACTGGCGAAGGCAATTTGATGGCGGCTGATGCGAAGGTGATCATTGATGATAATGCCATGATGCGCCACCCTGAATTAGAAACCATGCGTGACATGAAATATGAAGATGCGGATGAGTTGGAAGCCAAGGCGGCTGGTTTAAGCTTTGTGAAATTAGAAGGCAATGTCGGTTGCATTGTTAATGGCGCGGGTTTAGCGATGGGGACGATGGACGCGGTGAATTTATTAGGCGGCAAGCCAGCCAACTTTCTTGATGTCGGCGGGTCTTCCAATCCGGACAAGGTATTAAGCGCTTTAAAGATTATTTTACGCAATAAAGATATTAAGGTCATCCTAATCAATATTTTTGGCGGGATTACTCGTTGCGATGATATTGCCAAGGGTATTTTAATTGCCTTAAATCAAATTAATATTCCAGTGCCGTTGGTGATTCGTTTAACAGGAACTAATGAAGCGCAGGCCAAGGTGATGTTAACCGAAGCTAAACTAAATACATTTACATCCATGCGTCAAGCAGTGACGGAAGCTGTCAGATTGGCGAAATAAGATGAGCATACTGATCAATCAAAACACCAAGGTAATTGTCCAAGGCATCACTGGCCGTGATGGTTCCTTCCATGCCAAGCAGATGAAGGAATACGGCACCCAGGTTGTCGGTGGCGTGACGCCGGGCAAGGGTGGGCAATTCGTTGAAGGCATTCCGGTTTTTAATTCCGTTAAGGAAGCAAAAGACGCAACCGGTTGTGACGCGGCGGTTATCTATGTGCCGGCTAAATTTGCTAAAGAAGCGATGCTTGAAGATATTGCTAACGGTATTCCGTTGATTATTTGTATTACAGAAGGTATTCCCGTTGTGGACATGGTGGAAGTTAAGCGCGAATTAAATAAAAGCAAATGCCGTTTAATTGGGCCTAACTGCCCAGGATTAATATCACCAGGCAAAGCTAAAATTGGGATTATGCCAGGGCATATTCATAAGCAAGGCAATATTGGCGTTGTCTCTCGCTCGGGAACGCTGACCTATGAGGTGGTTTATAATTTGACAGCCAATGGCATGGGGCAAAGTTCTTGTGTTGGTTTAGGCGGCGATCCGATTATTGGTACGCGCTTTGTTGATGTGCTAAAGATGTTTCAAGATGATCCGGACACTGCAGGTATTGTCATGGTTGGTGAAATCGGCGGTGGCGATGAACAATTAGCTGCAGAATTTATTAAGAAGCATGTTACAAAACCGGTCGTGTCTTTTATTGCTGGCCGCACAGCTCCTGCGGGTAAACGCATGGGCCATGCCGGTGCTATTATATCCTCTGGTGATTCTACAGCTGAGGCGAAGATGCAAATGCTTCGTGATGCTGGCGTTACAGTTATCGATTTCCCCGATGAAATCCCCCAAGCCTTAGCGGTAAGATTAAAATAATTATTGAGTTTCCTAAAGTAATGGTTTATAATTCTCAATATGAGAAATATTCCACGACTGCTCCAAGTCGAAATATCCAAAGCTGCCAAGCATTTTCCCGCCATATTGTTAACCGGCCCTCGTCGTTCGGGTAAAACAACTATTCTAAGAAAAATGTTTCCTAGGGCGCAATATTTCTTGTTGGAAGATCCAGATATTATTGATAGGGTGCGCACAGATCCTCGTCGATTTTTAGAGCAGCTTAAGCCGCCGGTTATTTTGGATGAAATTCAAAATGTCCCGGAACTTTTTAATTATGTTAGAACCATGATTGACAAGGATGTTAAACGAAAAGGTCAGTGGTTGTTAACTGGATCACAAGAAGCTCCCTTGATGCGACGGGTAACGGAGTCCATGGCTGGGAGGGTGGCCATTGTGGAATTATGGCCATTATCTCGGCGAGAAACGGATCGGGTTAGTCCTTTGGTTGGAGGCTTTCCGGAGGTTCTTGCGGCCGCAAAGAATAAACAAATGTGGTTTCGGTCCTATTTGCAAACCTATCTTGAGCGGGATGTTCGTGGCATTAGCGATATTAGAGATTTATCTGCTTTTAGAAGATTCTTAAGTGTTTTGGCTAGCCGCAGCGGACAGGTATTAAATAAAACAGATATGGCGGCACCATTGGGTGTCTCAGTTCCGACAATTACACAGTGGTTAAGTGTTTTAGAGATAACTGCTCAGATTATAATCGTTCCGCCTTTTTTTGAGAATTTTGGAAAACGGTTGATAAAATCTCCTAAGGTGTATTTTACAGATTCAGGGATGGCTTGTCATTTATTAGGCATTGAAACACAGGCTGCTTTAGATAAATCTCCCTTTTTGGGAGCTATTTATGAGGGGTTTGTTTTGTCTGAGTTGATTAAGAATCAGATTAATCAAGGCCGACGCAAGGAAGTTTATTATTTCAGGGATGAGCAGGGTCTTGAGATTGATTTTATTGTACCATTAGGCAATGCGCAGTTAGCCTTGTTAGAAGTAAAGGCTTCGCGTACGCCTAGACCGGAAATGGCTGTTAAATTAGCGCAGCTAGCTAAAAAGATTGATAAGTATAGCACAATAGGGCGCGTAGTTTATTGGCCTAAGGCGAAAACAAAGGAAGGACTAAGAGCTATTTATCCTGACGTTGAGGCTATAGGCTGTGATGAACTTTTGCATCAAATTAATGCTTTTGCGCAGAATTAATTATTTATTTTTCTTGTTTTAAAAAGAAACTGCCGTAACCCCTTGGTAGTATTCCAAGTTAGCGCTTTCCTGAAACTTTCCTCAAGCCCTTGCATTATATATAGTTATGGTAAATACTTTATATAATGAAAGTCCCCGTCTTCCATATGTTGTTGCGAAGAATGTCATTCCCGCGAAAGCGGGAATCCATTTGTTTTTTTATATTATTTACATTCTTTATAAATACCTTAGGCCCTCTGCCAGTCCAAGCCCAAGAATTACGTTTGCCAGCTCCTGGGGTGATGGTGCATTTAAGTCCGCCGATGAATCCGCCCCTATTAAAAGGGGTCAAGGTTTATGCGGATAATCCCTTTAAGTTTGATTTTGTTTTGGACAAAGGGGATGGGGCTATTGATAAATCTGAAGCTAATCGACTCATCAAATATTTCTTAGCCTCAATCACCGTACCCGAAGAAGACCTTTGGGTCAATCTAAGCCCCTATGAAAAACAGCGTATCATCCCAACCGCCTTTGGCCAAACCGAGATGGGCCGCGACCTATTAGCTCAAGATTATCTACTTAAACAAATCACAGCGAGTTTAATCTACCCAGAAGAGCAGGTGGGGAAGGAATTTTGGAACAAAATATATGCTCAAGCGCAAAAACAATTTGGCACCACCAATATTCCAGTCAATACCTTTAACAAGGTGTGGATAGTTCCAGCGAAGGCTGTGGTTTATGAAAACACGTCACCGTCATCCCCGAACCTGCCTGCCGGCAGGCAGGTGCCTGTCGGGGATCCAAAAAAGAACAATCAATCCGTCGCCTACGTGGTCGAAGCTAAACTAAAGGTAATGCTCGAGCAAGATTACTTAGCCCTTGAGAAAAGTCTTGTCATTCCCGCGAATGCGGGAATCCAGAACACGAGCGCTCTAGGTTCTCAGATCGTCAGGGGAATAGTCCTGCCTCAATTAGAACAAGAAGTCAATGAAGGTAAAAATTTCGCCGCCCTGCGCCAGGTTTACCATTCGTTAATCCTCGCCGCCTGGTACAAACAAAAAATCAAGAACAGCATCCTAGCTAAGATCTTTGCTGACAAAAATAAAGTCAAAGGAGTTGGTTATAACGAATCAGTCATCAATGAATTGACAACCAGGGGACATGTACCGGAAGCTGAGCCGAAAGGCGAAGATCGGTACGTGTCCCCAAGCGGTTTGCCAAACGAAGTAGCGATGAAGGTGAAAGCACCCCAGGGAAACAACCTCAACGATGTTGAACTAATCTACCAACAATATCTTCAAGCCTTCAAAAAAGGCGTCTTTAATTACATCAAGGAAGAAGCTGACCCAGCCACGCAAGAAATGATTCCACGAAAATATTTCTCCGGCGGGGTTAGCTTGGCAATGGTGTCAAATTCGACGACGAACATGCAATCCAGTAGCGCCATGAGCATTGTTAAGAGCATGAATCCAGCTGAGCGCGCAGCCTTGGCTGCGGATAAGTCGATGTTGGAGATTGCCGTTAACGCCGACCCTGCAAATGCAGATTCAGCCATGGCTAATAAAAGTAAGCTGAAAATAGAGCCAGTGAGCGTCAATAAAATCCTACAAGCAAGATTGAGATACCGTCTACAAAATGGCGTTGACCTAGTGCCTTTTTTACAAGTCCAAAAGCGGCTTTTGCGTCGCGACCTACCAGAAGGAACCGATTACGAGGCGTTGTATAAGAAATTAGCCAGCAGGGGGTACTCGTCAGGGGATATTCAGCAAATCAAGGCTGGGACAGAGGAGGAAATTCGTCTTGAAACCGTGGTGGATAAGCAAAGCGGGAATCCTAAGAAGCAAGCCATTTTAGAGGCGATATCTAACAGCATTGATGCCCTCGGTGGCCGCATCGGTCAATTTGGTAAAGGGGTAAAACAAATTTTAGACTGGCTCTCTGATGAAGGGGATTATGTGGAGGTAATTAGCACTCAAGAACAAGGAAAAGGTTATCGCCTGGTGATCCAGCGTCTTGATGGAGAGCTTAAGGTTCAGATTTTTGAAGAGAGCGCTGCGGTTAAGGGAACAACGGTGCGGTTGATTAAACAAAATCCCATCCTTGATGCCGATGCCGTGCCGCTTAATGATCTATATACTTCCATTCATAGCCGCTTTGCTTTTTCTGAAGGAATAGAAGTGACCACTTCTTTTAATGGTAAAAACAAGATTGTCAATGGATGGGAAGACAGGGAATATATTGTCCCTTCAGGGTATGAGCATAAAACAGAAATTAATAATCATATTGCTGTTGTATTAACCCCGCATGAAATAAGCATTACAGATAATGGTGTTGGCATGGGCATTGCAACGCTTTCAAAAATGTTTGTGCCAGGTGAAGGCGGCACAAAATTATCTGACCCCTTGCTCAAAGAAGGGATCGCTCCCGAAGAAGCAGAGGAAAATCTTAAAAAAGAACAGCAATTTATTCGGGTTATACATGACACTAAGGCAGAAAAGCTTCAAGGGGAGCCAGTTGTTAGTTTTGTCCGCAACGGGGAGATTATCATTAAGGTAAATTTAGGTGCAATTAATAGGCAAGCCATTGTATCGGGAGAGTTAGCGCTGGAATTTGGCCGCTTTATGGATGTGCAACAAGCAAGGGACAAGCTCATCTTCCCCGCCTTACGGGGCAATGCCCTCTCTGGCCTAGAATACGCCATTGATTTTATGGTAGCACAGGTCTTGTTAAGCAATAAGTCTAACGAAGAAAAGATCAGGTATGTTAATACCATTGTTATTGGTTTGGAAAGCTTGGTGGCAGGTAATGAGGCAAATCGCTATGTGGTCAACCGCTTAAAGGAAGGGATAAAAAAGCAAATCGCCCCCACTATTAAACAGTTAAAGAACGATGGGTATATCTTGTTGCCGGACAGCAAGGGATTTGAGAATATCGATGTAGGGGAAGATAAGAAAGCATTCTATTTGAACAGCGGGCTTTTTGATTGGCAGGGGGCGGTCAATATCCAGCAGATGGGCGGTTTTATTTTTAATCCAAGATTTTTAGATATCGATGGCAAGGATGTTGTCAACAAGACCTTGATTGCGGCTATTCCTTTTAAGGAAGAAGCTCTGGCAGGATTTAAAGCCCAAGATGTAAGGCAAATTGATGTTGCCGGTTCACTGGCCCTGCCGGTGATTAGGGCCAATGGCTATGTGATTCTTCCTTTACAAATTGTCCAGCGGCTAAAAGTGATTTTGGAAACACAGGCCACAAGAAAGCTGACGCGGGAAGAAATCATTGAACGCAATGCCTTAGCGGAAGCAATTAAGATTGTTGCCCAGAAGGATCCGCTAACGAGTTATGAATTTTTCACTAGAGAATACCGTCCAGAGGACACGGTGCCGGTGACCTTTAATTTAACCTTGTCTGATGATTGGGATGCCTCAGCAGTTAACCAGTTTTTAAGCGAGATGCCTCAAGGTGTAGCAGCTGCGCCTTCCACTAATCAGCGTCCTGCGGATAGCACGCTTCGTTATATTATAGTCAATGGCAGATTGAGGGATATAACAACAGGTCGCAATGTTGATGCTGTGGGTGCAATTGCTTCAATTCAGTTAGTTCAGCGCATAGAGGGTAATTATTATTTAGTGAAAAAAGAAGTTGATGGGCTTGTGGGGGGAGACGTATTTCCCCTTGAGTCAGCAATAAGATTAATGACAGTGGATGTGTTTGAATTGCATCGCATAGAAGATGGGGTGGCGACGCTTATAGGAGAGATTTCTGAGAAGGAAAAAAATATCCAGGAAATAGCTGGGCGTCGGTATTGGAAGATTAAAGGTGAGGAGGCAGATATTGTTTTTGATACACAAACAGGAAAGACTATCAGCATTCTTAATTTTATGGGTGATAGTGTAAGAAACCTTTTTACTACTAAACATAGCATTGAGAATCAAGAGTTTTCCTTAGATGGTCGTTACCTGATAGCAACAGGCAATGTTGAAGGCAGGGGTATTGTAATGGCTTATGATTTAGAAGGTAATAAATGGACTCGGTCGGTGACAAGCGATATAGAAAAAGAAGGATTCTGGAATGGTAGGGGTGAGCTTTACAGAAGCGTTACATTCATTCCTGGCCTTCCAATATGTGCCATTAAGAAGGATGAGGGCTATGTGCTGATTGATTTGGAAACAGGCAAGGATATTTCTACCAGAAGCGAAGACGGAAAAAAATTATTGGTTAAACAAATTTTTGTGAATGATCGTTTTGGTGGTTCTATTTATTTGAGATACGATAAGGGCAAGTATATAAATCTTCATATAGATGCAGAGGATCAAATAATCCAAAGCAAAGAATTTAGTAGCAAGGGCAAACAATCTATTCCAAAGGCGGAAGGGGGCTCGGAAGAGTATATTTATGATGAAATGGGGAGGATTCTTTTTGGTGTAGGCGGCCCTGTTATTAATGTTGATGTGAATAGGCCAGGTATTATTAAGATCAAGCCACTTTCTTTAGGGGTTGATTTTGTGGATGACGGGAGCCCTGACCCACAAACATTAAGGGTGGGATCTTCGTTGACCAGCGTTGAGGAAAGACCGTTTCTTTATTTTGACACAATAGGTCGAGCGTACTTCATTAAGGATGGGGAATTACATTTTGGGATAGAGGCCCAGTCAATATCAACAGTTCATTTTGCTTTGGATAACCAGCAGGCGCCTAAGTTTTTTGTTTCGGCTGTAGGGAGCGAGCATTATAGTTTGCTGAATACCAGCGTAGAGGGAGGCTCCCCTAGGCAATTAAATTTCTCAACTAGAGATTTTCCTCATGTCACCTGGGACGGGAAATATTTTGTCTTTTATAATTCCGATGCCACACGTTTTGAATACTTGGACCCTATGAATCCTGATAAAAAGAATCAGCCTCAACCGCAGCAATCTTTTGCATCAGAACAGAAGCCAGCCCAAGCTAATGAGTATCAATATGATATTGTTCGTCAGGCCAATGGTAAATATGTTCTTTCTAGTGAGGGCACCCCTATCATTTGGACAGAGGCAGATCGCATTGAACGCGTTGCCGGGGATGTGTTTTATTTGACAGAGGGGGTGACAAGAACTATTTATGCCTATGGCCAATATCAAGGCCCAGGGGAAATTGTTGATATTAAAGGGGAGACAGCATTGATTAAGACACCTGATGGGAAGTATTTCATTTTAAATTCCAAGTTGAATGAAAGAGAGGATCCTTTCATGTCTCCTGATAAAGAAGCTTCTTTAAAGATTTCTGCTAGTGGCAGATATATATTTATAGCGGAACGCATGGCTGGTGATGACAATAAAAGCATTGCCTTCTTTGATTTATTTTCACCAAATCAAGGCTGGACGGGCATTCAATCAGGCTCCCAGATGATTGTCGATGAACACGCGGATGTGATTGGGGTTAAGGTTGATGTTGGGCATTATCGTGTATTTCAAATGAGGGATGGCCAGCCTAAGGAAAAGGTTTTGATTTCTCGCGAATCTATCGTGGGATTTAGGGTGGATCCTACGGGTGAAATGCTTGTAATTCAAGGAGCAGGTGGAACCAATGCTGTCTTGGGGTTAAGCACACCTAGTTATTTAGGAACAAAGCATAATGTATACATTTCACAAAATGGCACAACAACTTTTATTGCTTCTATGGGGGATGTCAATAGACAGAATCGCAAAACAGGGGCAAGCATTAACCATGGGAATTTAAAAGATGGTAATGATTTGCCCTCTGTATGGGCGGGTATAGGAGTAAATGGTTTTGAACCATTTCGTTTGGTAGAAGGTCAATTTATCCCTATGGGCCCGGAGAATGAGCTTGAGGCGCCGGACTTTTTGATGGGTATGGATTGGTATGTTAATGGGGATGTTTTTATTTCGCACGCACGCAATCATAAATTAACTGGGTGGAATTATGTGCTTGTTCAGCAACCAGGTCAGGTGCGCAATGGGATACGGGTATCAGAAGACTTTGGCAAATATGGTCGCATTGAGGGTTCCGGGGAAAGCGTTTATGGTGTTTTGCCAAATGGTGAGATTAAATTTCTTTTATTCCCACAGCGGGCAGGGAGTGAAGATCTAAAGGGCGGTGAAAACAAATCCTATGTAACAAGAAATAAGAAATTTATCTTTAAGGAAAGGTTGGGCGGAACGCCAAGCTTGTTGGTTAATTTAGAAAGTTACGAAGCGACGCTTGTTAAAAATAACATAATTCCTGACGGGTATGAGATACGCGGGGTGAATAATAATATTTTTGAGTTCTTTAATGAAAACTTAAACAAGGTGCTTTATTTCGACCCGCAGGCTTATGTGGAATCTTTGTCCGCGCCTCAAGAAGTTCCGCAAGAGCAAGGGGCTCTCACTAAGATAAAACCCTCGCAGGCGATTCAACAGAATGTAGAGATTCGCCAGCAGGAGGGTGGTTGGTATTATCTTGCTAAACCTGGGTCTGATATCAAGGAGCTGAGCGGGCAGTTGTTTAGGCGTATTACGCGTTTGCAGGGGGATGCTTTTTGGGGAGAGCTTGGGGGAGACGCGCATATTTTATATTTAAACGGCACGAGTCCTATTTTCTTGAATCCCGGAGAGGAAGTTTATCGCGTTAAGGGCAAGGCCATTGTTTTAAAGAAGGGAGATTCCTATCGCATTGTCCATATAGAAAAAGGTGAGATCAAAAGATTAGGAAGTGACTTGAACATTGAACGCCTAGATATTTCTGCCAGCGGCCGGTATATTTTTATGCACAACACATTTGGTGAGGTTGCGTATATTGATATAGAAGCGCCAGAAAATATTCATGGTGTTGATGTCGGGGTGTCCTTTGTAGCAGATGAGCATGCTGATGTGCTTGGCATTAAAGGAAAGGATGGGACATTCCAAGTTTTTCAAATGAAAGATGGAAAGGAAATCCTTGTTACGGAAGAAGGGGCGACAAATTTTACAGTTGACCCTTCGGGCACTTTATTGATCATGCGCATAGGCGAGGCAGATCATGTGAAGCAGATTAAATATTCCCAGGCTTCATGGAACAATGTTTATGATTCAGGAGCTTATTTTGCCCAGGATCAGAAGAACATATATTTCTTTGATATTTTAAACAAAGGAGTAGAGATTATTGATAAGGCAACAGGAGAAGGCCGTAATGGCGGCTTTGATCCAGAGGCGCTTCCCAAGACAGGGTGGATGGGTTTTAAGGAAGACAGCCTTCGGGTTTTTGGTCTGAGCAACACAAAGCAATTTTTGCCTACAACGTTGGAAATGCTGGCAGGGCAATCAGATTATTGGGAAATGACGGGGGATCAAACAGATGTTTTAATGCAGATAAGCAGGACGGAGCAAACAGCGTTTCCCACGACTGTTGATATTTCTCGACAAGGGACAATGCGTCTAGTTGTTAATATCTCCAATGAATTCAGGCGTTTTGGCCGCTTCGGTCACCTAGCAAATCTTTATTATGGTGTTTTGCCTAGCGGCAAGATTGAATTTATCCGTTCTTTTAATGATGGTCTTATAAGCTGGACTCAGGATTCCCAGGAGATGTTTTTATCAACAGATAAGAAGTGGATGATGGGGCGCCATGCTAAGAATGGGTTTTGGTTAAAGGGCGCGCAAGGGTTCTGGGGTTGGATTTCTAGTATTCCAGATGGTTTTCAAATTACTGCCGTCAATGGCAATATATTTGTCTTGTTTAATCCCCAGACCCAAGAAACCCTCTATTTTGACCCTGAGCTTTATGTGGCTAATAAGAACCAAAAAAAAGAATCCGTAACCCAAGAAGTTCAAGATCAGCAAAAACGTAAAGCAGAGTTTTGGCAGGAACTGTTAACGGGCAGGGATGCTTGGATTGAGAAAGCACGGCAAGCCTACCTGCCTTTGTGGGAATTGGTTCCCACCCAGATGCGTTTTAGATTGCAAGAGGGCTTTGTGCGGGATATTAATCGTATGTTAATGCAACAGGAAGAAGCCTTGGCGCAGGCTTTTGCAGAGGCGGTGCTTGATAAGCAGGTAACAAGTTTTATTGCTCCTGAGCGTACGCCCATTGATAAGATTGGCCAGCGCTTAGTACGCATTCGGTCCTTGCTTTCAGTAGAGATCTTAAATGAATGGACCCGCGGTTTTGAAGAAGAGAAAAAGGTGGGGCTATATGCGGATTTGATGGCGCGGATTTTCCAATTAGCAACCAAATTGGATATCTCCGACGAAGACATAACGCTAGATTTATTGGAAGCTCTCTTTTGGGGTTGGGAAGCTAATGCCCAGCAAGACATCAACAACATAGATGCTCTTAAAGTCTTTTTGGATCTTGCTCGGCAAAATAATTTACCTCAACAAAGGCCAAAGGCATTGCATATCATGATGCGTTTTTTAAGCAAGGCTTCGCACCGCAAGGAGGGCGCGCAGGGGATTGTTATGCAGCAGCTGGCAAGACTGGTGGCTATTTCAGCTAAGGGTGAGGGATATTTTATGATGTGGGTGGATGCCTTTGACCCTAAGGAGAATCCCAGCAAGGAGGATGAAATATTAAGGGGTGTTGATAGCGAAAAACCTTCCCCATTCTTAGGACGGGCCCGGGATTTCATGGCTTTCTTAATGAATAATGTAGACATGGTTAGAAATATGCCCTTGGCTTATCCTGCAGACGTAAGCTGGAAACTCGAGTGGCTTAATCTGCCCATTGAACGCATTGCACATTTTAATGCCAAGCGCCCTCAGGGCGTGGATGGAAGCGATCAATACACCATTGATGAATTAATTGAGGCAATTGGACAAGGTAGATTAGACCAAGAGGCGGCGTTGGATTTCTTGCGTCGGGAAATTAGCCAGTTTGTTAAGGTGCAAGGCGAATCTGGCCGTTACACTGCCGAGATCGCCCAAAATGCTTCTGATGCTGGAGCCAAGCACCTGCGGGTGCGCTACTATAAGGATGAAACAACGGGCGAGTTTGTGGAAGAAATAGTCGATGACGGCCAAGGCCCACCCA
>JACCDV010536618.1_pt1 | contig 23763 bp, 24 predicted proteins | sample 7446131 | NCBI WGS metagenome assembly JACCDV01 (sample SAMN15323448, study PRJNA562643) | freshwater metagenome | isolation source: river surface water | place: USA:Blue River Watershed | collected 2017-08-17
GTAAATCCTTTTTAAATGCCTATTTTTGATGTTCTAAATTAAATCGTAAAATGGAAAAAAAGCCAAAATTTGCCGTCATTGGAGGAGGAAGTTGGGCTACTGCAATTGCGAAAATGCTTTGTGAAAACCAAGACGAAATTGCTTGGTATATGCGAAGTACTTATGCTATTGAGCATTTAAAACATCAAAAACACAATCCAAACTACTTGAGTTCGGTTGCGTTTGACACCAATAAATTAAAACTTACCAACGATATCAACGAAGCGGTTGCTTATGCTGATTATGTCATTTTTGTAGTTCCATCAGCTTTTTTAAGTAAAGAATTAGAAAGTTTAACCGAAAGTTTGGAAGGAAAAATCATTTTTTCAGCTATTAAAGGTATTGTTCCAGAATCGAGCTTAATCGTTGGCGAACATTTTCATACCAAATTCAATATTCCATTTGAAAATATTGGTGTTATTACTGGTCCGTGTCATGCAGAAGAAGTGGCTATGGAACGATTATCATACTTAACTATCGCTTGTAGTGACAGAAAAAAAGCAAAATATGTAGCTAAAAATCTGAGTTCGCACTACATCAAAGCCAAAACTTCTGATGATATTATTGGAACTGAATATGCAGCAGTATTAAAAAATATCTACGCTATTGCAGCCGGAATTGCACATGGTTTAGGCTATGGCGATAACTTCCAAGCGGTTTTAATGAGTAACGGAATTCGCGAAATGAAGAAATTCATTCGTAAAGTGCATAAAATGAAGCGAAATATTAATAATTCAGCTTATTTGGGTGATTTATTGGTAACAGGATATTCTGTTTTTTCTCGAAATAGAATGTTTGGAAATATGATTGGAAAAGGCTACACCGTAAAATCGGCACAAATGGAAATGAGTATGGTGGCCGAAGGTTATTATGCGGTAAAAAGTGCTTACAAACTAAACCAAGAATACGGAGCTGATACTCCAATTATAGACGCTGTTTACAAAATTTTATACGAAAACAAAGACGCAAAAACTATTTTCAAAGCCTTAACAGAAAAATTAAATTAAATCCATGCTATTTTCATTAAAAACCGGTGCAATTGATAATTTAATCGATCACCCAGGAATTATTACGGCTTTTACCATTACTATCATTGCTATGTTGGTTCTAGACTTAGGTGTTTTAAACAAAAAAGGACACGTGATTTCCAATCGTGAGGCGGCTATTTGGTCGGTGATTTGGATTTCTTTAGCAATGGGATTCAGTGCTATCATTTATCATTATATGGGAGCCGAAAAATTTATGCAATTTCAAGGTGCCTACTGGATTGAAAAAGCACTTTCGGTAGATAATTTATTCGTTTTTATCTTAGTTTTTGGATATTTCAATGTCGCTAAAGAAGCCCAACACAAAGTGTTATTTTGGGGTGTAATTGGTGCATTGGTTTTTAGAGCAATATTCATTTTTGCGGGCGTTTGGTTGTTGAACTTTACCTATTTGCCAGAAATGAAGCTTTTTGGGTACATGGTTGAAATTAATTATTTGCTTACTATTTTCGGAATTATTTTAATTGTTGCGGGAATCAAATCAGCTTTAAGTAAAGAAGAAGATGATGGTAGTAAAGATTTTACTAAAAGTCCAGGTGCGCGATTTGTTTATAAATTTTTCAATGTAACCCATCAATACGATGGCGATAAATTCTTTACTATTGAAAACGGACTTAAAGTAGCAACGCCTTTGTTTGTTGTAGTTGCTATCGTAGAGTTTACCGATTTATTATTTGCAATTGACAGTATTCCAGCGATTTTTGCTATTGCTCCAGATGATCCATTTATTTTATACACATCGAATATTTTTGCGATTTTAGGATTGCGTTCGTTGTATTTCCTTTTAGCGAACTTTATGTACATGTTCAGTAAATTAAAATACGGTTTAGGATTTATTTTAGCTTTCATCGGAATTAAAATGATTATAGCGCCATTTTATCATGTAGAAACCTCGTTTTCTTTAATGGTAGTAGGTGGTACTCTTTTATTGTCTGTAATCGCTTCTTTGGTGTTTCCTGATAAGGATTAAATATTTGAACACAATATAAAACCGCAGATTCGCAGATTTAAACTATTAATCTGCGAATCTGCGGTTAATTTTTTGCTATTACTTTATCGTAATCTCATCTATAAAAATAAAGGCATCGCCACCCGCACCTTGATGCCATTCTGGTAATTTACCGAAGTTTTTTGCGATTACTTTTACGTAACGAGCAGTTTTTTTCTTATCTAAAAGAACTCCAAATTCTCTAGTAAATGAATTTTCATCTTTTGGATCAATTCCACTATTTTTAGCAATATCAAGACTTCCAACAGAAGTAAAATTTACATTATCCGTTGAAATTAAAAACTCTACATGAGTTGGCATTAAAATCCAAGAACGACTATCTTGAAGGAAATTAGCCTTAAAAGAAAATAATTCTTTCGCTTCTTTTAAATCCACCACCGCTTCAAAATCCTGACTTTGGTAGCCTTGCCAATCGCCTTTTCTCCAATTCTCCGTTCCTAAAATACCATCTAACAACCCTTCTGGACCACCGGCATGATATTGCGGATTGTAGATTGATTTAATGTTGATTGTGTAATCGTTTGGTTTTTTGAAGAAGGTTGCGGAAACGGTGTTGCTTCTTTTCCCATTCTCTTCATTGTAAGCCAATACTAAACTTGAATTTTCAATGTAAAATGGTTTTTCATACTTTTTAAAATTAATCATAACCATACTAGTATCTTTATCAAAAACTCTGTAATATATTTTTTGATTTTCCTTTGATTTCAATTCAATTTTCAAATTATCTTTAAACGCTTTGCTTTCTGATTGAATTACAGGAACTGAGATAAACTTTTTTATTTCAACTCCTGAAACATCGTAGATGTTACCAAAATTTTGCTCAAAAAACCCAAAATTATAATTTCTTTGTCCAACATCATTTTTAGTTAAAATGTCATTTTTGCCATTTTCAAAATTAACTTTTATCTTTTCGAAATAAGGTATTACTGTTTGCCATTCTGGTTTTCCTGGAGTCACTGAATAAATCCCCATTGAACTCAACACATACCAAGCGCTCATTTGACCGCAATCTTCGTTTCCAATTAAACCATCTGGCGTATTGGTATAAAAATTATCTAAAATATACTTTACTTTTTCATTCGTTTTTTCTGGTTTTCCAACGTAATTGTACAAATACGCCATGTGATGACTTGGTTCGTTTCCATGTGCATATTGTCCAATTAATCCCGTTACATCGACTTGTTCTCTACCTGTAGTTTTGCTTTCGCTGTTGAACATTTCGTCTAATTTGGCTTCAAATTTTTCAGGGCCTCCATAAGCTTCAATCATACCTTCAATATCTTGTGGTACGAAAAAGGAATATTGCCACGAATTACCTTCCGTAAAATTATTGTTGACTTCTCTTGGGTCAAAAGGTTTGTCCCAACCACCGTTTTTCTTTGGACGCATAAAGCCGGTTTCCCAATCGAAAATGTTTTTCCAATTTTGAGAACGCTTCATGAAATATTGGTAATCTTCTTGCTTATTTAAAATTTGAGCCATTTGGGCAATACACCAATCGTCATAAGCATATTCCAAAGTTTTAGAAACGCTTTCGTGTTCGTCATCAATCGAAATAAAACCATTTTTCTTGTAGGCATCCAAACCTAAAACATCGCGCATCGCAGACGCTTTGCTGGCTTCAAAAGCTTTTTCGTAATCGAAACCTTTTATTCCTTTTGCCATCGCATCGGCAATCACAGAAACGGAATGATAGCCAATCATACAATCAGTTTCATTAGAGGCTAATTCCCAAACGGGTAATCTACCACCTTGTTCATATTGTTTGATGAACGTGTTGATGTAATCCGAAGTACGTTTCTTGTCGATTAACGTGTACAACGGATGCGCGCCTCTAAACGTGTCCCAAAGCGAGAATACTGTGTAATAATCAAATCCTTCAGCTAATTGAATTTGGTTGTCTCTTCCGCGGTATTTTCCGTCTAAATCCTGAGCGATGTTCGGTTGCATCATAGTGTGATACAAAGCCGTGTAGAAAATCGCTAGCTTGTCTTTATCATCAGAAGTAACTTCAATTTTTGATAATTCTTTGTTCCAAAGTTTCAATGCTTCTTCATGTACTTTATCGAAATCCCAATGTTTGATTTCGGAACTGTTTAGTTTGGCACCTTCATAACTTGTTGGAGAAAGTGATACTTTTACAAGGATTTTTTCGCCTTTTTTGACTTGTTTGGAGAAACTCATAGCCACTTTTGATCCAGAATATTCTTTTCTATTACTTACTGAATCGGATATGAATTTATTCAAGTTCATCGGTTTGTTAAACTCAATTCTCGCATATACATACTGGTCGCGTGCCCAAGCTTCACTTCTACGTAAGACTTCAATGGTTTTATCATCTATTATTTTTACTCTACCTTCCAAAAGTTTATCGCGATGATTCAAATCTAAAATAATATTCGCTTGTCCTGCTTTATTAAACGTATATTCATGAAAACCAACACGGGTTGAAGTAGTTAAACGCACATCGATATTGTGTTTATCTAATTTCACGGAGTAAAATCCAGCGGAAGCTTTTTCATTGGCATGCGAAAAAGTAGAGGAATACTCTTTATTTTCAAACGAAGGTTCACCCATAGTTGGCATCAACATGATGTCACCATAATCTGAAACACCTGTTCCATTCAAATGCGTGTGCGAAAATCCGTAAATCAAATTATCTGAATAATGATAACCACCACAGCCATCCCAACTGCCATCGATTCTTGTATCAGGGGAAAGTTGGACCATTCCGTAAGGCACAGTTGCGCCTGGAAAAGTGTGTCCGTGACCGCCAGTTCCAATAAATGGATTGACGTGTTTGGCGAAATCTTGTGCTTGGGAAATCGTAGTAGTAAAAAAGGCTAAAGCAATAAGAAATGATTTCATGTTGTGTTGTTGAAGTTGTGTTATATTATTAATTTTCTCTTTTTCAATAATTTATCATCAAAAAAGTATTCTATTTTTTTCGAGTCAATATTAATTTTAATCAAATTGCAATTTTTATACAATTTAAAGTTTTCTGGCGAACCCATAAATCTCAATTCAAAAACAGAATTGGAATAAATTTTATTAAAATTCAAAACTGTTTTTCCATTAAAATCAGTAATAAATGTTGAATTATCAGCTTTAATGTAAACTGATGCTCCAGCTAAAGGTTCGTTCATACTGTAAACTTCTATGTTAACAGAACGTTCTTCAGATTGACTAAATCCAATTTGGAAAATCAAGAGCAAAAAGAAAAGGATTTTCTTCATTTTAAACTTTTTTCAAAGTATAAAATTGAGGAAAAAAAATTAGGAAAGCAATCTAAAGTCTAAAATTATAAAACCGCAGATTCGCAGATTTAGTATTTAATCTGCGAATCTGCGGTAATTTTTTTAAAATCTAATTCGCAAAAACGCCTCTTTTATTGATGATAGGTAAATCCGCAGTAGCTTTTTCGTTGATGGTATTTACTCGGAACACAAAGGTTTTATCGTATAATTGTCCGTTTGCGAAATAGGACAACATGAATTCGTTATTCAATTGCAAGACGTTGTTTTCTAACAATTCTACTTTAACGGCCGTTCTTGGTTCTACTTTAGCAAATGCATGACGGAATGTTCCTGTTTTGCGTTCTTCGCCATTGATTAAACCATAAGCACGTGAAACTACCATAGCCATTTCCAACAAATTATCGGTGTCGTTTACTAAGTAAGCGTACCAAGAATTCTCCATAAAATCGTCGTTCCATTCTTGAAAAGCTACAATGTGAACGCCTTCTACTTTTGGGATGATAATATCTTTCTTCATGATTTAAGATTTATGATTAACGAATTTCGAATTCAGAACATTCTAAAATCTGAAATCATCAATCATCATTCAACAATCTATATGCTCGATTTGAATTGCTCTAAGAAACGAACGTCATTTTCGTAAAACATACGGATATCACCAATTTGATACAACAACATCGCAATACGCTCAACTCCCATTCCGAATGCAAAACCAGTGTGTTCGTCTGGATTGATGCCGCAGTTTTTCAAGACGTTTGGATCAACCATTCCACAACCACCAATCTCTAACCAACCGGTTCCTTTGGTAATTCTGTAATCCGTTTCGGTTTTTAATCCCCAATAAATATCGATTTCAGCACTTGGTTCTGTAAATGGAAAATACGACGGACGTAAACGAATTTTCGATTTTCCGAACATTTCTTTGGTGAAATACAACAAGGTTTGCTTTAAGTCAGCAAACGAAACGTCTTTGTCAATATACAAACCTTCCACTTGATGGAAAATACAGTGCGAACGAGAAGAAACAGCCTCGTTACGGAATACTCTTCCTGGAGAAATCGTACGAATTGGCGGTTTGTTGTTTTCCATGTAACGCACTTGCACTGATGAAGTGTGTGTTCTCAACAAAACATCTGGATTGGTTTGAATGAAAAACGTATCTTGCATGTCTCGTGCTGGATGGTATTCAGGTAAATTTAATGCGGTAAAATTGTGCCAATCGTCTTCGATTTCTGGACCTTCGGACACGTTGAAACCAATGGTTGAAAAAATATCAATCATTTGGTTTTTTACAATAGAAATTGGGTGGCGCGAACCAATGTTCATTGCTTCACCAGGACGCGTAGTATCGCCGTAAATTCCTTTTGCTTCTTCTTTATTTTCTAAAGCGTCTTGTATGGTTTTTACCTTTTCTTCTGCCGAAGTTTTCAATTCGTTGATTACTTGACCAAATTCTTTCTTTTGTTCGTTTGGAACATTTTTGAATTCGGCAAAAAAGTCTTTCAACAAGCCTTTACTTCCTAAATATTTAATTCGGAAAGCTTCTAATTGTTCTTTATTATCGGTTTGAAAAGCTTTTACTTCTTCAATATGGGCTTTAATCGTTTCTGTCATCGCTCGTTGTATAAAGGTGCAAATTTAGTAAAAAGTTGGGAGTTGGAAGTTGGAAGTTAGGAGTTTTTTAAGTTAGCATTCTCAGTCACAGTTTTCAGAATTTACAAATTTGCCAACTGCGACTGCGACTGAAAACTAATCTATCAATTCTTTCTCTAAAAAGTAGCTTACAATTGCTTCTTTCATTAATACAGCTTGTTCGCCTGCTTTTAGTGGTGGCAATTCTTCTTTTACTTTGTAATGTGGCCAACCATCATTGTCAAAATATTCAAATTCGTAGTAACCGTAAGGTTCTAACAAACGACAAATGGCGATGTGCATTAGGTTTACTTTTTCATCTTTCTTGAAAGTAGTGTGAATTTTTCCTAATTCTTGCACCCCAATTAAGTAGATGATTCCTTCTAAATCAAGGTCTTCTCCGCCTGAAAATTTTTCTGATAATATGTTGACAACGCTTTCCCAACGCTGTTTTAATTGTTCGTCTCTTGACATGTTTTTTGGTTTAAGGTGATGGGTGATGGGTGATGGGTTCCTATGACCTATTACCGATAACCAATTACCAAATTTTATGCAAAGATAACAACAGAAAACTACTTTCAACAATTCTTTTATCTTTGTTCTATATTCTATTTTCTTTCAAATGAGTTTTATTGATATTGTTTTTTCGGTTTTATTGGGTTTTGCAGTTTATAAAGGGTTGAAAAATGGACTTTTTGTAGAAGTCGCTTCGTTTGTAGCTTTGATTTTAGGAATTTATTTAGCAATTAAATTTTCGAATTTAGTAGGTGCTATTTTTACTGGATTTGTACCAAGTTGGAATCCGAAATACATTGAAATAACCGCTTTTATCATTACATTTTTATTGGTTGTAATTGGAATTCATTTAAGCGCAAAAATCCTAACCAAATTAGCGGATTTTGCCTTTTTAGGTTGGATAAACAAATTAGCTGGTGTAATTTTTAGCTTGTTGAAAACAATTTTAGCGTTGAGTGTGGTACTTTTTATTTTTGAAAAAATCAATATTGATAACATGTTGCTTTCTAAAGAAACACAAGAGAACTCCATTTTTTATAATCCAATTCAGAATATTTCAAAAGCGATTTATCCTACGATTGAAGGTTGGTATGACGAGTTGAAGAAAGAGGTTGAGAATTAATTTGAAATCCTTTTTTTTAATTCTTTCAAAATATTATTGAAATTAGAATTGTGTTCATTTTTTGCAGAGTAATCCCAAAAACCGTTATTCTTTTTTGTAATTCTTAATAAGATTGGTTCTTCTTTTGCAAAAATACGAGCGTTGAAAAATAAAATTTGATACAATTGGAAATACCATTTTTTTCTTGAATCAATTATTTCAATTGATTTTACTTCTGAATAATTAAAAGTTTTGAATTCCCAATAATCAATCGCTTTTATCTCAAAGTAATCGTTAAATACTTTTATAATTGGATAGCCTTTTTCTTCAAAAACGATTGGTTCTTTCATATTTATTCAACTGAAAACTGAGACTGAACACTGAACACTACTCCTTCACTTCCTTAATCGATTCTTTGTCAATCCACGCTTTGGTTTTGTCGGTAAGTTCTACTTGTTTCCAGTTGCCTAATTCTTCTAAAACGAAGACTTTTGTGCCTTCGTGAAGCGTTACTACATCTTCCGAACTGTTTTTTGGTTCCGCTTTTAATGTCGTTGCTTCAGCAAAAACGATAGCTGGATTGTAATTCGCATCGAATTTCTTCTGTAAAAAAGCAGAGAAAACGGTTACGCCAATTCCGATTAAAAACAACAGAAACAAACTGAAAAAAGTGCGTTTTAGAAACACGGTATTTCCAAAATAATAGCCTAAAAACGAAAGTAAACTTAAAAAAGCAATAATAACCGCAATCCAAGCCCAAGTATCATAATGAAATGCGCTTGTGAATTCTTTAACCATTTTCTTAAAACCAACTTCTGGAAGGATTTTAATATCGTCTATTGCCATTTTTTGGGCAAATGACAGATTGGTTTGAATAGCTTCGTCATCTGGGTTTAAAAGTAATGCTTTTTCGTAATTGTAAATGGATGGCGCTACTTTTCCTAGTTTATAATAACAATTGGCAATATTAAAATACAAATCGGCCGATTCGTTGCCTTGATTGGTAATACTTTCGAAAGCTTGCAAGGCTTGTTCGTAATCGCCTTTGTTGTATAAATCGTTAGCTTTTTTAAAGGTAGCATCGATGGATTCACTTGCAAAGGTGAATTGAAATGTAAGTATGAAAAGGAGAATGTGTTTTTTCATTTTTAATCTTTTTATCTTAACCACAAGGGACACAAAGGAGGCACAATGTACACTATACTTATTTTGTTACTAAACTTAGCCACTAAGGTGGCCACTAAGCTTTGGCTACAAAATACCGTTGATTACTCTTTGTACTCCGTTTTTTAATAATTTGACATTAAAATTTATTAGCAAGCCTAATTTGCAATCTGTTAATTTTAAATAGGTTAATAACTGCGCTAAATGAACATCGTTTAATGTTTCTACTGCTTTGATTTCAACAATAAATTTATCTTCAATAATTATATCTATTCTATAACCATCATCTAACTTGACTTCTTCATAAACTAGAGGTAATGGTTTTTGTTATTCAACTTTAAGATTTATTTTCTTTAACTCGTAATACAAACATTCTTCATATGCACTTTCAAGTAAACCAGGACCTAACACTTTGTGAACTCGTAAAGCACAATCAAAAACTATTTTAGATATTTCTTGTTCTGTCATAATTCATTTTTTGTGTTCCTTGAGCCTTCATCGTGCCCTTTGTGGTTAGATTTGTTTTTCAAGTTCGGTAATTATTTCGATAGCTCTGTCAAAATCGTTGTGCATTGCAGTGTCAGTTGCTGGTGCATATCTTGCGAATTCACAATCATTCATTAATTCCATAAACTGATTGACACTAGTTTCAGATGCGTTTTTATTTTGTAATATTTCAATAATATTTTCTTTACTCATTTCAACCGTTTCGATATGTAATTTGGCTTTCAAGAAATTGTGTAATGCCTTTTCCATTGCCATATAAAACGGAACTTTGTCACCCATTTGTTTTTTAGCTTCCGACAAATATTTCTTCACTAATTTGTTATTATTTCTAACTCGGTTTCCAACCACATCGGCATCTTTTGCTTCTTTTTGTTTTCTAGCTATCATCACAATTGGAATCAATAATAATGGAGCAAGTAACAAACTATAAAATAGTCCCGAACCTAAGAAATCCTCTTTAGAAGCAGAAACAAATTCCGTTTTCAACTTATTGAATTGGAATACTTCTTTTTTCTGAATCGTTTGTTTGTTCGTGCTTGGTGTATTGGCTACAAAAGTTGCGTCACCTTCTGCTACATCAATCGTAATTTCTTTTGATGTGATGGTTTTATAGGATTTACTTCCCAAATCGTAATATGAAAACTCCATTGGTTTAATGGTATATTTTCCTTTAAATTGTGGAATAATAGTGTATTTGTCCGAAACTTTTCCAACCATACCCGTTAATGGCGTTTGCACATTTTCGGCATGTGATGGTTCGTACATTTCTAATGCAGTTGGAACTACGGGTTTTGGTAAAGTAAATAATTTTAAGTTTCCTTTACCCGAAACACTAACTTCTAAATCTAACGATTCGCCAGCTTTTAATTTGCTTTTTGAAGGGGTTACTTTAAAATCAAATTTTCCTACAGCTCCAGAGAAACTTGCAGGTTTTCCATTTTCAGGAAGTGGTTTTACACTAATAGTTTGTTTTCCTGTTGAAAGTGACTTTTCAACCACTCGCATTTCGTATTGTCCAAAAAAGTCTCTTCTTCCTGTGGGAACTTCAGCATCTATATCGATTTTGAAAGGTTCGATGGTTTTAGCGCCTGCTTCTAATGGATATAAAATTACCTTTCGAAGCACTACCATGCTATAATCTTTACCATTGTATATTCCACGCTCTGCAGTTAATTGCTTCATATCAATATACTGACTCCAGAAATCGTTATACTTTGGGGCTTTAAAATTTCTAAAATTCCCAACGGTAGAGTGAGGTTCGAAATACAATTTATAAACAACTGTTACAGGTTCATTTACAAACGGATTCTTAGTAGACAATTCGGCAACCAAATGAATTCCTTCTCCAAAATTCAAGTTATTCTGTTGCCCAGGATACGTTGGCATTTGAATCGGATCAGTAATAGTAATTTTTATGGGTGCTGATTTGTATACTGTTCCGTCATATTCAATTGAAGCAGCACCAATGGTAAAAGTTCCTTTTTTTGTTGGGGTTAAATAGTAAATGACTTGGGTAGAAATTTCTCGTTTTTGGTTTACTTTACCATTTACAATTGTTATCGATGTTTGATTTCCTCTATTAATAAAAGGCCCTTCTGCCTTAAATCCGGGAAACTTTGGAGCTACAAAATTATCACCTTCGTTATTAATGGAAAAAACCAATTGAATGCGCTCGTTTAAACCATAAGAACTTCTCTCTGTTTGCGCTTCAAATTTTACTTGAGCAGAAACAGACAAAGCCGACAGAAAAAAAAGTACAATATGTATTTGCTTTAAAAATTTCATTTTTGTTTTAGTCGTTCTTTATTTTACAATAATTGAAAACTCTTTAGACTTTATTGATTTGTGTTGTTGATTAATTTCGTCGTAAAAATATAAATCTATTGATTTAAATTCTATTTTACCATCCATAATTGCTTTTAACTTATATGTTCTTGAAGCAATTGTTTTAATTTTAGCTTCCTCAATTGTATTCTCATTTTGTATTACATCTGAAACAACTTCAATTCCATTCGGTAATCTCAATTTAGGAATCATTTCATCTTCTAAAAAACCTTCCCCATAAACTTGAATTTGTACTTCAAAAATTTTATTTTTTCTAATTGAAGTTTTCTCTGGCTGAATGACATCAATTTTATAATTTCCGTAAGGATAAACATAATTATAGGGCAATCTAAAGTTTTCGAAATTTTGAACCTTTATTCTCTCTGAAACTACTGGAATTATTTTTCTTGCTGCCTTTAAAATACTCTCGTTTTCAATTTCAGAAACTTCTTTATTATAATGAACAATAATTTTATTGTGGATATAGGTATCGTATAATTCTTTAAATCGCAATGCGTCAGTTCTAATCACAACACAATTGTATTCTTTTCCTTTATAATTAGCTAAAAAAGGTGCGTCTGCATTTTCTGAAATTGAATAGATAAAAAAATCGTCTATATATTCTTTTTCAAAATCCAACTGTATCGATGATGGCCTAATATCTTTATCATAATACAATTTATATGTTACGATAACTGGCTGATAGCGATGCGGTTTATAATTTGAAATTTCTGGAATTATAAAAAGTTTATTCTCTGTATTTAAAGGATCGTTTTCAATCGTTTCACCTTTAACATTTATAACAATTGGATTGGATTGATACTTTTTACCATTATAGTCAAAAGTTACTTTTTCTATTGTTGACAATCCAATTCTTTTAGGCTTTAAATAGTACTTGTAAGTTACTTTAGCTGACTTAATTCCATTTTTTATAGTTACCGCACTAGCTGTGCTTTTTGGAGAATAAAAATCAAAATCATTGAACATTGGCTCAATCAATTCGGCATCGTTGGTGTTAATTTCAAATTCAACCGTTAGAACATCAAAAAAACCTATTTCTGTACTTGAAACTTTTTCGGTAATAATTATTTTCTCTTCTTGAGAAAATCCCCATTGAGAGTTAAAAGCAAGAAATAAAACAACTATTTTTTTTATAGAATTCATGATTAATTACCAATCTTTTTCATTTGAAACAGGACGTCCTTTCACTTTCTTCGCATTCACTTTTTCCTGAACTTTCTTTTCTGCGTTATTTACCGCATCTAAAATATTGTCGATGCGTTGTTTGTCGGCGCCACTTGGTTTTGGATTATCGTTTTTATCTTCTTTTTTATCGCCGTTGCCTTTATCTTCTTTTTTATCTTGATCATTTTTCTCGTTGCCTTTATCTTTTTTATTGTTTTCAGGTTGTGGCTTATTTTCTCCACCTTTATTGTCTTTTTTGTTATCTTTCTTTTTGTCTTTTGGAGGTGGATTTTCTTTCTTTTTTCTTTTTGCTAAAGCATAATTATAGCGTGTTTCCTCATCATAAGGATTATTTCGTAAGGCATTTTTATAGGCTTCAACTGCAGCTTCATATTTTTTTTCTAACATGAAAGTATTGCCCAAATTGTGATAAATTCGGTGTTTTTCCTCTTTAGTTTTAGCATGTTCTAGGGCTTGGATATATTTAATTTGTGCTTCCCCTTGTTGATTTTGACGATACACACTATTTCCTAAATTATATCCTGCTGTTGCTTTTTTAGGAGATTTTTTCGATTCGGTTACACGAAAATCTGCTTCGGCATCCGCATATTTCTTTTCTTTAAAGGACTGATTCCCATTGTATAGATTTTTGTCTTTTTCTTGTCCGAAAAGCAAAACACTACTCAATAACACCAATATATAAACTATCTTACGCATGTTTCTTTTCATTAAATAAATTCAACTTTTGCACCCATGCCGTTTTTTTCTCTAATAGGAAAACATCTACTAACAATAATAAAAATCCTAGAGCTAAAAACCATTGATATTGCGATTCAAAATCAGCAATTTGTTGCGATTCGAATTCTGATTTTTCAATTTTATCTAACGACTTTTTAATTTCTTCTACTACATCTTTTGTAGTAGTTCCTACGATATATTTTGATTTTGTATTATCAGCGATTTTCTTTAAAACTTCTGGATATAACTTGGTAATTACCGTTTGTCCTTCTTGGTCTTTTTTATACGATGCAATAGTTCCTTTATCATCGCGTAAGGGAATTGGGCCCCCTTTTTCGGTTCCAACACCAATTGTAATAATGCGAACGCCTTTTTCTTTTGCCATTTCAATTGCATCGTCAACTCCTTCTCCGTGATCTTCACCATCCGAAATTAAAACAATTAACTTACTTGTATCTTTTACATCAAAGTAATCTACTGCTAATTGAATCGCATCATTAAAAGCGGTTCCTTGCGAAGATACCATATTGGTATTCATGCTTTGCAAATACATTTTTGCGATGCTGTAATCAGTAGTCATTGGTAAAACTGGGTAAGCACTTCCGGCGTAACCTACAATTCCTACACGGTCGTTTCCTAATTGATTGATGATTTGCGAAACGATTTGCTTGGTTTTTTCTAATCGGTTTGGTGCTACGTCTTCGGCTAACATACTTTTTGAAATGTCGACTGCAAACACAATATCAATTCCTTGACGTTTTACGGTTTCCATTTTCGTACCCATTTTTGGGTTTACCAAAGCGATAATTATACAAGCCAATGCCAACAATAAAACTCCTAATTTCAAAGCCGGTTTAAAGCTAGATTTTTCTGGCGCTAATTGATTAAACAATTCCAAATCGGCAAAAGCAGCTTGTCTTTTTCTTTTCCAAAACAAATTGAATAGAAAAAGTGCTACTATTACAGGTAATAGCGCTAATAAGTAAAAATATATGGGACTTTCTAATTCAAACATTGTTTTTCTTTCTAAACGATTCCTCTAAAAACTGAATTTCGTAATAACACCTCAACACCTAATAATACAAAAGCAATTAGAACAAAAGTTTTGTATTTCTCATCGTAATTGTAGAATTTCTTCTCATCAATTTCCGTGGTTTCTAACTTATTGATTTCGTTGTAAATGGCTTGTAATTTTTTATTAGATGTAGCTCTAAAATATTTTGCATCAGTAGCTTTGGCGATTTCTTTCATTAAGCTTTCATCAATTTCTACAGGCATTTTTCTAAATACCAATTTACCATTCGGATCTTTCGCAACAGGAAACAGAGCTTGACCGTTAGTTCCAATTCCAATCGTATAAACTTTGATGCCGTATTCTTTTGCGATTTCAGAAGCCGTTCTTGGGTCGATGGTTCCTGAATTGTTTACACCATCGGTCAATAAAATGATGATTCTACTTTTTGCTTTACTGTCTTTAATTCGGTTGATAGCGGTTGCTAAACCAACACCTATTCCGGTTCCATCAGCAATAATGGAATCATCGTATTCGATGGTTTTTAACGATTGTAAAATGATGGTTTTATCAGAAGTTACAGGTGTTCTTGTGTAACTTTCGCCAGCATAAACTACTAATCCAATTCTATCGTTAATTCTATCTTGTACAAATGTTGAAGCGACTTTTTTCAAAGCTTCTAGACGATTTGGTTTTAAATCGTTGGCCAACATACTACTCGAAACGTCGATTGCCATTACAATATCAATCCCTTTTGTGGTTTTCGATTTTGAAGTGACATCAACGCTTCTTGGTCGTGCTAATGCGATGATAATTGAACTCAAAGCTAAAATTCGCAATACGTGTAAAAATGGTTTGGCTTTAGCTAATAATGTTCGGTTTTGTTTGAAAGGCTCTAATGAACTCATTTTTACTGTTGCCGAAAGTTGATTTCTTTTATAAAATAACCAAGCTATTGCAATTGGTAAAACCAAAAACAACCATAAAAATTCCGGATTTAAAAAGCTAACTTTTCCCATTATTTCTTGGTTTTTCTTAGTTCAATTGAATTCTGAATTTTCTCTATAATCTGCTTCGCATGTTCGTCTTCTTCTCTATACATAAAGAAAAATTCTTGAGCACCACCAGGTTGCGACAACACCATAATATCGTACTGCATTTTTACATCTTCTTCGCTATCTTTATCAAAAGCGGTAAACGTTCCGTAGGCTTTTTTACCTGAAAGACCTTTTACATTTTCAAATTCGCCTGTTTTTACGATGATATTTTTAGCTCCGAAATTTTCTAACTCTTTTAAATCTGCTTCCAAAGCTAAATCTAAATCTATCTTGGTGGTGTCTTTGTAAGCGGTTGTAATTAAAACAATTGAAAAATCATCTGTAATACTTCCATACGCAAAACTACTAGTTGATTTTACGTTTTCTGGAAGGTTGTTCTGAATTTTCTCATCAATAATTCGTTTTAAAACTTTAGGCGATGTAATAATGATAGCTGGCTCGCCATATTCGGAAGTAATCCATTCTTTTTCCAACAATTCTTTGGTAGAATAGCCAAAATAACTTTCTTTCACAAAATCAAATCCTACCGTGTAAGCGAAAATTACAATCGAAGCCACTAATAAAAAAGCTGAAATTCCAGCTGAAAGCGCTAAACGTTTTGCTTTTTGTTTTTGCATTTCTTTCTTACGCACTTCTTCTGCGAATAAAATTGCAGCTTGGTCTTCTGTTCTTGGTAGGGCTTTATCGATTACTAATAAGAATTTATCGATGATTTTTTTATCGGTTTCAATTTCAAATGGTAAAGGTTGCGATTTAGCAAATTTCACCAAATCCGAATTTTCTAAAACTTTCTTGAACTTTTCTAAATCTTCACGATTGACAAACATTTTTTTATCGGCAATCGCTTTTTTCAAGGCTTCCATCAATTCACTAGAAGTACTTTCCATTGCTGGAATATGAATCGATTCTTCAATGTATGTTCTGGTAATATCAGTCATTTCAGAATAATATTCTTTGACATCACCGCGTTGTACCAATTGTTTTTTATCTAAATTTTGAAGATACGCAATCGCTTTTTCAATTGGCGAAGCAAAAAAATCTTCTTCTTGTTTTTTGTCTTTTTGTAATCTTTTGATGATAAAGTATGAAGCAAATCCAGAAGCCACAATCAACACCAATAAAATCAATAGTTTCCACCATTCACTCATCGGTTTTTCTTCTGTAGCGATGATGTCTTTGATGTCGTACATTTGTTGTTTCGTGGTATCAACTTTTACATCGTTAACTAAAATCGAAAGCGAATCGGTACGGAATTCTTTCTGATTGATTTTTACCAATAATTTCGGAATCACATAGCGTCCCGAATCAAATTGGGTTAACCCGTACTTTTTAATTAATTCGTATTGGTTGTCATTTTTAACGGTATCAATAGGATACGATTCTAAAACTTCTAAAGCTCCGAATATCTTTCCGTCTGGGAAAACGACTTTATCTTTTGCGTTTACTTTTGCTTTGATGGTTAAATTGAATTGCGATCCAATTTTAATTTGGGTAGAATCAATAGAAGACGAGATTTGTTGGGAAAACCCACAAACACTATAAAATATGAAAAAAAGGAAATATTTAATTGATGATTGATGATTAACGATTTTAGATTGCAGAAGGTCTGGAACCAAACGTAATGATGATTGATGATTAAGAATTTCAGATTGCAGAAATAATTGAATCATTGTAAAAAATGAGTCTATTTTTATAAGTAATATTTTTGTGTTTTTTGAAAACATATTTTTTCTACAATTTATTTTTTTTCAGCATTCTTTTTTGCTGTTTTTATACTTGCTACAAAAATTGAAATCAATTCATTTGCCTCAACTTTTAATTCATCTAACATTTTTGAATTAGAATGTAAATTAGCACTTACAATGATTTTTAAACAATTATTTGTTTCTCTCAACTCTTTCAAACAAATTCCCATCTTATGTACAAAATCTTTATTACTTTCTGCACTTTGAGCTTCTCCATAATTTAATGCTGGCGATGTAGATGAACGAACAATCTGAGATGACAAATGATTACCTGCATAACTTTTCTCTACATAATTTGTAAACAAAATAACATTTGCTGCAAAATCAATCAATCTTTCTTCTAAATCAAATTTTTTCATTCTTTTTAAAACTTCATAAATCAAAAATCGTTAATCTTAAATCATCAATTTCTTGCTTTAAAATAACCTAATAATTTGGTTACATAACTTTCATCTACTCTAGAACTTATGGTTCCGGCTCCACATTTTGAAAAAATATCTTTGAAATAATTTACGTTTTCACGATAGTATTTTTCGTAATCCATTCGCACTTTATTTGATGTGGTATCGACTAAAAGTGTCTCGCCCGTTTCGGCATCAAGCATATTTACTACTCCAATGTTTGGAATACTTTCTTCTCTTTGGTCAAACACTCGAATTCCGGTTACATCATGACGTTTTGAAGCTATTTTCAACGTGTGTTCATAATCTTTCACCATGAAATCGGAAATTAAAAACACGATGGCTTTCTTTTTCAAAACGCTAGATAAATATTTCAAAGCTTGCGATAAATCAGTTTTTTTACTTTTCGATTCGAACTCGATTAACTCACGAATGATTCGTAAACCGTGTGATTTTCCCTTTTTAGGTGGAATAAACAACTCGATTTGGTCTGAAAACAAAAGCAAACCAATTTTATCATTATTCTGAGTCGCCGAAAACGCTAATGTGGCTGCGATTTCTGTAATCATATCGCGTTTTAACTGATTTTTTGTACCAAAACTTTCCGAACCCGAAATATCGACCATCAACATCATGGTTAATTCGCGTTCTTCTTCAAACACTTTTACGAAAGGTTCGTTGTAGCGCGCGGTTACATTCCAATCGATAGCTCTTACGTCATCACCGTATTGGTATTGGCGCACTTCAGAAAACGTCATCCCGCGCCCTTTAAAAGACGTGTGATATTCTCCCGAAAAGATGTGATCACTCAATCTTCGAGTTTTGATTTCAATTTTTCGAACTTTCTTTAGAATTTCTTTGGTATCCATTTTTATTAGTTGGCAGTCGCAGTTAACAGTCGCAGTTTAAGAACAGAATTATCTGAATACTGAGACTGAACACTGATAACTAAATTAAGGCACTTCAACTTCGTTAACAATTCTGCTAATAATGTCTTCTGTAGTTACATTTTCAGCTTCAGCTTCGTAAGTAATTCCGATTCTGTGACGTAATACATCGTACACTACAGCACGAACGTCTTCTGGAATTACGTAACCTCTACGTTTGATGAAAGCGTAACATTTAGCAGCCGTTGCTAAGTTGATACTTCCACGTGGTGAAGCTCCAAAACTGATTAATGGTTTTAGACTTTCTAATTTATATTTTTCTGGATAACGCGTTGCGAAAATTAAATCTAAGATGTATTTCTCGATTTTTTCGTCCATGTACACTTCACGAACGGCTTCTTGAGCTCTTAAAATTTGGTCTAAAGAAACCACTTCATTTACTTTTTCGTAAGCACCTTTTAAGTTTTGACGAATAACCAAACGTTCGTCTTCCATTTTTGGGTAATCGATAACCACTTTCAACATGAAACGGTCAACTTGTGCTTCTGGTAATGGATAGGTTCCTTCTTGGTCAACAGGGTTTTGTGTTGCCATTACTAAAAACGGTTTGTCTAATTTAAACGTTTCATCACCAATGGTAACTTGTTTTTCTTGCATCGCTTCTAACAAAGCAGATTGAACTTTTGCTGGCGCACGGTTAATCTCATCCGCTAAAACGAAGTTAGCAAAAATAGGCCCTTTACGAATACTAAAATCATTTTGCTTGATATTATAAATCATGGTTCCTACCACATCGGCTGGTAATAAATCAGGTGTAAACTGAATACGACTGAACGAACCATGAACAGCTTGAGAAAGCGTATTAATGGCTAAGGTTTTTGCCAATCCAGGAACACCTTCCAATAAAATATGTCCTTGACCTAACAAACCTATTAATAATCGCTCAACCATGTGTTTTTGACCTACGATTACCTTATTCATTTCCATTGTAAGTAAGTCTATAAAAGCACTTTCTCTTTCAATCTTTTCATTAATTGCTCTAATGTCTAAGGTGGCTATATTTTCTTCCATTTTGGTTAAATTTTTACGCTGTGAAATTAACAACATTTTTTGACGCTGCAAATTGAATTTTTTTTTGGTTTTAAGTTGTTAAGATTGCGTTAAAAATGCACAAAAAAGGTTGATTTTATGAGTGTTTTATGATTCTATTTTATAATTTTAAGAAAAAATTTAAAATACAACTATTATGCCTATAAAATTATCGCCTGTTATTGCAGGAGTTATGAATTGGGGTATTTGGGATAAAAACCTAAATACCAAAGAGTTTACTCATTTAATTAATTTATTTGTTGAAAATGGTATTTCCACTTTTGATCATGCGGATATTTATGGAGGTTATACTACTGAAGCTGCCTTTGGAAAAGCGCTTTCTGAAAGTAAAATTGATCGCAAAAAAATTCAGTTGATTACTAAATGTGGTATTCAATATACTTCAGAAAATAGACCTAACAATTGGATTAAACATTACGAATATTCTAAAGATTATATTATTTGGTCAGCCGAAAATTCATTAAAAAATTTACAAACCGATTATTTGGATGTTTTATTACTTCATCGTCCAAGTCCGTTAATGCAAGCAGATGAAATTGCAGAAGCGGTTTCAAAATTAAAAGCAGATGGAAAAATTCTATCTTTTGGAGTTTCAAATTTTACATCCTCTCAAACCGAATTATTACGTCAGAAAACCGAAATTTCTTTTAACCAAGTACAATTTTCGGCAACCCATCATGAAGCGATGTTAGACGGAAGTTTTGATTACATGCAAATTCACAATATTAAACCAATGGCTTGGAATCCGCTAGGAACGGTTTTTAGAGAAAATACGGATCAAACCTTTAGATTGCGTCAGCTTTTGGCTAAGTTGGTGGAGAAATATCATATAGGTTCTGATATTATTTTATTGGCTTGGATTATGCAACATCCTGCTGGAATTTCTCCAGTGGCAGGAACGGTTAATTCAGGAAGAATTCAACAATTAATGAAAGCAAAATCATTAATTTTAGATAAGCAAGATTGGTTTGCTATCTGGACAGAAAGCATGGGAAATAAAGTACCTTAAAAAGTGATTAGTGACTAGTGATTAGTAATTAGTTTTTGCTAGTCACTAGTTACTAATTACCAATCACTAAATAAATATGATCAACAAGCGGCTTCTTATCAAAAATCTTTTAGCTCATCATGATGAGAATAGTTTTTATGATAAGAAGCGGCAATTGAACTTACACACTAAAGAGGGGAAAGCCAAGTTTTTAAAACACATCTGTGCGCTTTCTAATTCCAATCCAAGTAACAATTCTTATATTGTAGTGGGTGTAGAAGACGAAACCAATGAAATTGTTGGGGATGATTTTTTTGATGACAGCCGAATTCAGAATTTAGTGAATGCTTTTTTGGAAAATCCACCAAAAATTCAGTACGAAAATGTGCCTTTTCCAAATCTTCCAAAAGATAAAGTAGTAGGATTGGTTACTATTAAACCAAAATCAAAAACTTCCTATTTTAAAAAAGGCATTCACACCATTGAAGCGAATACTTACTTCGTTAGAAAAGGAAGTAATACTTCACCTACGACAGAAAAAATTCCGTATTCAAAACAAAATGTTGAAACGGTAATTAGTATTGAAAGCAGTTCTAGGAATAATATTGAACACACCTTAGAAAGTGTTCTAGATTTCATTAATAATCGTCATAAAGATTTAGCTTCACAATACAAAGTTTTCAAAGAATTGTTTGTCGTTTGTTGGGCAGGAAATAAGAAAAAAATTCGGGATAAAGAATATTATTCTAGAGTAGATATTGAGTTGGTTACCGAGCAAGTTAAGCTGTTTTATTCGGCTTTAGATGAAGTGAGTATTGATTATGATGAAAACAGTTTTGTGATTACCGAATATATTTCGCTCGGATTAAATGATAAAACAAGTTATTATCCTTTTGAAAGAGTAACCTTAACCTTTTTCGATAATGGTTATTACAAAATGAAATCCGAAATGTTGTTTGAGCCGCCTCAGTACAACCGAAAAATGTTGCATCACATATACAATTCTAACTTATCGTTATTGGGAAAACTTCAAAAGGGATTACTTTTGCAACCATCAGAAATAAATGATTTAGAAAATTTACCTCAAATTATGATGATTTGTTATTTAAACGGATTTGAGGATGCTAAACAAAAATTAATAGACGCAAAACCTTTCTTAAAATCAATTGACAATCCTTTTGTATTTATTTCTTTTAAAGAAGTGATGCGAATATTAAGAAAAATGAAATACGACAAAAAAAATGAGTAGAAAATTAGTAATTGGTGATATTCATGGCGGACTAAAAGCAATTCTTCAAGTTTTTGAACGAGCCCATGTAACACAAAATGATACTTTGATTTTTCTAGGTGATTATGTGGATGGATGGAGTGAATCGCCAGCGGTTTTGGATTTTCTAATTGAGTTAGGGCAAAAACAAAATTGCATTTTTATAAAAGGCAATCACGATGATTTAGTATTAAAATGGTTAACTACAAATAAAGAAGGCTTTGATGAAAAAATGTGGTTTCAACATGGTGGTGAAGCTACTTCATTAAGTTATGAATTGGTTGATATAGCTACAAAAGAAAAACATATTACGTTTATACAATCGCTAAAAAATTACTATTTAGATGATGAAAATCGATTGTTTATTCATGCTGGTTTTACTAATGTGAGAGGGGTTGATTTTGAATTCTTTAAACCTTTATTTTATTGGGACAGAACCTTATGGGAAATGGTTTTAGCGCTGGATACAACACTTCCAAAAGAGCATATTACCTATCCAAATCGATTAAAATTGTATAATGAAATTTACATTGGACACACTCCGGTTACGAAAATAAACGAAACCGTTCCAATTAATAAAGCATGTGTTTGGAATGTAGATACTGGAGCCGCCTTTAAAGGAAAACTTACGATTATGGATGTGGAGACCAAAGAATTTTGGCAAAGTGATGCACTACCCGACTTATATCCCGATGAAAAAGGCAGAAATTAAGTAAAGGAGTAAAAAAAATCGGCTTTTGTTATGCTATTTTGTTACAATTTATACCTTTGCTTCAAATTATTTATTTACGTAAAATCCATTCAAAATGAGTGTAATAGAAAAAAAACTGAAAGACCGCAGTGGTTCAGTTTGCGAAATTAGTGGTACTGAACATGATTTAGTTGTGTACACGTTGCCACCTCACACTGCAGAAAGTTTAGAACATTCGGTTTTGGTTGCGAAACATTTAAGAGACCAAATTGAAAACCCAGAAACCATGAATGAAAACGATTGGAGAGGTTTATCAGAAAGTATGTGGAACGAACATTTGCCAGTTCAAATTTTATCTTGGAGAATGTTAGCCCGTTTGAAAAACAACGATTTGCTAGACATGATGTACTTAGATGAAGAAGCCTTAGAATGGGCAAAAGCAACAGGTGAAGGTGCAGAAGAAGACGAAAACAAAATTGTACATAAAGACAGTAACGGTGTTGTTTTACAAGATGGCGACTCGGTAGTGTTAATTAAAGATTTAGATGTAAAAGGCGCTACTTTTACTGCAAAACGTGGAGCTGCCGTACATAATATTAAATTAGTTTGGGACGATGCTAACTTGATTGAAGGTAGAGTGGAAAACCAAAGTATTTATATTTTGACGCAATACGTGAAGAAAACGAAGTAATTTTCAATGTGCCGATGTGATAATGAGGCAATGAGACAATATGCCGATGTGGCAATGTGATAATATGAAACCCTGCAAATTTGATTTGTGGGGTTTTTTATTTCCTGCAAGGTCTTTTTCACCTTGTAGGTATAAATAAATTGGTATTTTAAAAAAAGATAAAATTATTTGAGTAGCTTTGTTTTGAAATGAGTTATAGGCTCGGAATGCAATTCCGCGCAATCGGGGTTAGTCATAATTAAAAACTACAAAAAATAGATTTTATAAAAAAAATAACTGATTGTCCGTTTGTTGTCATAATCCTGTAATATTAGCAATTACAAGCCTATCGAAAAGTTTTTCTTCAAAATATCTTCTATTTAACTTGTACACAAACTCGTTTAGATATAATTGAA